>Ga0102960_1000364_pt1 | contig 16949 bp, 15 predicted proteins | sample SalPon2_B_H2O_MG_2_FD_84521 | JGI IMG/M metagenome (GOLD analysis project Ga0102960, IMG submission 84521) | Salt pond water microbial communities from South San Francisco under conditions of wetland restoration - Salt Pond MetaG SF2_B_H2O_MG | ecosystem: Environmental > Aquatic > Non-marine...
GGTGAAATTACAGCAAATAATCAAGATTTCGCTGATAATATGGTGCAGGATTTTTATCCCTTGTATCTTGACGATGGCGAACTTACCTTCGATCTTGATGGAAACATTGTGAGCCCAATTACAAAAATTAACTATAAAGGTTTGCTTAAGCCACTTTCTATGGATTTTTCAGCGACGACACAATTAGACAAGCCATTTTCTGCAGAAGAAATAGTTCAGGATGGTTATTCTTCGGGTCGCTTAACAAACTTAGAAATCGATAACTATGGCAACGTAAACGCTGGCTATTCCAATGGTCAAAATGTTGCTTTAGGAAAAATTATCGTGGCAAACTTTGCCAACAATAGCGGCTTAAAGCAAATTGGTAACTCGAGTTTCATTGCAACTCAAGCTAGTGGGGAACCGGAACTGGGGGAAGCCGCCAGTGATGGTTTTGGTCAAGTCTTGTCAGGCTCACTTGAAAGGTCGAATGTAGATATCACTGAGGAGTTGGTAAACTTGATTACTTCTCAACGAAATTACCAAGCGGCAGCTAAAGCCATTGAAACAACTTCCAGTATGACGCAAACGATTATCAACATTCGAACATAAATTACGATTGAGTTGGAGTGATTAATGGATAGGCTTGCGCAAACAGCACTATCTGCGATTAGGCAGATGAAAGACACTAAGTTTGACTTAGCGCATAATCTGGCGAACGCCAATGTGCCTGGTTTCCGACGTGACTTGCCTAACGAAGGTAACGCAGCCTTTCTGAAAGAATTAGATAAGGTCTCCGCAAAGGTACTTCCCTTGGAGGTCGATCTTCGTTCTTTCTCTAACGAGGCAGGTCAACTCCAAAATACGGGTATAGCAACCGATGTCGCAATATTAAACGACGGCTTTTTCTTCATTCAACCCGATAACGGTGAAATCGCTCTGTCTAGACGTGGAGACTTGGGTATTAATACGCAGAACCAGCTTGTCAACGGAGCAGGTGATCTTGTTTTATCTGACGGCTTAATACCAATTACTTTACCAGACTTTATTGATTTAAGCATTACTGACATAGGTGAAGTACTGGTTCAAGAGCCAGGGGCACCAGATGGAGAGTTGACGAGTGTGGGCTTCATCGGCTCCACATCATCTGAGATCAACGAACTGGTTAAGAGCCTTGATGGAAATATTCGCAAGGTAGATGGAAGTGTGCCTAATCCAGATCAGACGGCAAAGCTTGGTCAAGGGTACTTAGAAAGTTCTAATGTTTCAGCAATTGAAGAACTCGTTAACAATATTGATATGCAGCGACAATTTGAAATAAACGTTAAACTGATAAAAAAAGCTAGCGAGCTCGATAGTGCTAGTGCAAAGCTATTGAATTTACCAACCTAAAACTTTGGCACGAATATTGCTCTTTTTTAATAATATCAAAAAAGGGTCAACAGAATGTCAACATCAGCAATGCATGTCGCGAAGACTGGCTTGACTGCACAGCAATATAAAATGCAGGTCATAGCGAACAATCTCGCGAATGTGAATACTACGGGGTTCAAGCGGGATCGCGCTAACTTCGAATCGTTATTTTATCAGATAGTAAAAAACGCCGGATCCCAAACCGCTGACAATACCTCTCTTACGTCACCTCTTGCTGTTGGGACCGGTGTAAAAGTCGTCAGTACCCAAAAGCTGTTTACGCAAGGGGGCCTTGTAAGTACGGACAACGCACTGGATCTTGCGATTGATGGTAAAGGTTTTTTTCAGGCATTATTGCCAGATGGGCGGATAGGATATACGCGATCGGGTATTTTATCAAGAAATGCAGAAGGCTTATTGACAACAACCAGTGGATATATTGTTCAGCCGCAAATCCAAATTCCAGCAGATGCCACAAGCATCAATATTTCAAATTCTGGCATAGTAAGTGTTACAACGCCTGGTAATGATATTGCACAAGAGGTTGGCCAATTAGCATTGGCGAATTTTAGCAATCCACGAGGGTTAACTCCAGTCGGCGAAAACTTTCTTGTTGAATCCGCCGAAAGTGGTGTCCCTCAAGAGGGTGCACCTCTTGATGGTGGGTTTGGGAAGGTTCTTCAGGGCTACGTAGAAAGTTCAAACGTTAATGTTGTCCAGCAACTCGTCGATATGATTGAGACGCAACGCGCTTATGAAGTAAGCTCGAAGTCGATAACAGCAGTTGACGAAATGATGCAGTTCATCTCAAGAAATCTATAGGTAATAATTATGTGTAGGTACCCATTATTTTTGTTCTTTTTGCTGTGCTCTTGTGGGACTTATGTCGAAGATCGTCGGTCGATTGACTATGAACCCGTCTATTTTCAGGACGAACGAACATTAGATCAGGAGTCCTACGGTAGCATCTATCAACCAAATATGGGAAGTCTATTTTCCATGGAAAATCGCGCGTCACGAGTCGGCGACATATTAACAGTATCTTTTACAGAAAGTTTTCAAGCAACCAAATCACAAAATGCCTCAACATCTCGCTCAAGCGAGACGTCGGTAAATTTGCCAACCGTTGTGGACAATATGATACCAGGTACTGATCTATTTTCATCTAGCGGCGAAAACTCTTTTTCAGGTTCAGGATCTACAGCTCAATCTAATTCACTAACCGGCTCAGTGTCGGTTCACGTGGTAAGAGTGTTTGAAAATGGGAATTTAGAAATTGCCGGTCAGAAGAAATTAACGCTCAACAACGGAGACGAATACGTGAGAGTCTCGGGAATTGTGCGCCCAAAAGATATTTCAGCAGATAATGTCGTTCAATCCGATCGTATAGCAAATGCCGATATTGACTACATTGGAGCAGGCGATATCGCGCGCTCAGGTAAAAAGGGCTGGTATACTCGGGTGCTTGAAACCCTTTCACCAATCTAAGGTATTCACCGATGGTCAATAGAATTTTTTGGGCTCTAGCGATGGCGCTACTTGCGTCCACAGCGTCCGCAGATAGAATAAAAGACCTAACTTCCTTAGCAGGGGTTCGATCCAATCAACTGGTCGGTTATGGGATAGTCGTAGGTCTAGCAGGGACTGGTGACGGAAATACGGGGATTACATTGCAATCCATGCAATCTATGATCTCTCGATTTGGGATTACATCTGGTGTCGACGGATTTAACGGCGATAATGCTGCCGCCGTTATGATAACTGCAGAGCTACCCCCTTTCAGTAAGCCCGGGCAAACCATAGATGTCACTGTTTCCACAGTTGGTGGTTCTAACTCCTTGAAAGGCGGCACTTTACTTATGTCTCCATTGCTCGGCGCAGATGGCGAAACATATGCAATAGCACAAGGGAATGTTGTTGTGGGAGGCCTGGGTGTGGAAGGTGCTGATGGATCCTCACTTACCGTAAACATTCCAACAGTTGGCCGAATTCCAAGAGGTGCAACCGTTGAAAGACTAGTGCCTACTGAATTCCTTGAGACAGATTTCGTAATCCTAAATCTACATCGTGGTGACTTCACAACAGCAAACAACATTACCTTGGCGATAAATGAAACGTTTGGCGACGGCACAGCACTGCCTTTAGATACCAACAGCATTAGGGTGGTTGCACCACAAGACCCAGCTCAAAAAGTCGGCTTTGTGTCAACACTCGAGAATATTGAGGTGACCAGAAGTGAACCTCCAGCAAAAATTATTGTGAATTCTAGAACTGGCACACTGGTTATAAGTGGTAATGTAAAAGTCACACCGGCGGCGGTTTCTCATGGAACCTTGTCGGTGCGTGTTAACGAAAATGTCAATGTAGAGGGTGGCGATGCGGTTGCAATCGGAGCAGGAGCACAAGCAAATGCTCAAGCACAAGCTGTTCCCGACACTGAAATTACTGCTAATGAACAAACAGCGAAAGCGTTCTTATTTGACGCTGGCGTATCCCTTAACGATCTCGTTGATGCCATAAACGCTGTAGGTGCAACCCCATCTGATCTAGTAGCTATTTTAGAAGCTCTAAGAGAGGCGGGTGCACTTAATGCAGAGCTAATTGTGATTTAAGGGTGATATATATGTCAGTTGAAATATTTACTCCTAAGCAGTTTTACGACCTTAGAAAGCCAAATTTTGATTTGGACGCTGCTGAACGTATCCAAGACCAAAAAGCTCTAAAAGAAGTTGCTGACAACTTTGAAGCAATTTTTATAGAAAACTTACTAAAGCAAGCTCGCTCAAGTAAATTAAGCGATACCGTCTTCGAAACGAATGCAGATGATAATTTTGTTCAAATGTTTGATCAAGAACTGGCTAAAACTTCTAGTACTTCAGTCGATATAGGTATTGCAGAAGCGTTAATTAGGCAAATGTCCCCACATGATTTCGGCGATAGTTCATGAGTGATATCTACAACATAGCCAAAACGGGCCTCAAAACATATAAAGAGAGCTTGGCCACTACTGGGCAAAATATTGCCAACGTTGGGAACAGTTCTTATTCTAGACGTGAAACAACAATTTCAGAAATAAAATCTGGATCACCGGATGTATTGCAACTTTCTGAAAATATAAGCTATGGTGTAAAGACAGATGGTGTAACCAGAGCATTTGACCAATTCATAGATCGTCAGCTGCAGACTGCCACTTCAAGTTATTCATACTCTGAAGCTCAAACAGAGATTTTGAACCAATTAGAAAAAATAGTGCGTCCAGACGTCGGTTCTGTTTCAGAAAAAATAAATGAATTCTTCGCAGAAATTGGACTAATTGGGCAAGACCCATCAAGTACAGCATCTCGCTACGCAGCGATTGATGCTGCAAAAGGTGTAGTTGTGTCATTTAAATCTGCGGCGCAGGGAATAAACAGTTTGCGTCAACTATCAGATGAGCGTTTAAAAATGGCAGTTGCAGACGCGAATGCCTACTTGCAACAGCTTTTATCGATTCAAAAAGAATTACTCAGCAATACCAGCATTGAAAGAAATGATCTATTAGACCAACGCGACAAACTCCTTGGCGAATTAAGTGAAGTCTTGGAGATTAAAGTGAATTACAAAGATCACGGAGAAATGGAGGTTGTTGCGGGTACCGATGGACAAGGACGCGTAATACTTTCTGGGTTCGAAAGAAAATATATCTCGGTCCATAATATCGAAAACCAGAATAGAATATTGATAAGCTCTACAGCGGAAGACTTAGGAACAACAGTTCAAATCTCTTCCGGCAAAGTTGCAGGCTTACTCGCTGCACAGTATGCTCTAGGAAAGACTAAAGGATCTTTGGACGCTTTAACGAGAAAATTTGCAAACGAAGTTAACGAAATACAAAAAACAGGTTTTGATTTAAACGGTGATCTGGGAAAATCACTGTTCACTTTAAATTCACTTGAAATTAGTAAAATTTCTAGGTTCGATAGCTCTAGTCAGCTCCATGTTTCGGGTATTTCCTCGAAGTATATCAATGAGGATCTGTTGGTGTCGTATGTAGCAGAGCATGATTTCTGGCAAATTAGCGATACCGATGGTCACATACTGAGACAATTCAAAGGCGCGACCGAGCTCGATGATTTTAGGTTGAGTATATCAGGCGATCCGTCAATTGGAGATAAATTTCAAGTTAAATTTACCACTGGTCTTGCGGAGAATTTGTCGCTGCTTCAAACAGATCCAAGTAAAATTGCTGCTAGTTTTGTCTATCAGGTGGAAAGCAGCATCGAAAATAACAGCAATGTCAAGGTAAAAACGGAAATAGTCCCTGAGGTAACATCGTCTCAACGAAAACCGCTCAACGATCTATTTTTGGGCTCAAATAACAGCTCAAATCCTGTTACATTCACTAATCCTGGTATTTTAGGAGAATTGCAGAATGTAGATGTTTTAACTGATTTTATGTCATTGAAACAGCAGCCTAAACTTCAAATATCTGCCCCGATAGATAGTCTAAACGAAAATAGCAAATTGAGCCTTATTTTGGGTAACGATTCGTATGTGTTTGATTTATCATCGCATTACAGTTCTATTGAATCATTTAGCGACTTAGCCCAACTTCTTAATAATGGCATTATAAAATCGGATGCAGCTTTAGAAGAAAACCGTTCGTCCTTTTCTACACTCGGATTACGCGCAGGGGGCAATGCTACCTCACTAAATATTTCATCTGCATATTTAGGCGACGAAAACCATTTTTATGAATTAACAGCAGGGGCCCTAGACGGGCTGGAAGGACTTTTAGTACCCGGAGTGGTCGAGCCAGCAGGCTTACAGATATTTACAAAAGAAGGTGTGCACCTTGCAGGAACAATGCTTTCGAGTGAACAAATCCGTTCACTAGTAACAGTTGAAAACGGTTTCAACACTAATGCTAAATATTCGGCACAACACTTAGCATCAGATTATCAAGGCAATTATGCGAATGCTCAAATTTCACGTGTTTCAGCTTTAGGAGAGCACGAAATATCAATTTCTAGTATTGGTGCATCAAGCGAGACTGATTCAAATCTGAAAATGGGGCCCATGACCGAGATTCCCATAGCCCGTAGCATAATGTCAGGCCCTCTACAAATTGTAACGGTTACTGGTGAGACAATCAGTTATACTGCGCAAAATGGTATGATGGCCGGTCAAATTGCATCAGATCTTAACAAACAAGTTTCTCATGTTGGTGTTTATGCCCGAGCTCATAATCTCTTTGAACTTTATAGTATTCCATCTACGAAGGTTGCATTCGACTTAAGAGGTAGCAACTCTACAGCATTTCGAATTGAAGCAGACACATCTGTTGATGGAGTAAACGGACTTGTAGCACAGATAAATAAATATTCAGAACAGACGGGTATCGTTGCGTCAAAATCGAGTTCAAGTGGGATTGTTCTCAACCAAGAAGAAGGTAATGATATAAATATTGAAAACGTTTTAATTGGGAATGGTGGGGGAATTCGCGTACGACAGCTTGATCGATACGGTGAAATAATTAAGTCGCCGCAAAACAGTGCACCTGCACTATTAACAACCGATATGTTCGCATTAATTGGGGGCCAAATTGGGTTTGTTAGTACTTCTGGATTTGATTTAGTTCAAAATGGAAAAAGGCTCGTAAGCGAAAATCAAGAGTTTGCCAATGGATTCATCAAGCGCACTTATAACCTAGATCAAGGTACTTCGCATTATACATTTGAAAGTGCCACGATAGCTGACCAGGCCTCTAACAGTGTAGAAAAGCTAAAATCAATCGCACCTTCGAGCTCCTATGAAATTGCCATTAAGGGTGACAATAAAAATGTCGAATTAAATGCCAAAATTTCTGGCGCTAGTGGAGATGCTTTAAATCCCCAAAACTTGGCAAAAGATATTGTAATCTCACTTCGAAAATTGGCGCCCAAAACACAGTTTTTGGGGGACCAGTTTAACTTATCCGATGGATTTCCCGGAAATGGAGACACAATAATATTCGAGCTTGGGGAGCAGACTTATACGGCCACATTAAACAATTTGCCAGAATATGTTAAGAAGGGGGATCGCTATGAAATTAATGGGACGAGTTATACAGAGGCTGAAGCCCTTCGAAAACTTGTAACATTAGCAAAGTTTAACGTAAGCGGACCGGAACTTGATAGAATTAGGGTAGGATTTTCTGAAACTGCCGATGGTTTTCAGGTATACGCTGTGGCAAATGCCGGAGTGGTCTCTGGACACGCACTACGACTATCTAGCAAAACTTCGGATCAATATCGCAATTCTTTCCACCTCACTGATGCATCAACTGCGTACATTCGGGGTAACGATTTTGATATATCTCAAACACAAAATAGTATTGTGGCTGAGTTGATTGTTAATGGATCGCAACATAAAATACGTTACAACAATGGAGTTCTATCTTTCGAAGATCCAACCCCTGATGCAGGCATTACATTATCTTTAGTTCCGACATCTACAAACGTTGGCTACTTAGAGATTAAAGTTCTCAATAGTGTTGCGAAAACAGACATTCGCCTCAAGGCTACAGGTGATTCAGGTGACTTTGGAATAAATACCGCCTCAACACAGCTTACTTTGGTAGGTGATGGATTTGATATGTCTGAGTACGGTGATGATCGAATTGAAGTCAATGCAAAGGTACAATCTCTAGCTCACGAAAAAATATCGATACAGGGACTTGGCGGCCGCGATTTGGTTGTGCTTTCAACAGGAAAATCAATCCCGATAATGCTAGGTTCAGTAAAATCCAAGATACCGGCTGAGCCCTCTGAAAAGATTACTGCAAGAATTACCTCGGATGACGGATACTTAGTAGAATTGCTAGACGCAAATACTGGTAATTACTTGGCAACGCGGACACTGGATTCATCACTTTCGTTTCAATACAACGGGATCAAGTGGACACTTGATGGCTTAGCTAATGAAGGGGATGAGTTTTCACTGCTACTTGACAATAATCGACGTGACGACGCATCCAATATTATACGCTTACAAAATTTAGCTACATATTCCGACATTACTGGAAAAGGTGGGTATGCTAAGTCGTACTCCGACCTGGTAACAGAAACCGGCTTTATTTCACGTGACGCTGCTCAACGTTTAGAAACATCTAAAGCAATTTATGAGGTTTCTTTAGATAGAAAATCCCAGTTTTCTGGCGTAGATCTCGATACAGAAGCCGCACGGTTGCTGGAACAACAACAGGCTTATCAGGCAATGGCTAAGGTTTTGAGCACTGCAAAAGAGCTGGTCGAAACGTTGTTGCGATCTTTTTGAAAGGATAAGATATAATGGCTATTGGTACCACTAGGTTTTTCCAAAATAGTAGTGAATTATTTTCCCGGTTAAATGATGACTTGCGCTCACTACAGGTGCAAGCAGGATCTGGTAAAGCTAGCCTTAAACTCTCCGAGTCATTTCATGATGTAGCAAAATTAAATGCAGCAGAAGAAATGAAATCGAAGTCTAGTCAGTATATTTTGAATTCTAAAAGAGCTCAAAGTGACCTACAGGTACTCGATTTAGCTATGGAAAGAATGCAAGATCTCTTGGTGAAACTGCAGGAGATTTCAGTTGAAAGCTCCAACGATGTCCTCTTGCCTGAAGAAAGACAACGTTTCATCCAAGAAGTGGAAATGATCAAGTTAGAGATGTTAGACGTAGGTAACTTAACCGATAGCTTTGGAAATAAATTATTTAGTGGGATATCAGAAAAAGATGAGCCTTTTGAAATTCAAGGCAATGGCAGGGTAGTATACACAGGAGCAAATATTGAGAAAAGAATTCCTGTCTCCGATTCACTCTCAGTAAAACAAAATTTTGCGGGATCTGACGTGTTTTTTGCCAAAAATGAATTAGGACAGAACTTTTCCATTTTTGATCTTGCAGATGATATAAGCGAAAGTTTGACCTTAGATTTGAATAGCGGAATTTCGTCAAACCTTTTTTCATCAAGTAAATCAATAATTTTACAATTTCCTGATACCGAGGCAAAAGCAAATGTCACCTTTAGTTTTGTAACGGACTTGGGCCCCGTTACGTTCTCTGAGCAAATTTTTGGCAACGATTATAGTGCTCTCGTCGATAAGATTAATGCAAAAACTGATGAAAGTGGCTTGGAAGCAACTCTAGACGCAAGAAACCGCATTTTAATTAATGGCTCTGGAGGTGATCTCTATATAGAAAATTTCGAGATTATTGGGGCAATTACAAAGCAACCAACCCTTCAGATTGTCGATCCACTAACTGGAAACGAGACAGAGGCTCTCTCGCAACAAAAGTTGAATCATTCGGATATTTCGCTCAGGATAACCGATGCTTTTGAACACATATCGACGAAACGTGCTGAAGTGTCTGCTAACTCGAGAAGAGCAATGGGTGCCGAAGATATTCAAACAAGTTTACTGGTCAATTTAGAAGAAGACATTGCGAATATAGAAGATGCGGATCTAGCAACTATTTTAACCAGAATAGAATTGTTAATGGTTCAGAAAGATGCAGCACAAGCAACCTTTACGCGTATAACTAGCAAGTCTCTGTTTGATTTTTTAGGTTAGCGAAAATTCCACTTACTTTGGTACGATTTTTGCTTTGTCAAAGCAGTACAGGAGTTAATGATGTTTTCAATTATCAAAGCTGGTATGGCATCTGCAAGAAATGAGTTATCAGTAATCACGAATAACGTAGCCAATGCAAATACTACAGGTTTTAAGAAGTCTATGGCATCTTATGCAGACCTATCGCCTAGCTCGTTGTCTGATTCGATTCAATCACGGTCGTCAGGATTGGGCTCAATTGTTTCTGAAACACGTTTAAGCCAAACCCAAAGCACTCTTTTGAACACAGAAAAAACTACAGATCTGGGTCTTTCTGGAACTGGCTTTTTCATTGTAAAGAATCCGAACGACACTGGATGTAGCTTCACAAGGAATGGCAATTTTGTGCTAAATGAAGAGGGGTTTTTAACAACATTAGATAATTGCTATGTCCTTGGAAAACCCTCAATCGAGGGCGATTTTTCAAACGAGTCAGTAGGGCTGGATAGCTTATTGCCCTTACAGATTCCTGCAATTAAAGACGACGTCGCGATGTCTGAATTAATAATTTCTGAAAATGGACAGATCACGGCACAATACAGTGATGATTTGCCACCCGTTCCAATTGGCACTCTCGCTCTCGGTCTGTTTGCTAATCCAGAGGGATTGCGCGAATTAGGTAACGCCCGTTTTTCTGCGACCGAACGCTCAGGAACAGTTAAGGTTGGAAATCCAGCTGAGGCTGGCTTTGCATCTGTAAAGAGCGGTGCTCTCGAAGTTTCTAATGTTGACGTTACTGATGAGTTGACGGCAATGATCCGCGCGCAACAACAATTTAATGGGGCCGCGAGATTATTACAAACCAACTCCGAACTACTGGAAAAGTTAACTCGTTAAGAGCTTTAGTGCGAGGTTTAATTATGGCAAACTGCATCGCGTGTAGAACTAAAATGGGATATACAGAAAGTAACGTAGCGCGTGACTATGACGGAATGTGCGTAGCCTGTTATGTCAAATCTTTAGTTAAGACTAAAGTGCAAGTTGCAAACAGTGATAGGAAGCCCAGCAATGTTAAATCCATTGATAATTATTTCAGTAAGTTTGAAAACTTGTTAATAACAAGCGAGCAGACAACTAGTTCTAGGGTAAAAAAGCGTTATGGAATTGTACACGGCGAGGCCACTTTCACTGGAAACCCCCACGGAAATAAAACAATTTTCAATCGTTTGTTCACTCGAAAGGAATATAGTAGAGATTTTCGATCATTGCGCAATATAATAGAAGAAGCGGATATTGAGTTAAAAGCAAATGCAATTAAACTTGGTGCAAATACAATTGTAGGTTACCAGCTTGAGCTTACAAATTATTGTTTTGGGAAGGATAATTATGTAATCGCAGTTGTTTCAGGAACTGCGTTGGAAACAGCTTGACATAATGAACGCGTTATCACGAAAGACAGAATTTGAAAAACAGATTGCAAATGTGTTTAACAAACGTTTTTTACAGTTGGGTGCGCAACCTGAAGCAAGCTTATGGTTTTGTAAAACGCGTCAACGAAAACGCTTTGAGACAATTGCACGCTTAATTTTCAAAAGAGCAAAATCACAAACCCTCAGCATCAGTGACATCGGATGTGGGTACGGTGCCTTTTACAATTTTCTCATGACTTATAAGAGCGGCGTTGACTTGAAATATACTGGATATGATATAGCGAGTTCTCCAATCGAATACTGTCTTGATAATTATCTCTCACCGTCTGCTAATTTTATATGTGGTAGTAGCCTAAAAAAACCCACAGATTTCACAACCATGTCTGGAACATTCAATTTAGCACCCCATACAAAGATTTCAGAATGGAGAAAATACTACTTCAACGAATTAAGTAGGATATTTCAAGGCACAAAGTCTTTCATGATTTTCAATATCACGATTTCTAGTCAAGCAAGGATTTCACCTCGTGGGATTTTTTATGAAAATCCAAATGCAATTGAGGAGTTCTGTAATTCGCAATTAGGCAATACCACTTCATTAACAACACCAGGTCTCCCACACGAAAAGACATTCTGCGTTGCAAAATGCGATTAGCGTCTCTCAAACTAAAGACTAATAATCTAGAAACAATAACCTAGAAAGCTGTAAGGATGCGCATATTAATTTTAGCGCTTAGCGTACTCATTTTTTCATTAATACTTGCAAATTGGACAATTTCTAATGATCGTCCAAAATCAGTATCTATTAAACGCATCTCACTTCAAACAAATTGTCAGATACATTTAAATGCATTTGCTATTAAAAACTTATCAACTGGGGTCGTCGAGCCATTTAATCATGGGCAGGCATTCATTCGGGCAAGAGATATTGACAAACTGCAAATAGTATCAGCCCCTGAGTACGATAAAGTAAGCTTCAAAGGGGATATTTTTATTGTTCCATCGCAAACTATGAAAGTATTTCAAAGCTGCAGCGAAGCAAAAAATTTAAATGAAATTTTTAATAGTCTTAACAACCGCTTTGGCAGTTGATGATTGCAAGCATCCCATTATTTACTTATTGCTCTCAAATATATAGGCGTCACTAACCGCGAGCCTTCGCACATTATCAAGGATAATTGATGCACGATCCCGTGTGTTTATAGGTCCTAAGGTGATAAGCTGTCCTGCAACACCGCCAATTACAGACTTCTTAATTTGAACGTCAACATCTAAACGCCGCACAATTTTCAAACTCTTTTCTGCGTTCTCAGATTTAGCAAAAAAACCAACGGAAATAAAATAGTTAGATTTAGTATAATCTGGCCTTGGCTTGGGTCGCAAGCTATTGGATACCCGATCTATTACGGAAAGCTGCCAGCCCGTTTTGTTTCGAATGTGATCGTGATCGATTTGTGGAATATCATCTTTAACCTTTCTAGAGGCAAAGTGTCTAGATAGGCTCAAATCGACCTTTGAAGCAGTTGGCACGACTGGGTCTACGCCCCATTTTTTAGAGCTATCACCTCTCACAAACGGCTTATATTGACCAACTGTCGAGTCAAATATAACGTTAAAGGAGGGCAGCTCTTGAGCTACTAAGGCTAAAACTTGCCCGTATGATTGGAAAATTTCTGGTTTTGTGTCCATATTTAAATTTCCCTGAATGAAAAATTTTGGATATCTAGTCGAGATTTTTTCGTCACTAAGTCCCTGGTATGTAACGTAGTTGATTGAAACATAGTCTAACTGAGGTTGGGGCATTTGACTAAAGTCGACGCTGATTTGCGGTTCAGGTGTTTCTGGATAAACATTTAGGAAATTTAAAAAAAAATACATCCATGCCCAAGCCAAACCTATCATCACAAAAATTAGTAATAGAGGGCGGAGCACTGTGGAGCTGCAAATTTTTGACAAAAAAATATTCATGCCCCCAATTAGCAAAAATCATACCACTTCGCTTTTTTTGTTTAGACTCAAAATTTCAAGCAGTACGGATTGCGCATCGAACTAAAATTCAAGAGACGGTACACTAATTGCTTAGTTTCATAATCATTGAAAGGCTTTTAGTTATGTTCAAACAGCGAAAGATGAGTACCTTCAGTTTAGCAATCCTTTTGAGTGGATGCAAAGGGCGATTAACGGATGCAATTAATTGTGTGAGAAGTGAATTTTGTGGAGACTCGTCAGATAATACAATCGACGGCAATGCATCTAATAATACAATAATTTGCTTTTCTGGTAAGGATCTTCTCAATGGTTTAGGTGGTGATGATTACATTCTAGGTTATGACGGTGAAGATAACCTATTCGGAGGAGAGGGGGATGATTATATCGATGGCGGCTCCGGTGATGACACACTAAATGGAGACACAGGCAATGATAGCCTTCATGGCGGAGCAGGAAATGATTTGATTGACGGAGGTAATGGAAGGGACGTTCTATATGGTGGCACAGGTAATGATACCGTTGTTTTCATGTTAGAAGATATATTTGCAGACGGTGGGCCCGGCGCTGACACCCTAATATTTAACGATAACATCACTAAACTTGATATTATATTCGATTTTGAAAAAGGAAAGGGCGCGCTGCAATCAATTTTAAATCAGTCAACGACAAATATAATGAATTTTGAACATTTTCGAACAAGCAGTACAAACAAATTATTTGTTACTGATAAAATAGAAATGCTTTCTATTGAAACTGGAAGTGGAGCTGATGTCGTTCATTCTATTGCCTTAAACATCTCAATCGAAACTGGTGCGGGAAATGACGTAGTAGTCAAAAAAGCTGGTAGCGGAACAATTAGCACCGGAACAGGCAATGATGAAGTCGAATTAAATACTTCTGATGCAACGATAGTTGAATTAGGAGATGGTGATGACACAGTTACAATCCAGTCCCTATTTGGAAGAATTGACGGCGGCGATGGAACAGACACATTAATTCTTTCAGAAATGTGGTTTTATCCAGAATTGATTTTTACTTTGCTGGGTTCTGCAGTTTACAGTAACACACCGGGACTAATTCCAGCTGGATATGACTTGATCCTTCTAAATTTAGAGAACATTTTGTATGAGGGCGAAATTGACGTGACCCTGTATGGAGATTCAAGCTCCAATCAATTGACATCGGGATTTGGGAGCGATCAATTAGATGGTGGAGAGGGAAATGACCTACTAATATCGGGTGCCGGTAAAGACATGTTGCTAGGCGGAAGAGGTGCAGATACGTTGACAGGTGGTCCTGGTGAGGATTTGTTTGTATTTAAAACCGGAGACAGTGGTATAACCTTGCCTACGGCGGACACAATCGAAGATTTTACCACTAACGTCGACACTATCACATTCGAGGGTCCATCTGGTAGCGCTACCAACTTTCATATTGAAAGAAATAATAACGCTGTAGATTTTGATGCCGCACTCGCAAATGTAAACGATGGTATTTTTGATGGTGCCGTTATTTATGCTTTCCAGACTAATGGAATGGATGGTTGGTTATTTCACGACAACGATGCAGATAATGATGCGGACGAAGTCATAGTGCTTTCCGGAATTGATGGAAACCTTATCTCACCCGGCGACATAATATAAGACAACCTTTAATCAAATAGCGTAAGTCCTATAATGCGACAAATTTTAGAGATAAAAAGATAAACCATGCCCGAAGCAAGATATTCTAAAATACAAATCCGTTTGCATCAATTGCTTGATCCCGCGACAGTCGCTGACACGAAAAGTCGTTTATTAGACCAATTCCTTTCGTGCTTAATTGTACTAAACGTTATCGCCGTGACTCTAGAATCTGTACCTGAGGTCAATAATTTATATTCTAATTATTTTAGATTTTTTGAAATTATTTCTATATCTATTTTTTCCATCGAATACATGTTGCGTTTTTGGACGTCTCCTATAACTTACAGAGCAGTGTCGCAGAAATGTAATTGGCCTCGACTGAGGTATGTGTTTTCGACAAACGGAATGGTGGATCTTCTTGCCATTTCCCCATTCTACCTGCAGTTCTTGATGCCGGGAATTGATCTGAGAATATTGCGCAGTTTGCGCCTTATCCGTATTTTGAAATTGTCAGCCTATAACTCTGCCCTCAGTGATCTTGTTGAAGCATTAAACGAAGAGAGGCGGGCGTTCTTTGCTGCAGGATACCTCTTCATGCTAATTTTTGTTTTAGCTTCGTCTTTTATTTATTTTGCCGAGCATTCTGCACAACCCAATGAATTTAATTCTATACCACATGCAATGTATTGGGCTTTGATTACTATTACAACAGTCGGATATGGCGACATAGCCCCTGTCACCCATGTTGGAAAATTTATTGCTGCTGCATCCGCAATAAGTGGAGTAGTTGTGGTTGCTCTATTGACTGGGATTATCGCATCGGCGTTCAATACTCAAATGGAGCGCCGCAAAGCGGAATTGGAAAATGAAATAAGAAGAGCTTTCGATGACGATTTTTTAGATAGCAAAGAACTACAACATATTGAGCGCATTCGAAAGCATTTTGGAATTTCGAAACGTAGAACTCAAGAGCTAATAGAGATCATCCGTTTGGAGAAGAAACCCAAAGGATGAGACATACACCGATTGGTCTGATAATTTCCTATATTGATAACTAATTTTCACGAAAACCGCACGACACGCTCAAGAACAACATCAATACTTTTGTGTATTATAAATTTTGAGTATCATTAGCGCTTGTAAGTTCTGTGAGGATAAAAAAATGGGGAAGTGCGATACCCGCGAAGTATATCTCTGCTCGATCAATGAAAAAGTGGAGTGCCGTAATGAGAACGTCTAAGTCTAAACAGTTAGCTTTCATTTTATGGGTGCTATTGCCGTCTGCTGTTGAAGCAAATAATTTTTTCTCCTGGTTATTGACACCAAACGATGAAATAACTTCAGAAATTCATATAATTAACAAGTGTCAATTAGATACCAAATATTTCATTGTACGTGACTTGAAAACTGGGAACTATGCATCGTTTAATAGCGATGTAGCTAAGCTGAAAACAAAAATGAATTCACCTCTACAGCTTCAACTCTCTCCGGCTGTGAAATATATATATTTCGAGGGAAACGCAGTCGCTGCAAAACAATCATTAACTATGATTGCGGATTGTACTGAGCGTAATATTGAAACAATCAAGCGTTAAAGGGTTTTGCGATGAGTTTGGGAAATAACCGGCAGTCTTGAAATAGTTCCAACACGCTTCTTGATTCTAGAGACCGCAGATTGCGGCTATTGCCTCGAAGACCTCGGTAAATGCACTCGCTCCGGTCCGCCGCAAGTGAGCTTTCAGTTTTGAGGATCCACTCATTGGTACGTTGATGACCCTTCGGAACTTAATGAAGATCAATTACAAGAAATTCTTGAATAATCCGAGAGTGATGAATGCGAAGTCTATGTCGGAATGGCATTACGATCCATGCGAACATCAAAGTTTACAGTAAGCAATCTCAAAAAGATACAGAAATTTCTACATAACGCTTCTTTGTTAAGCAAATGTGCTCAAACC
>Ga0102960_1000366_pt1 | contig 16888 bp, 9 predicted proteins | sample SalPon2_B_H2O_MG_2_FD_84521 | JGI IMG/M metagenome (GOLD analysis project Ga0102960, IMG submission 84521) | Salt pond water microbial communities from South San Francisco under conditions of wetland restoration - Salt Pond MetaG SF2_B_H2O_MG | ecosystem: Environmental > Aquatic > Non-marine...
CTACATTGACCATCCCTCGCTCACCTCAACTTAGCGAATCCCTCTCCTAAACTTAGCGTTAAAGAGGAGTTAACGAATAGTTAACCCTAATTTTGACATACTTTTTGACCTGCCCACTTTAATTGAGACACAGGTAGGTAGGTAACATCCGGGATGGAACATGAAGAAGACAAAAGACCCCAGGTACGAGACAAAGAATAACCCTACTGAATCATAGGGTTATTTTCAGAGAGAGAGGCGACTCAGACAGGTGTCCTTTTATGCCTATTCGACCGGACATACTAAAGGGAGAGCTCTAAGTAAAGACAAACTACTACATACATGTACAAGTACATGTAAGTAAGTTATACTTACTTAGTATGTCAAGAGCTGGTGGGGATGTCACCGTCCGAAAAATGAAAAAGGGCCCAACAAATTATTATTAAAAAAATTGTTATTATTAAAAAAAAAAAAACATAGGATTTCCCACGTAGAAACGCTGCGTCGGAACTCAAAAAGTCTCGTGAGTTTGTCGACGAGACAGTATTTCGTATTACTGATTCCCGCGTTAAATTTCTCGGGTGGTACACTTTGCGTGAATACATCGATTGTGTAGAATCGGGATTCCAACGTATAATTCCCAGGGTGATACACTTCGCGTCGGACACAATTCCCACGTTGCTTTTCTACGATGCGAAAATACATCCTGTAAATCAACTTTGCAACAGAACCCTCCCTTCGAGGATCATTGGCAGTCGGCAGATATATCCCTCCACCCTCTCTAGATCCTCTCAATATATATGTTACCGACCAAATGCATCTCGTCCCCAAATGCATATGGGCGCAACCAAATGCATATGGCGAGGGCTGTAGCATAATATATATTATATACATTAATATATATCGCTCATGAAAAGGCGCTGGAGTTGATGGCACCATATGACGCATAGAGGTGGAGAGATAGATATTTAGTTGCTCTGAGTACATGATTATAAATGCTATATTATATAAATCGTTACGGTTGTGGTTTTAATGTCCCTGGAGCTATAACCGCATGTCGGCATCACTACCGGATGAAGGAGTCGACTCGTCGTCGTCATGAGTATTTTCATCTCTCTGGGAAGAAGAAGAAGGAGAAACGGTATTCCGGAATTGCCCGATTGTGTTGTTGTAGTTGTATTCGACTTCAACGTCATGTGCTGTGATGTCCAGAGATTTGGGCAATTTCAGGAACGACATCACTCGTTGTGATACAATATTTGCAATGCTGGATTCTTCCTCCGACTGAGATGATACAACGTCTTCGTCGATGTGATGGTAAGGACTACGACGTGAGGTCAAATTCAATACAATACGCGAGATTATCAATGTTGCGACGTCCATTGATAGGTAATGCGAGGTAATATACTGGCGGTGTCGGCGTGTCATGGATGTTTCCAATCTTACCAAAGCGGTGGTCTTGTCTCTGTGTGTAGCCCTGAAGACACTGGTGAGTCTGTTACAGTCTTCCTGGATTCCAGTTCCGATATAGGGAATGAGTTTTTCTGTGATCCTCATGTCGACTTGCGATATTTGGTTGCACCCGTAGAATGCATTGGGCGAGAGAATATCACCACTGTATGTAGAAGGAATAACCAAATGATTCAAACTACGGTTCCCTGCAAATGCATATTCCTCGATGGAGTGAATTTCTTCTGGTAGCTCGACAACTCCAAGTGACGAACACCTTCGAAAAGCCGAATCACCTATGGCATGAACACTTGGGATGATAACCGAAATCAATCCGGCGCAATGAAAAAATGCTCTTTCCCCGATAGCCAACAATCGGGTCCCGAAAGTTACATCCATGAGTGAATTACAGCGGTTGAAAGCATCATGCCCTATATATTCAACAGAAGATAGATCAATCTTGTAAAGAAGATAGCAATTTTTAAAAGCAGCTTCTTCGATTGTTCGGACCTTGGGGGGGTGTTGAAATTCGACTGTCTCTAGTCTTGGGTAGTCTTCGAATGCACGCATGGGTATTGAATCCACCGACGAAAGTACAATAACACCATATATTCTATTTCTATATCCCGATTCGTTGAGTAGATCTAAATCATCTTCACCACCAGCGAAGATAAAATAAAGTCTATGATTGATAATGTCGCGGTAGAAACTTAATCCATCGGAAGAGAAGATGCTGCTGTGGTTATCGGCAAAGCGTTGCAATAAGTTGGGTTGCTCCATTGTCCGGGTATAGGTAATCTATCACTACACTTTTGTCGCTCGGCTGGGGGGGTTGTTGTATCGAAAAACGAAAAGGAGAAACGAGAATGAGTGTTGTAAAGGCAAGGGGGCTTTCTCGCCAATTTCGAAAGTGGAAAAGAACTAATTCCGTCACATGTGGGTAAATACACATCAGGCTATCTGGAGAAGAAGTTGAAAGATGTTATAGGGGTGCAGCAGTACCATACTGCATCATCGATGTATATATATTATACACAAAAATGAATCTCCCATTTCCACTACTGACAATAATCATCTTCTGTGGCATTTTCCCCGTCGCGGTCCATAACACTGGTACTGGCACGTGCAGTATGTCAATCGAAGACATCGGTCATGGGATAGCTGTATTTGCTCCTAGTACCCCTGTGCCTGCATCACGCGATGCGATACTATCTATTCCTAACGCGCCCAATGTCGGCACGGATTGTCCGTGTCTGGGACAAAAGTCTCCTATTGGGCTGACTCCTGTTTCTGTTCCTGTTCCTTTGTTCCCGCGGTGGCATCGGAGAGTGAAAATGTGTTCATTTCCATCGACTGCATCCTTCATATTCCTTCGACCTCGATGGGCACGATCTAGATTGAGATCCCTCGTCTTCTTGAATAGAGGTGGCCTCCGTGACCGGAGGGGTATGAGGAGAACTCGTCGCTGGTCGTCGGTTGTGGTGATGGTGGCTCTACAGCTGGAGCTGGATGTGAGTATATATGCCCTGTATCAGGAGATCCGGATGAAGTTTTGGGGATATTTTTGCCGACATCAAAAACGACCCCCCAGGCAAGTCAAGGAGCGGTTGCCTGGGATCAAGCGCAAGAAGTGGAAAAGCATGAGCACTGCCTTCTCCGGCAATTATCTTCTGCGAGATATATTCTACGGGCGCTGCAATAGGAGACCTGCGTCGGTTGCCCTGGACATGGTGCTTTGCTGGGCGTTCAAATATATCGTTGCGCTCACAGCATATAAATACATGCTTTTCCAGTTCTGGGTGCAATATGTCATTGTTATAGCAAGGCATCATTTGATTTGTCACTGGCAAAATATCTGGTTGCGATTCCATGTGTTGAATATGCGATGTAGGTTGTTTGTGCTCGTTGCAAGATGCTCATCTCTCTCTCATGCTGTTCGGGTGACAAGGGGATTGAGATTTCGTGTTGAAAGCAGCGGTCACACCCGCAAGGCAGCTTTATCCTGGAAAACGATTGCATTCATATATGCATATGCATACTTGATTGACTCGAGCCATCTACTTTGTGATATAGAGCCTGCGATGTGTGGCGATGCATCGACGTTGCATTTCTTTGTGAGAGCTATGACCACAAAAATTATGATGTTGGGATTCGGAGACATCGTTATTATCACCGCTATCGGTTTCTACTTATATCGGCAACTCCCAAGAACGGTGGGAGAAGCACTAGCCCGTCTTCAGAAGATTGGTACCACTTATGGTGGCGGCAGCGGCGCACCAGTCCCTCAGGTGCAGGAGCAGGTGGTGCATAAAGCAAGGAGGCGTTGTTGTCAAGGACTGAATCCTCATTGCAGGTTGCTTTTTGTTCTGCTCATTCTAAACCTCCCAACGCTGGTGATTGCACCAAGCACGAATGCATCATCATCTGCGGCTTCAATTCTCCCCATCGCTATGGCTGCCACTGGGGGGGCAGCAGCCACTAGAGCAGCTCACTTGGCACATCGAACTCGGAAATGGACTGAAAGGGAGAATCAGTTGAGGGATCGATGTGTGATATGTGGGATAGAATATGTAACGCCACATCAGTACGAGAATGAACACCAACAAGATGCGCGGAGGAGAAAAATGGAAGATGCTTGTGGTGTATTGGAGACGGGGCGGGCGACAAAGCGGCAATGCTTGGCTGTAGAGGAGGCGCTACGAGATAGTTGCACGGAGTTGGGTGTTCGATATCAGGCACCTCCCCCTGGTGAATCTGAGGAGGAAAAGAAGAAGCGGGTTGGTCAAATTAGGGAGGCGTTGAATGCAGCAAAGGCAGCAGCAAAGGCAGCAGCGAAGGCGGCAACAAGGGCAGTGAAGGCGGCAGAGAGGCCAGCAAAGGCAGCAGCGAGGGCGGCAACAAAGGCAGTGACGGCGGCAGAGAGGCGCTCGGCGGCAGAGGAGGCGCTACGACACAGTTGCACGGAGTTGGGCGTTCGATATCAGGCACCTCCCCCTGGTGAATCCGAGGAGGAAATGAGGAGGCGGGTTGGTCAGATTAGGGAAGCGAGGGCGGCAGCAAAGGCAGCAGCAAAGGCAGCAGCGAGGGCGGCAACAAAGGCAGTGAAGGCGGCAGAGAGGCGCTCGGCGGCAGAGGAGGCGCTACGACATAGTTGCACGGAGTTGGGCGTTCGATATCAGGCACCTCCCCCTGGTGAATCCGAGGAGGAAATGAAGAAGCGGGTTGGTCAAATTAGGGAGGCGTTGAAGGCGGCAACAAAGGCAGTGAAGGCGGCAGAGAGGCGCTCGGCGGCAGAGGAGGCGCTACGACAAAGTTGCACGGAGTTGGGCGTTCGATATCAGGCACCTCCCCCTGGTGAATCTGAGGAGGAAATGAGGAAGCGGAGAAACCGAGCGCGGGAGGCATGCTTAAAGAAGGCCGAGGAAGATGCATTCAGGGAGGGTGACATCCTTCATGATGATGATGTGCCTTATATCCAGGTGAGCTTGGATGGGACGGAGAAGGCGAGAGAACTCCTCTTGCGTACGCGTACAGGCGCAGAGTGTGACGGTGACAATCATCGCCACACACACAGGGCGGTGGGATGCACAGTGTGCGATGAATTCATAATTGGTACGGAGGAGGAATGTCGGATCAGCAAAGGCGTCCTCCTGGAAAACAAAGATCGACTTAGTGTTGATATGTATCAGGAGTGTTATTGCGGGGGAGCCCCCATGGACGAGGTACTCATAAAGCAGTATGAAGTGAAAGGTTGTGAGGGATTACTTCTTTCTCGACGCTTTGGGAAAGATGGTGCGACCGAGTTCATGGTCTGTTCAAAGTGTATGAATTCACTTAAAAGGCAGAAGAAATCAGGGGTCTCTCCAAAATATTCGATTGCCAATGGTAACGCAATCGGCACCATTCCGTCGACTATCGTATTTGATGGAGGTGATGGGCAAATGAAGAGTCTGAGAACGATAAAAGATGCGCTTGACGAGAACGGGAGTCCCATTCCTAATCGGTCGGAGAGTTTGGTGACGAGTGTCATGGCTGCTGCTATTGCACCGATAAGGCCTTATGCCTACATCTTCTCGTACAGAGGAGGGCAACACCACAGCCTCATCGGAAACTTTCAATTTTTTGAATTGAACCAGACCAAAGTTGTGGGTGCATTGGATTGCCTGCACCAATCCGGTAATTCCTCGAACATTTATGTTGTATTGAACGGGAGGATGACTCCCACCCAGAAAGAAATTGTCAGAAAGAAAGCTGAGTTGGATATTCCACTTTATTTCGGATTATTGCGATGGTTCAAAGCCCATCATCCTGCGTACAAGGACGTCCCCATTGGAGATGCAACTTCTTCTCTAAAAGTTGAGTTGATCGAAGATCCATCGACTGATGCAAACACTGATAATGATAAGCCGGATGACCCTAAAGAAAACAGGGAAGGCGGTGCGACATTTTACTTCTCTGGCGGGGGGGAACCAACAACGGATACCAGTGTTTACAGAAGCAGCAAGGAACTCGTAATGGCGCTGTTGAAGGATCACTCAGCGCCGACGCTTGCCATACACGGTGGTGACTATGCAAGTCACCTCGACGTCAAGAAGTTGGAGAATGTATTTCCCGCTGTATTTCCATTTGGGAGCGGTGGACCAACGCTAGATCGGCAGAACCCAATTTCCGACGAAGAATTGATTCGGCATTATCTTCGGTTGTCGCTTCCTCAGTTCATGGAGAGCGAGTTTGTGCTAGTCGCAAATTATTTACTCGGGCAGATACTATCATTTAAGAGCGCCGTCATGAAATGTAGGCCGCTCGTGGATGAACATGGCACTGCTGTTGGGGATGAGATTGGACGCATGACCGTCGAGGAAATCGAGGAATTGCTCGGTGGAGGAGACGAAGAGGATCATGGTGGCGACGATGGCGCGAACACAACGGCAAAAAGGTTCCTTAGGGCAGTAAGTGCATCTTGCCGACATTTGGGTACGAGTGCGGAAGCGGCAAAGGTCGCTCGACGAAAGTGCTTTGCGCTCCAGGATTTCTTCGGAATGCATTCCCTTTTTATCACCATCACAATAGACGACGAGTGTAGCTTCCGAGTTCGGTTGTATCCGTACGCGGATGCGAATAACGAAGGGGTGAGTTTGCTTTGTGCTTGATTGCGTGGACAATTTTCTGGTCACTAGACTAGGTATATTTACATCTTCTTGCCAATATCATATCGTAGACACCTTTACCTCCGCTGGATTCATCCGATGCCGATTGCCTGGCAGATTTGACTCTACGCAGGCGGATAAGAAAAAAGTATCCCGGTGCTTGTGCCCTGGAGTTTCAGAGCGCAATGCAGATTGCATTGGAGTGTCTTTTTGGTTGGGACCCAGGCAGACAAAAGGGTAAAAGGGGCTTGTTTGGCATTATGGAGGCTTTCTGTAGAGGCGACGAGGAACAGGGAAGGGGGTCACTTCATGCCCATTGGTTGGCATGGATCAAGAACTTCGGTCATCTGAGGCGGCTTATGTTCTCCGAAGATGATCACACGAGAGAGCTTGCTAGAGCCAACTATGTTGCATACGTCAACAGCGTAATGTGTGCTCGGCAGTGTGCCTTTGGAGTAGAGGCTACTATTCAATGCGAGTGCAAAACAAGGGCAAGGGGGGTGACTGATGACGTCTTTGATAATCGTGGCGCTGCCATATTCAGAGAGGCTAGGCATGTGCAGGGTTGTAGACTGAAAGGCGAAGACGAAGACGAAGACAGAGGGGGCCCCGGAAGGGTGATACAATGCAGGGGATGTGGACATATCACGTCCCCTAAAGAAATCACAGCAAGCGTGCTAGAGAACCTCCAACAGGAGGCGCTAGAAAACCTCCAGCAGGATGACACTGGAGATTTGCATTTGCCTGCATCCGGTGATTTATTTCCTGCTGATAGACTTGACTCATATATAGCTGGAAATAGCGAAGATCCGGACTCGATATCGAGGGCGATCCTCGACATCGCCGCTTATCGCACTATATACGATGTGCCAGATGGGAATGACAAAGATCCGGACTCGAAATTGAGGTCTATCCTTTTGAACGAGCGATTCAATCAGCATTCAACTATACATGCTAGTTCATGCTTCAAGAAGGGATGCGAGTGCCGTTTTTTGTTTCCCTTTCTGGCAAGTTCTGGGAGTAAACTTGATATTGCCGTGGCTGATTTGATGAGTGAGATTATACGGAGATGGCAGCTTAAGGTGCGAAGCCATCGGGGGGAGGGGGGACTTGGGGAGACGGAGGACCAGCTATCGGATGAAGAGTTTTCTGATGCGGTGAAAAGTTGGCTTGAACGTCTGTCTGATGCATGTAGCAGTGTGACGGATGATGGGTGCACATTTGACCGAGAAGCGCTGGCTGTGACTGGGGTGTTTGCATCGATCAAGAGGGAGGCGAGTGAGACTGGTATGAACACAGATCTCATGGACGAATTGGTCAGGAGTGCGGGTGCGTTTGAGGCAATGACCAAGGCAATAGCGGAAAATAAAGGGACGGAAATATACGAGGGGAAGACGCCAGTCGAGGTAACTCGACACACATTGGATGGTAGTACCAGCAGGGAGAAGAGGTTCGTTGTCGACATTCATCGTCCTAAGGGCTGCCAGTTTATGAATGTTTACAACCGAGTATTGTCTCATCTATTCACGTGCAACACAAACGTTGCAGCCGGTGATTCTGGGCAGACTTGGTATCAAACGCTTTACAACTGCAAGAACACGCAGACTGACGACAGAGAACCTAGGGATGTGGTTGCGAGGAGTGTAATTCGGCGCTTGGTTAGGGCACAGCACGAGAAGGAGAAGCGGGAGCTGGCAGGGTCCGCAGAGGAAGAGGACGAAGTGAATACATGGGTCGAGGGCCTGTCTCGCGTTCTATCGGGGATCAACGCGGCGACATCAAGGAATGTAATCAGTGCTCCGATGAGCCACAACCTTGCGTCTAACGGAGGTTCTAGGTTTCATTTCTCTCATCAATTTGCCGAGTTGCTCATCGGTCAGTTGAGTGATGTTCTGGACCCTGACCGTAAACACAAGGTGTCCGCAATACTCCGAAAGTGCAAAAAGGAGGGAGAGGATGCGACAAGTTGGAGGGATATATCTGCCAATGATTACATCTACCGACCCGGGGTCCTGGACGGTATCTGTTTTTACCACCATTCGATGTACTACATGAAGCTTTACAAGAAAGAAGGATTATTGGAGACTGGAGAGGATGACGTTGAAGCGGAGCGCTTGACATTTGGGGACGGACACCCAGGCTCGAAGTTTGCATATCTGAGCAAGCTGAGGCGCGTCAGGATCCCAAATGTTTCGATACCTGATGGAAAGTTATGTCGTATCAAGGAGCTTTGCATCGATAACAACGGGGACTGCCTGAGTCAAGAAGCGGAGAAGAGACGAGAGGACTATGCAGAGATGGCTCTTTTGATGTTCTGTCCAATCAAGGTATATGACGAAGGAGATGACAGGAGTGGAGAGGACGGAAAGGAGAGTTTCAGACTCGATGGGAGTTTCTGGAAGAAGTTTGATGCGTTCCGTACCAAGTACTTCGAGCAAGGGGGGTATCATAGTCAGTCGTATAAAACGAAATGCGAGAAGGAGTTCCTTCTAAGTTCGAGTGATTTTGATCCTGATAGTGACGAGATCAGGGACCAGTACTTAGATTTGAACGGAGATGGGTCGGATCCCCATGATACGTTCTGGATAAAGGGATTTGAGATTTTACAGAATATAGAGGATAGAATGTGCATGGAACAATGCCAAGGTCGAGCTACGGACGTCGTTTCGGATATAGCGCCGTACCCCAAGAAATACAAAGATGACTCCGGTGCAAAGAAGGCCGATGAGGAAAATGGCAGGGATGATCTTGCAAAGGACATCGCCTTCTATTGTCAACAGTATGAATGTGATCAGCTGCAAGATGACGGTGGGCATTATGTGCGGCCGTACACACAGAAGAGGCTTCTCAGTGATGATTTAGGTGGCGCTCGTATCATGGAAGCTCGCCTCACATCGACAACTGATATCACCGCCGTGTCCGAAGATGGAGATGGCATTCCTACCCCTGCCCCTGCCACCGCGACGGTATCAGATAATGTCATGCAGACCACAAGAGACAGGGAGTCGCACGACACTATCATACAGCTGATCCAGGGGTCGCTGCTCGGTGGGGGGAACTATGACGATGTGTACTCCGCAAATGAAATGGACGTTGAAATGGGCGTTGGAATGGACGCTATTCCTGGCACAGAGGGATGTGCTGGGGACAAACCACAGACGGCTGCAGTGCCAACACTCGAGGATGTTGCTCGTACTGTCCTGCGGGAGGAGAATAAACGCCTCGACGAGAAGCAGTACATTATGTACGAAGTGATCGCTTGTTCCTTCCTACTGCGCTTGTTGAAGCAGGAAGAGGATAGTATCCTGGTTCAACGAAGAGTGGGTGGTGCTATTGGGCAGGGTGACACAGACGATATCGAGCGTCTGAAGAGGGCCCTACGAGATAGGGGAGGACGGGAGCAGCTACTTATGTTCGTTACAGGGTTTGCTGGAGCAGGGAAAAGCACCGCGATAAAGGTTGCGCAGAAATTTTGCTATGAATTTTGCAAGGCGACTTCCGTCATGTGGGCAGATAACACATTTCTGTTCACTGCCTACACCGGATCTGCTGCAGCGGCGTTCGGAGGACTCACCACAGTAAAGGCAACCTACATTGGTAAAAATGGCGACACTCCAAAATTGAGCATCGAGGAGGAAAGGGCGTTTGAGGGCGTCCGCATCCTCATAATCGACGAGGTGTCATTCTTGACAGACAGGGAGCTTTTGAAGCTCGACAGGACTCTGCAGAGGATTGGCGACAGGAGTAAGCCATTCGGGGGATATAGCATCATCTTTTCTGGAGACTTCCAGCAAAACGAACCTGTTCGGATGAAACCGTCGGAGAAGCTGTGGCACCCCACTTCATCCGGACATTTCGAAAGCAGCATCAACTGTGCAATCATCCTGGATGGTATCCACCGTTTCAGAGATGATGAAGCTTATGGCCGTATTCTGCAAAGATTGTGCAGGGGCGAAATGACACAGGATGATGTGGATTTGGTCAACAGCAGATACGTAGGTGCCGGGGGTATACAGTTGCCTAAGAAGCTCGATGGTGATGCCTGCTACGCTTGTCATACCAATAAGCAGAGGAATGCAATCACAGCGGGCATATTCCAAGAGCATCTGAAGCGGACGCACCCTCTAGCCGATGATGCAGATGAACCACCCAAGCACACTATAATCATCAAGGGCCTGGTCCAGTCGGTTACTTCATCTGGTGCAAATGTTGGTGCGCTACGTCAGAGAATAATAGAACTGGGAGATGCCGACTTGAAGCAGGGTACAAAATTGATCAGTCCACACCTCTGCTGTTATGTGGGGGCATATTTTATGTGCAACTCGAACGATAATCTGAAAGAGCACGGCACGGGTAACGGAACTCAGGCTAGATTAGTTGAGGTGAAATTGAAAGCCAACCCAGCTAGCTTTGGATGTGAGGTGTGGGACGGAAGAAAGGTGTGGACTGTCTGTGCCTCGGATGTAGAATACGTGAAGTTCGAACACTACATCAGAAAAGGTGAATCATCAAGATTTTTCAAGCTTGTTCCCAAAAAGGTCACTGCTGTGGCGGAAGTTCTGCCGCATGATGAAGCGAGTCAGACAGTCCCGATGAGGTGCAGCATAACGCAGATTCCAGTAAACGCAAGTGATGCCATTACGGGCCACAAACTGCAGGGTCTGACGAAAGACAATGTTATTGTTTGTTCATGGAATAAGACGACTAATTGGATTTACGTCGTTCTTTCCCGAGTTCGGACCCTGAAAGGCCTGTACTTATTCCGGAGACTCAGGCTTGGCGATATCAAGCCCCCCTCGCGGGACTACCTTGCATTTCTGAGGCGAATGCAGGTACTGCAACAAGGTGATCTGGGGAGAATGAGATCGAGAAGGGCGGCGTGAACTGCACATAATATTCCCTGTAACATGCCCTTGGGCGGATTAATACAATCGAGGGCATGTCAATTCTGTTACATATTTAATATATATATTTCACTCCACAATAACTATTACCGCCCCACAGAACGCTGTTGGTGTACATGTTCAATGTATATATATATATATATATATATATAATATTAACAACAAAAGGTATTATCATTTATCATCATCGGGTAAGTGAGAGTAATGCTAATAACGTCCAAAAGAGGGGTGAAGCAAATGTGAAAAGGATGGTCTACATATTAATATATATATAATATATAACACCAAACACACAAATGGACACGATCGAGATAAATATGTCAGTTGCAATGTGTTTCAATTCTATCAGTTATCTGTTTTCGATTTACATGTACCAAATTCAGATTCAGGCCTGCTTGTAAGTTTGTACTGCAACCTGGATCTTCCGTGGTTCTGCTTCTATCGGTTATCTGTTTTCTATTTACATGTACCAAATTCAGGCCTGTTTGTCAGACCCACTGAAGTGTGTACTGCAACCTGGATCTTCCGTGGTTCTGCTTCGTTCTGTTAATTGTATTTCCCTTGCTTCGGCCCTTGCTTTCGTTAAAAACTCTCTCGTAAACGTACTGGGCAGTATGTCTCTAGGACTGGCTTCTTTTCTGCAAATAGGGCACGTTCCACTCCTCTGTAACCAATAATAAATACAGTCAGAGCAAAATTCATGATCACATTGTTCGAGGTGTGAAGCATCTCGGAAAAATTCATGACAGATTGAGCAGCGGAGCAGGGATGTAATCTCCTCGAGTGTCATGGCTGTTGACGATGGGATGGAGGGGGGATCTTGCTCTCGCTGATTCATTGGGTATTGCTATGTGACGTTGTGCGGATCAGAGGGGGCTCTGATTATCTAGGCACTGGTGTTCACCAATGCCATGCGTGTTTTTTTTTGTGTTTGTGGTTGGGAGGACAGCAAATGAACTTTCTCATTTCATTGGCTCCTCTTTGTTTTTTCAAAATGAAATGTAGTTAATTCCAGCCTATGTGGGACGTAAAAGAAAAGAACAGCCACGGGAGGAATTAGTATAGGAGAAGAACTTCAAAATTTCTGGAGAAGAAGTTTCAACCTTCTCGTGCTGGACCCTATTAATACTAATGGAGTGGGAGCTAATGGAGATCAAAGATCGTCTTATCGTAAAGACCGCGGATGGTAAAGGCGGGTCCATGTTCGTTTTGAAGAACCTGTCTAGAGATGACGGCCAGCGCGTTATCGTGGCCAATAAAGATGGAGATGTCTTGAAGGCACAGACTTCATACAGAGTAGCTGCTGCAAAGGATTCTAAGCAATCAATCAACATTATAACTACCGGGTCTGTGTATTTAAAAATTCTCTGTTTACAAAAAAAAACAGTGCAGCTGCTACTGCCCCACCAGGAAAAACTGGGACGAGGTCCGAAGTTCGAACTCAATGAATGGATGCTACTCAAGGAAATTCCTGTTGAATTTGATGCGGTTAGAACCTTCGTCCACAACTCATGCTTGAAGAACCATACATTGACTCGTGATTGGTATCTGACAATGAGCATCTTTGTCACCGACGACAATTCAGTCACAAAAAGGGGCAAATTATATACAGCTGGCAAAGAACTCTTCGAACTCATGTACCTCGGAGGCATATTGAATATCTTCCAGACAGTATTCTACGAAGAATGGCGTGACCATAAAGACTATGGAAATACTAAGCCGGTCTCGGACGTACTATTTGACTGGGGGAATGCCGATCCCAGCGAGATCTGCTTGGTCGAGAAGCGTGCGGTTGAGAAGACTTTTGAGTTTGCTCGTCGCTTACAAGAGGATGAAAGCTATGGCGGATGCAAATTTAGTGACGGTTTCTTCCCGACTGGAAAAAAAGGGGTGGGCAAAGGTGACGGTTGGAAAGAAGTCTGTAGACAGGTGGCTAAAAAAACAAAAGACGCGGCAGCAGCAGCAGCAGCAGCCGCAATAGAGGGTCAATTGGATGATTTTGAAGATTTTGATGGTTCTTTGGATGGTTTGGATGAGTTGTTTTTGTTGGGTGATAACGTAAGCTTGGTGAGTTTGTTTGTGTGACTGTGTAATGAACACCTCGAAGAGATGGCGCTCACATGTGATGTAAATCTACAGCTACAGGATGAACACGATCCCCTCCTGAAGCACAGGACAAACAACAACAACAACGATCCCCTCGAGAATATGCAATTCCAACCTGTTGATGGCGATGGTGATGGTGATTGCAGTTCGCTAGGCGATCTGTCGTCCGTAGTGCCACAGGGAAAACCGTCCCATTCCTTTCATATGATCGCCAGGGACAGCGATGGTAGTCGACCGTGTGGTGTCACCAGGAACGAATTCGCCTATCACCTCTTATCAGTAGACGATGTAGATGGGGCATTCGAGGAGAGCAAGGCGTCACTCAAACAAAGATTTCATGCACTTGCACGGGAGAACGAATCACTCAAGTGGCGTATCGACATGCTCGAACAGGAAAACCAATCGCTGAGGCCTAATCAGGTTTGGCTGGGAAACAAACCTTTCTACCGGCAACGACATCAGATGCCAACAATCAGACCTTCAAGACTCATGGGATCGTTTGGACCGAGGGCTGTCAATGGTAAGCTCTGGTTTCAAGACAACGGCGAGTGGGGCACATACGTTGGCGAACCTCTCAACAGCAATGATCATCGTCAAGGTAACGGTGTGATGACTTACGCTTCTGGTAGCACGTACGAAGGCGGCTTCGTTGCAAACAAATATCATTGTGAAAAGGCTATCCACAGATGTGGTGGTGATTGTTTTGAGGGGCCCTACAACGACGGCAAGCGCAATGGCAAAGTTTGTATCAATCGGTACGCGGACGGGTGTGTAGAGTACGGCTCTTGGTACGAAGGATTCCCGAGTGGGGAAGGTGTATTGTGGAGTTCTGACCGTAGCGAAGCCTACCGGGTAATTGACGGGGAGAAAAAAGGAGGCATATCCTTGGCTGCAGCAGGAAAGATTGCCAAGGAGAGGTTCAATTTACCAGTCCCGAAGATGTAATTTCAGTAGCAGGAACTTAATATAAATACGCTCGAACTACGCCTTCGTATGTCTCCAACACTATATCCACCGTGCTCAAAATACAAGCAGCGCCAACATGCCATGGCCTCGCTCACTCCACACCACTACCATACACATTGCCAAGGGAAGGAGTCTCATACAAAGACAAACACGTGACATCTCCACAGAACAGCGCGCACGTGCACGCCCGTAGTGCATCTGTCCTTAAATATCCCTCTCCTTCGACACAATAGAGGAGGCAGCACGAACCAATACACATGGCCTCCTCGCCACTCTGTCGTGGGATGTGGGAGCCGTGGGTCCCCCCAGAGAACTTACGAGCCCCACTTTTCCTTACCCCGCACTCTCCTTCTGACACCATGCCTCTCTTGCTCGACACCCATGATTCCACTTCTGCATTGGCAATGAAAGCCTATAAAGATAAACGAGTTCAGGTATCCAAGCACAAGCTTGATGAATTGGCCGGACGACATGCCGAGGAGCCTTTGTTGAAGGAGAACCCCGGCCGCTTTGTTTTATTTCCTATCCGGGACAATGACGTGAGTACATGTATACACATCATCATATATATTTTCATGTGCACTGCGTTGCCAATAACAACAATACTCACGCACACACCGCCTGACCTCAGATGTGGAGCATGTACAAAAAGGCCGAGGCTAGCTTCTGGACCGCCGAGGAGATTGACCTTGCCTCCGATCTCAAGGATTGGGAAGGCCTCTCCGATAATGAACGTCATTTCGTCTCCCACATCCTCGCATTCTTCGCTGCCTCCGATGGAATTGTCAACGAAAACCTCTCTGGTAACTTTGCCATCGAAGTCCAAAGCCTCGAGGCCCGCTTCTTCTATGGATTTCAAATTGCCGTTGAGAATATTCATAGTGAAACCTACTCATTGTTGATTGACACTTATGTTAAGGATCAAAAAACCAAGTCTCATTTGCTCGATGCTATTGAGACTGTCCCATGCGTCCAAAAGAAGGCCCACTGGGCTCTCCGATGGTGTGATGCCAACAACGCCTCCTTTGCTGAGCGTGTGATCGCCTTTGCTGCCGTGGAAGGGATCTTCTTCTCGGGATCGTTCTGTGCCATCTTCTGGCTGAAGAAGCGTGGTCTTATGCCTGGTCTTTGCTTCTCCAATGAGCTCATTTCACGTGATGAGGGTCTTCATTGTGACTTTGCCTGTCTCCTCTACAGCAAGTTGGTCAACAAGTTGCCAGAAAGCCGTATTGAAGAGATTGTTACTAATGCCGTGGAGATTGAGAAGGAGTTTGTGGTGGATGCCCTCCCGGTTAGCCTTATCGGTATGAACGGCGACCTCATGTGTCAGTACATTGAATTCTGTGCCGATCGTTTGTTGCGTGCCCTTGGATGCCCCAAGCATTACGGAGCAGCCAACCCATTTGAGTGGATGGAGATGATTAGTCTCCAGGGCAAGACCAACTTCTTTGAGAAGCGCGTGGGAGAGTATGCCAAGTCTGGTGTCGGTGTAAGCCACGAGGATCAAGTGTTCAGCCTTGACGCAGACTTTTAAATTGCACATTAAATAAAGCTACGCATGAATCCCGAGTGGGCGCTGACCATCCCCGAGAGGTTGGCAGTCTTTTTGTTTAGTGTTAGTTTCCTACATGCTAATTCAGTACTAGTCTATCTCTGAGAGCAGTGCCTTCTTAGCCACGCTCACCACGAATTCGCCGAGCAAGCTGCATATCCTTTGGCATAATCGTCTGCCTTCTAGCATGAATAGCGCACAAGTTTGTATCCTCGAAGAGCCCCATGAGATAGAGCTCGGCTGCTTCTTGGAGTGCAAGAACCTTTGACAAAGATAGATAAAGGAATAGCGATGAGAGGTGCATTGTATAGACATTTTAATGTAGATACATGTTTACTCACTGCGGTCGATTGGAATCTGAAATCCGTTTCGAAGTCCTGTGCAATCTCGCGCACAAGACGTTGGAATGGTGCCTTCCTGATCAAAAGATCGGTGGATTTTTGATACTTGCGAATCTCACGAAGAGCAACAGTACCGGGGCGGTAACGGCGGGGTTTCTTGACACCCCCGGCGGTAGGTGCTGACTTGCGCGCGGCCTTCGTGGCTAGTTGTTTGCGGGGGGGTTTCCCTCCGGTAGACTTTCTGGCGGTCTGTTTGGTTCGGGCCATCAAGTACGGGCTGACTATTCTTCTCCTTCTGTTGGTTGTTTATTTCTTTTATTTCTTACTTCTTTTATGGCAAGCAGTTGTCGTTGGGCTCCCCCCCCCCCCCCCCCCCCCTCTCATAAAAACATAAAAAACCTCCTTTTCGTCCTCCCTTTCTCCTCTTCATTCTACTCTTTCTTA
>Ga0102960_1000393_pt1 | contig 16394 bp, 26 predicted proteins | sample SalPon2_B_H2O_MG_2_FD_84521 | JGI IMG/M metagenome (GOLD analysis project Ga0102960, IMG submission 84521) | Salt pond water microbial communities from South San Francisco under conditions of wetland restoration - Salt Pond MetaG SF2_B_H2O_MG | ecosystem: Environmental > Aquatic > Non-marine...
TGGACCACGCGCGTCCATCACAACGACACGGTGCCTTCAAACATTCTCGATTGGTTGAAGGCACAGGAGGATGTGCAACTCGTGCGACATGAAGGCAGTGATTGTAAAGCCTCCAACATGTTTTGGCGTTTCGAAGACCTGTTCCTGAAGAACGCCACGGTCCTAGTGCGCGACGCGGACTCGCGCATCAGCGTCCGAGAGGTGCGACTCATCAATGAATGGTTGGCATCGGACAAGGATTTTCACATCATTCGAGATGGCGAAACACACAGAGTACCGATTCTTGGAGGGACCATGGGGTGTCGCAACAACTGTTTGGAGTACATTACCTCACCTACGGGTTTGCGGGACGTGAATCTCCCACCGTTACAGTTCAACGACGGTCTCTCGTTCATGCGCACGTTCGTCGCACAAGTGCCACCACCGAGAGACGCCTATAACATCGACCAGATTTTCCTGTACCACTACGTGTACCCCCAAATCGCCACGAGAGCGATGATACACTGCAGTCATAACGCGTACGAACCTTTCGCGAAGCGCATCGACCCCGTGGAGAAAGGGTTCGTCGGAGAGGTTGTCGAGAGTTGCCCAGAGGCGGCGGTGATTTTCAATGATACGGATGTGTCGTTTACAAGACTTCCTCAATTTTAATACGTTCGAGCAACAAGGTGTTGAGCTCTCGAAGACTTTTTAACTTTGTGTGTAATGAAAGAATCTCATTGTCCCTGGCAGTCAGCTGTATTTTAAGGTCCCAACTTTGGTGTGCCTTCGTCTTCTTGTGTTGTTTCAAAGTTTTTTATTACATTCACACGTGTATACGACATTTTTAAATGACTAACATCTTTTCATGACCCACCACGAGTTGCGTGTTCACGACCACGTCCCACCCCGCGTCTTTGATGTTTTTACAGAACGCCACGTCCTCGGAACACATGTCTTCCAAGATGGTACCGTCGGAGGCGGTCATCAATTGCAACGGGTAACTGAAGTATGGATACTTGAGAGACTCCAACACCTCTCGTCGAACCGCCATGAATCCCATGCCGTTGTAGGCAACCTGTTTGAACTTTGGCGCGCCTTCGACGTCTTCGGGGCGTAGAAACTTGAACGACCCATGTTTCTTGAAGTAGTCCTCGTCCCAGACCTGCACGCACGCGAAGTGTTGGAGGTCAGCCATGCGGTAGAGTCCAGAGACCACGGGGTGTTCTTTGGAGTTTTCGATGAGTTCGAGAACTTGTTGGGGATTGAACACGATGTCGCTGTCGATGGTGATCCAGAGGTCGTAGTCCAGCTTCCCATCGAACGGTTTTTGGTCCTTGCCACGGAGGACGTCGAGACCTAACGTTTTCATTCGAGAGAACGACACGAAACTCGAGTATTCATTGACCATCATGACCTGATGACCTTCGCGCATCAAAGTGGTGAACGTCTCCGTCCACGCGGCGAGGAAACGTCCGGAGAATTCGCGTCCAGGGAGGGCGAGTACGAGCTTCATAGTATTACAACAAAAAGTATCTTTAAGCATGGCATCCCTTATCTTGGTCGCCGCACATGAGCGTCTCGTACACCCACCGACCGTCCACGACTTCTTTCTCGATGAGTTCATTCTTTAGGAATTCGAGTTCAGCCCTGTGATTGGTGAGGAGGTCCAGGGTCTCCTGGTAGCACTGCTTCACGATGGCGTCGATTTCTTTGTCGACGACGCGCGCACTGAACGGGCTCAGGTTGGTGTAATCGTAGTTGTTTTTACCGAATCCGAAGCGCGTGACCATCTCACGGGCCAACTGATACGCCGAGGCGTAGTCCCCCGACGCCCCGGTGGTGACTTCATCGGAGCCGTAGATGATTTCCTCGGCGGCGCGTCCACCCAAGCACACGCGAAGTTGCGCGAGATAATAGGACTTTGGGTACAGGTCCACTTCCTCTTTGGGTTGGAAAAAGGTCACTCCACCGGCGTCGCCGCGTGGGATGATGGAGACTTTCCGCACTTCGTCAAAGCCCCTGGAGAAGGCGCCGACGATGGCGTGTCCGGCTTCGTGATAGGCCACGAGGGTTTTCTTTTCTTCAGAGAACGTCGTCATTCCTTTCGCACCGATGACGATGCGTTGAAACGTGTCTTCGACGATTTCTGGTGTTATGACGCCCAGACCATCTTTCACCGAACGAATGGCGCACTCGTTGAGAAGGTTCGCCAAGTCCGCGCCACTGAACCCCGTGGTCTGACGGGCGATGTCTCGGAGGCACACCTCGGGGGCGAGGTTCTTATCGCGCGCGTGCACGCCTAAGATGCGTTCGCGTCCATCCACGTTCGGGAGGGCTACACTGATTTTGCGGTCAAACCTTCCCGGGCGGAGGAGGGCTTCGTCCAAGATGTCGGCACGATTCGTCGCCGCCAAGACGACGATTTGCGTGTTCACGTCGAACCCATCCATTTCCGTCAAAAGTTGATTGATGGTTTGTTCGCGCTCGTCGTTGGCTGGCATGCCCCCGACCGACCGCTTCTTCCCTATGGCGTCGATTTCATCGATGAAGATGATGCACGGTTGGTTGGCGCGCGCGATGGCGAACAGGTCTCGGACCCGTTTGGCACCCACGCCCACGAACATCTCCACGAACCCAGAGCCGGAGACGTTGATGAATGGAACGCCGGATTCCCCAGCGATGGCGCGAGCCAGAAGGGTCTTCCCCGTCCCGGGCATTCCCGTGAGCAGCGCCCCCTTGGGGATTTTGGCACCATTGATGGCGTATTTTTCCCCATTCTTCAGGAAATCCACGATTTCTTCGAGCTCTTCTTTGGCGCTGTCGATGCCCTCGACGTCGGTGAAACGCGTGGGGACTTCGCTGTCTACGCTGAGCTGGACGTCGCCCTGCATCATGCTGAGTGGGCCACCCCCACCGCTTCCACCGAGTCCGCTGAAGAAAAATGCGCGGATGAGCATGAACGAAAAGAAGAGGAGGAACGAGAGTGAGATGACGTCCACGATGTTCATCGGGGCCTGTGAGGAGAGGTCGACGCGCACGTCCGTGTACGCGGTGGCGTCGGTCACGAGTTCCCACAAGGCGGGATTCGACACCACCTGGGCATCACCGACCTCTCCATTTTTCTCCAAGAAGAGGACCCGACTGACGTTGGGTTTCAGGACCACTTCTTGGAGTTCTTTACTCTTGAGTTTCCTAACGAATTGCGTGTACGTGTAATGTTCGGGGTCTTTCATGGTACCTACTTTTACAGGTGGGGCTTTGGTCGGGTGTGTGATGCTGAACATTATTATTTATCTAACATTATATCTCTAACTTCATCGTAAAGAAGCGAACAAATCGCAAGTTGATATGACAGGAACGTCACCAGGGTTGCTTCGTAATTAAACTCGTAAGGTGCGGCGTGTTCGACGAGAGCGACCGCGAGGGGTACGAGCACGCCTGACTTTGTGAAGTCCAGGGTTTCCACGTTTCGTGAGAGCGCGTAGAGGTAGGCCATGGACGCACCCGCGCCGACGAGGGCGGAGATGGCCCCGATGTCCCCACCGGTCACGGCGTAATACGTGGTGAAAACACCATTGAGTGTGAGGGTGTTTCGACGAAGTTTCTTTTTCAAAGTGGGATACGACGTAGAGGCTCGCACGACCAATGACATGTGTGTATTAAAACTGTGGTACGTTTTTAAGACACATGTCTAAAAAAGAACGAGGGCAATTTTATACGGTGAATCATGATTACATATTAAAAGGTCTAGAGAAACCCCCAAAGGGCGCTCGCGTCGTCGAACCCTTCGCAGGGCAGGGGGACTTACTCGACTGGCTCGGCGACGACGAGTACGCGTGTGAAGCCTATGACATCGACCCTAAAGATGCTCGCGTGCGACGACGGGACACGCTGTCGGACCCACCAAACTATGAGGGGGCGTGGGTCATCACAAACCCCCCGTATTTAGCACGAAACAAGACTAAAGATAATACACACTTCGACACGTACGACACGAACGACCTGTACAAATGTTTCATGTACACCCTTCGAAGCTGTCTGGGTGGCATTCTCATCGTCCCCGTGGGGTTCTTCCTGTCCCCGCGCGAAGTGGACGTGCGATGTCGCGATTTCTTCATGTCTCGCTACGTCATAGGTCGAGTGCGTTGCTTCGAGGAACGCGTGTTCCCGGACACCACCACAGCCGTGGTGGCGTTTTCATTCACACAGGGAGAGGGGAGGGCCCAAGACGTGCTGTGGGAACGCGTCCCTGGTGGACACACGGCGGTGTTTCCCATGCGCGCATCGGAGAAATGGATCGTGGGTGGGGACGTGTACGACATCCCCAGCAATCCAGGGGTGAAAATCACGCGCTACGTGGACGACCCCACGGGTCTGACCCATCTCACCCTCCACGCCCTGGACGACTGTGCCATGACGTGTTCGAATGAACACGTGTACAAAGGGAAAGACACGAGTCGCACCTACGCGACGCTGTGCATACAGGGTCTCGAACTCACGGAGGCGCAGCAGTGCGAGTTGGCGGACAGATTCAATGCCTATCTGAAGAAGAAACGCGAGGAGACATGGAGTTTATTTTTACCACAATACAGAGAGTTCACGAGGAAACGTTTACCCTTTGACCTCGCGTACGCCATCGTGCACAAAATAATTAGAGATATGAACCTGATTGTAATGTAATGACATGCTTGAGGTTCATCCGGGACACTCGTGGACGCAAGAACGTAAACAGTCGTGGTTCGGCGTGAACCCCCCCTCGACTGATTATGAAAATTATCAACGCCTCTTGGTCGAACAGGAGACCCAGACCGAGTGCTCCAAACCTTCACCCGCGGTGCGTCTCCTCACCGTTCCCGTGTGTCTCTACGACGAGCACGTGTATCTCGTTCGTCAACGACACTTAGGCAACATCAACCACCACACCGAAAACTTTGATGGTCAACAATCTTTCGATGCCGGTGTCGTGTACTTGAATTTCAAGTTCATCGTCGGCCAGGGTGGGAATCAAACATCGCGGTTGAAGGATGTGGGCACCTTCGTCAAGGCACAAATGAAATGGTTAGACACCGTAGAGAACGATGGGTGCACGTACTTTGCAAACATTCTCGACGGGGAAAGGTGTGCGAAGGAGTATGAAAGTTTTTTGAATTTACTCACGTTAGACGGCGTCACGGAGTCCTACGCACAGAGAATCTATATCGGCGACCTACGGAATTACTCGAGCTGGCTGGCCACGCGTTCTCTGTTAATCATGTGAAGCGCTTCCACGTCAGCCTTATTTTGACCCATGTACGGCACGGCGTAGCCGTTCTCGCACATCCATTTGTTCACGTTGGTCCACGCGTCGTGTTCACGCACCCACACCTCGGCGAGGACGCGACCGAACTTTCCCCTGGAATCCGATTCAGGGCAACGGATTTCCATCTCGATGTCGTCGTCGTCCGAGGCCACCGCCTTGAGGCACCACTCTTTCAACTTCTTTTTCGAGAGGAGGCCGAAACGTTTCTCTTCCTTGTCCGATGTACGGGACTCTGGGGTGTCAATGCCCAAGAGGCGAACGCGTTGGGACGTGCACACGTCGAACCCGAGGTCGATGGCGACGTCGATGGTGTCGCCGTCCACGACCCGTTCAAGGGCTTTGATGCGGTACACGAAAGTGCACTCGGGTTGGTCGTATTCAGTCATACATTAGACCAACATTTTATGTGATTCACCACCGAGTTCACGTCGTTTCGAGCCATGGCTTTGAGTTCGTTGGTGGTGTAGCTGTGCATGTTTCTGTAAAAGTCCGCGCTCGCGTTCAAAATTTGTCGACGCTTCGCTTGCAGACGTCGTATTTCCAGGTATTTGTCGTGATATTCGGACTCCAGTGCCTTTGCGTTCTTCGGTGCGCGTTGCATCTTCGTTCGAATGTTGTTCATCCCCCTCTTGAGCTGTGTTATTCGGGCATCGATGGTGTCCTGTGCGTCGCTAAATTTTCTGAAGATGTTCATCCCCTCTTACTTTTTACGACACTTTTTTTTCACCGCGTCCCACGAGCACGCGTCGTCTTCACCGCAGTCGATTTCAGTCATCTTCAACGCACACGCGTGAAAATTGCATTTCTTATCCGCGATGTTCCACACGCAGTCGTCGTCGTCGTGGTCGACGCACTCGCGTTCAGTGCCCATGATCGCGCACCCCGTGGACATGCGGACTTCTTCGTCTGGGCTCAATTGGTAGTATCTCCGTGGAACGCACTTCCCATCTTCCATGTCGTCGTCGGGCATTTTCACCCAATGACACGTCTGGTCCTGTGCGCACTTTAAATCGTCTTTGATGAACAAACATCGAATGCCGTCGTTGTAGAGGTAGAAACCAGACGCCGCCGCTAACACGGAACTCATGAATAACCCAGCGAACATGACGACGAGCGCGGTCTCGTCTTGTCCCATTTATATAATGAGTGCATAAAAAAATGTCATGCACATGTATAGATGAGAGCGCTCGTGGACATCGCAAACAAGGCGAAGACCGACGCGCAGCGGAACGCGGTCGGTGCCACTTTACTTAAAATGATGAACCACATCGCGTGCACCCCTGACCGTCTCCTGTTCAAGCGAGGTAAAAATTTAAAGATTACATCGGGCGTGGAAGCGCTCGGCACGGGGGCCTACGGCGCCGTCTTCTACGGGTGTCTCGACGACAAGTGTCGCACGCGAGTGGCTATCAAGTTTTCTCAAAAATCTCTCGAGAGCGAATGCGTCATAGGTAAACGCTTGGACGACCTCGGCGTGGCTCCGAGAGTGTACGCGTGTGGACGGTGCCCTGGAAACAAAATGTATTACATGTACTACGAGTACGCCACCCACGGGGCGTTGGACGATTACATCAAGAAACACAAACTCGCGGTCTCCGATTACCGAGCCATCATCTACGGCGTCCTCCGTGCGTTGCAGAAAATTCGAAAAAAGTATCCATCCTATCAACACTTCGACTTACACACAGGGAACGTACTGATAAACATGGAACGCGGGCGCAAGGTTGTCAAACTCGCAGACTTTGGATTGTCCGAGATGAAGGGCGTGCGCAGTCCCCATCTCAGGGCGGCGTGGCGGCGCTTTCAACCCCCCGATGCGTACGTGTTCCTGCACTTCTTAGAAGCCGACGCGGACGATGCACCACCCACGTTGAAGAAGTTTTTCAAGGACATCGAGACGTACGCCGCGGACCACACGTTCCTCGACCGCGTGAAGCGCCACCCTTTTCTCAGAGGCGCAAGACTTGCAAGGCTTCGTTAACCCCTGGATGTCTCTCGATGTCCTCCATTCCCATCTCCACGTGCTGAATGTACGTCAAGTCCAGACCGTCCATACACGACACCATCTTGACGAGCCCGTTCTCCGGGCCGAGGTCGCTCTGGTCGAGGTCGCCGGTGATGACCAATTTCGTTCCCGTGCCCAGACGCGTGAGGAGCATTTGCATCTGATTGGGTGTGGCGTTTTGCATCTCGTCGGCGATGATGAAACTGTTCGTGAACGTGCGACCGCGCATGTACCCCAGAGGTTCGATGATGATGTTTCTTTCCATTTGCGTCTTGGACATGTATTGTTCGAAAATGTCAAACATGGGTCGAGTCCACGGTTCCATCTTGCTTTCCATCGTGCCTGGGAGGTAGCCCATGTCCTCGTCCGCGGCGACGATGGGGCGCGTCAAGATGACTCGCGTGCGTTTGGCGTCGAACAAGTGGTCCATGGCGACGTGGCACGCGAGCATGGTTTTGCCCGTGCCCGCGGGTCCGGTACCGATGACCACCGGTTTGGACCCACGAAGGGCGAGCATGTATCGACACTGGCCTGCTGTCTTGGGAAATTCCATCGTATTATTTTATGCATGTATAATAAATAATGGCGAATAACAACAACAACACCAAAACCCCGACGAACAAACCGATCACGACGACGACCCCGAGCACACCGAGACGCCCGACGCGACGCACGCAGCAAACGAACATCAACGCCGCGTTCGAGACCCCGCCACGACCGGTGCGTCGCTCGCCTCCGAGGTACGCGACGCGTCGGCGTTTGAACTTTAACAATGCAAACTTCATGCGTTTTCTCAATGCGGTGCTCAACAACACCCCGCGCGCACCGTCCACACCAGCGCAGAGGACTCCCGCGAAGCGTGCTAAAAAAAATAATGACAAAAAGTAAACATGACAGAAGGAAGTCCACCGAGGGAACCGAGACCGGGGACGCCGAATCAACCACCACCCATGACGCGTAGGAACAGCATCAGAAACGGTGCGGCGCGGGTTCGCGACGTCATGCGAGCTCGCGTGTTAAACTACAACGAACCGCGAGCAGTGAACGTGCGGTACACCAACGCCGACCGCGCCAACGTCAACCGCGTGAACTACGAGAACGCTTCGTTGAACACGAACGCCATCGACATGATCTCGCGAGAACCCTTCAAAGTGGGCGATCGCGTCGTGCGGTACGGTCGGGGGAAGTACATGAAGATGAAGGACTTCGCCGTGTACTTGCGAACGAGCAAAGGTGGTGGCACGACTCTCGGGTCTTTTCTGCGTGCCAATGGAAATCGTACATTTTTATCCCCAGAGAGCATTCGATTTCGTCGGGCTGACGTTAAATTTTTTAAGTTTTCATAGTATGGACCTATCTTTCCATTTCGTCAAATTCAAACCCTCAGGGGCGGTGCTCACCATGACGGACCGCTCGCACCGAGTGAGGTATATGTGTTTCAGTTCCAGAGAAACCGCCGTACACTGCGTGGAATACATATCCCTTTTTAGAAGCATGAACGGCATCTTCCCCGTGTTAGACATGAGTGGCGGGTTCACGAAATTAAAGGTACCTAAGACGTTCAAGAAGCGAAATGTAGGCGACGTCGCCAAGTTCTTCGCAGTGGACACCATAGATAGAGACACTTTAGACGCGATGGCGCGCACGACCAACTCGAACTTCATGTACGTGCACACGTTTAAATTCGACGAGAACAATCTGAAAAACGTGTCGTTCTCGGGTCAGGAAGTGGATGCGTATGTGGATTTAGATGAATACGTCGCGAAATTAGAAATTATGTAAACATATATGTAATATGTGCGGCATCGTGTGTCTTTTCGGGGAACAGAGGGATGTTCCTCATAACATTCTCAGCCACCGTGGACCAGACGCGCACGCCACGAAGACGCTCGGTCGGTGTCGAATAGATTTTCACAGGTTAGCCATCAACGACCTCACCGATGCGGGGATGCAACCGTTCACGTACGACGACGTCATGTTCGCGTGCAACGGGGAAATATACAATCATAAAGAACTCTCCATGGGTCATGAAAAGAGTCAGAGTGATTGCGAGTGTCTCGGGCCGTACATTAAACTCTTCGGCATCCAGCACGCGCTCGAAGAGATACGCGGCGACTTCGCGCTCGTGTACACCGACGGCAAACACATCATCGCCGCGAGAGACCCCGTGGGCGTGCGTCCCCTCTTTTACACGAGGTACTCCAAAGATTCCATCGCGTTCGCCAGCGAAGCCAAGGCGTTGTTGTTTTTGAACACACAGATTCACGTGTTCCCACCGGGCACGTTTTACGACAGCCACGTCAATCAGTTCGTGAGCTATTACACCGGCTACTGGCACGTCAAGACGAAGGTGTCGACGCAGAACATTCTCAAAGAAACGCTCGAAGATGCGGTACGCGTGCGTCTCGAGAACACGCAGCGGGACGTCGGATTCCTCCTGTCCGGTGGACTCGACTCGAGTCTCATCGCGAGCATCGCCCAAAGGTGTGTTGGTAAAATCAAAACATTTTCCATAGGTCTCGAGGGAAGTCCAGACCTCGAGGCTGCCAGGAAAGTCGCGAAATTCATAGGGTCGGACCATCACGAAGTCACGTTCACGGTGGAGGAAGGCATACACACCATAGCGACCGTCATCGCCGCGTTGGAAACGTACGACACCACCACCGTGCGCGCGTCGGTGCCCATGTATCTGCTGTGCAAGTACATCAAAGAGCAGACGACGTGTCGGTACATCTTTTCGGGCGAAGGGTCGGATGAACTCTTGGGGGGGTACTTGTATTTTAAAAACGCACCAGGGGTGCAGGAGTTTGCCATGGAAAACATACGACGTCTCAAATTGATTCATCAGTTCGACGGCTTACGGGCCGACCGATGCGCGGGCGCGCACGGCCTGGACCTCGTCGTCCCGTTCCTGGACACGCGCTTCATCAACGCGTGCATGGAGATGAATCAAAACGAAAAGATGGGACCGTGTGAGAAACGCGTGCTGCGGGAAGCGTTCATAGGCTACCTCCCCGAAGAGATTCTCTGGCGACAGAAGGATGCCATGAGCGACGCCGTGGGTGCGCAGTGGGTGGACACCCTTCGCGCGAAGGCAGACGAGGTCATCTCCGACACCGCCTTCATGGTGAGCCGGGCCGTGTGCGGCGAACACAACAGCCCACTGACCAAGGAAGAGGTGTGGTATCGTGAAATTTTTTGGAAATTCTTTGGATGTCGACACGACCATCTCATCTCGGAGATATGGCGACCCAGGTGGACGGACGTCACCGACCCGAGTGCTCGTCTCTTAATAAAATCTCCATAGTACAGTAATGGACAGCCCCAACGAAGCCAACGCTTCGAGCGCCATAATTATGGTCATGGTTTTTGTATTTATGATCCTGCTCATCGTCGGGTTCTTTGGATACACGTGCACGTCCGGGACGTTCGACGTGAACAAGTTGGACGTGTCGAACTGTTTCGTGCTCGAATCCCTGCTCACGTCCAATACACTACCCATCACCACGAGCCCCATCATACCACCCACACCGTGTGGAGATTACACGATGTTCAACTGCCCAATGTCGCGATGTCAGGTGGACGAGGTACAGGGGGTGTGCGAAGACACCGGGGAACCCTTGGAAGAAGTACCGTGTGGCTTGGCGGAGTATCAGTCCGAGGACACGTGTCCAATCGTCGGGTGCGAATGGGGGGGTGGACAGTGCGCACAGGTTGGGGAATTGTGTGGATACGTCACCGATAGGCAGACGTGCGTGAACAGGGATGATTGCGATTGGGACTTTTTCAGACCGTCGTACGCCGCGTGCATATCGAAAACGCAACCGACGAGTCCAGAGGATTGTTCGGTGTTGAACAATCGCGAGGATGACTGCAACGCGGCGCCGGGGTGCGTGTACACCGATGATGGTGTGTGCGAGCTTTCGTCTACATAAAGCAGAGGGGTCCCTATCATACCAGTACACATGTTCGTCAAGACTTTCGACCCAAAAGAAAAATCACACGTCCTCTGGCTTAAGGAGATGTGTGCAGCCATGGCGAACGTGTACGACGGCAACGGTGGCATCGACATCGTGGCCGTCGCAAACGCGAATCCATTCGGTGCGAAGCTCGCGTCGCCGCTCGAGCTCGCCGAGATTCACTTCCAGGTCGCCATGAAGTACGCCGCGGCGGTGTTGAGCGAAGACGCGTGGGTCCCAGGAAAAAATGTCAACCCATAGTAAATGCTGTGGCTCACCCTGCTTCTCGCTTTGGTCGCCGCTGCGTTGATGTCGCGCTGTGAAAAGTACATCATGGACACGCGCGTCGACGCCAATCCCATGCGTCGCACCGCCCAATTTTTCGACACGTGTTCGCCGGAAAACTTAGAGGACTGTCCTCGTTAAAGATTAGACACGTTTTATATACAAATGAACGCTACACGAGCCTATGCTTTGGAAAAACTCGCCCAAGCACTCGAACTCCCCGAGGATGACACAATACCAATCAACCTCGAGAAGTCCATACTGAACCACTGCGTGCGCAAAGTGCGCGAACCGTCGTGGGAAGATTACTGGTTCGTCCAGACGTACAGGCACAAGTTTTTAGAAATTCACAAAAATCTCGAACGGTGCGAAAAGCTTCGACGAAGTCTTTTGGAGAAGCGATTGAAAACAAAAGACGTCGTCGACATGAAACCACACGAACTCCACCCAGGGGGGCCGTGGGACACCACGATGACTGAAAAAATTCATAAAGATTTGCGGAAACAAGCTCTGGTCATGGAAGCGATGAATCAGGAAGGGTTCTTCACGTGTGCCAAGTGTAAATCGAATAAGACGACGTATTATCAATTACAAACGCGGTCGGCGGATGAACCCATGACCACCTTCGTGTCGTGTCTCAACTGTGGGAAAAATTGGAAGTGTTGAGCCAGTGCGTGGACCCCGTTAGGTCGGTCTCCTGGTCCCCCACCGACAACACGAAATTGTAGCCTAGTTTTTGTTTCATAAGTATTTTAGTATCAGCCGACGTGAACCCCAACTTGTCGAACGTGATGCCGTTGTCCTTGAGTTGTTGCATCGTCCACTGAATGACGGGTTCAAGGCGCGGACGCGCGGTGATGATCACGACCTTGTACCCCATGGCCTGGGCGTCCCAAAGGAGTTTGATCATGGGCACGATCGGACGCCCCGACACGTACAACAACGTGTCGTCGATGTCGAACATGACCGCGTCGTTCGGACCCACAACCTTGCGTTCGATGTAGTACATGCCCGCGTGTTGGAGACAGTCCATCTCTCTTACTTATAGTTTTGATTTAAATTATTCCTCAGCGCGATGTGCCCAGTGTGCTACGGCGACGACGCTCGCGTGATCTACTTTCCGTGTGGACACGGGATGTGTCGTTCGTGCACGACGCGATGGTTCAGTCGCCGACAGAACTGTCCGACGTGTCGCGCACACGTGGCGGTGTCGTTCTGCACCGACCAGGATGGCGTCGAGCGACTGTCGCGGCTGCGCGCGAGGGGGTATGACACCACGAGTGTGTTCATCACGGCGTGTGGTGTCACAACGCTACTTAAAAAGAATCGACCCTTTAAGTGTAATGATGCACTACAATCCACCCATTAGTCATTATTCGGAAATGGACGTGTCTCAGTATGATGAAGATGACATATTCAGCTTCATAGGAAAGCAAGGTAGAAAGTTTTACTATCTCACGCGCGTGTGTGGGCTCGATTATCTATGGTACGACCGAGAACGAAAGAAGATAGAGATTTGGGGTCCTTATCATGTACACCGAGACCGTCAAACGGCACACCTGATCGAGGCTGAGCTCGATCACTTTTTTGACTCCAGATCGTGATGTTGCAACAGATCATAGACGGTATCAAGGAACGAACGCCGCCGCTGCGACGCGTGCAGAGGCAAGCGGTGTACATGAAAGACGCGTACGTCGACCTTCTCCTACGGCATTACCGCGACTGCGGCATCCCCGACCCCGACTGGTTGGACGATCTTCCAGACGCGCGCGGGGCACCCGAATCGTCACCACCAGAAACGGAACCAGAACCAGAACGCGATTTGTTCGACCGCGTGTTCGTGCACCTCACCCCGGACGAGGACGCGGGGGAGGTGCACATGCGCATATCGGCGGCGATGGTGGACCTCTATGAATCGTACTACAAGAAGGGCACGCAACCGCCGATCGAGGACGTCGTGCGCGCGTACAACGATCTCGGGTACTCTGAAAAATATCTCATGGAGCTTTTAAGCAAAAATGATGCTCGATTGGCGCGCGTTCGGAAAGTGAATCTCGACAAAATCTTTAAACCCGATTCGGGGTCGAAGAGTACCACGAAACGTCCGAAGAAAAAGGACGTCATCGTGGAAGAGGAAGACATGGAACTCGACGCGGACGAGGAGGAGGAGGACGTGGGTGAGGAAGAGGACCCGTTCGACATGGACGTCGACGAGGACGACGATGGGTTGGTGGACGATGCACAGGACGAGGAGGATGCTTACGATTCCGACTGAAGTATTAAATAAAGACATATCGCGTTGTAATATTAACATCATCATGTACGTCGCATGGGACACCGAGACCACGGGATTGCCCGGGACTCGAGTGCCACCGACCCTTAAAAATTTACATAAATATGACTGTTGCCGAATCGTGTCCCTCGCCGCGGTCAAATACAGCAGTCGTGGTCGCGAACTCGCCTCCTTCCACAGAATCATCAAACCCGAGGGCTACACCGTGGGCGCCACGGAAGTGCACGGCATAACACACGAACACGCAGTCGCGCACGGCGTGCCATTCACGGAAGTGTTCGAGGAGTTCATCCGTTTCGTGGGACGCGTCGAGACCATGGTGGCACACAACTCCACGTTTGATGAAAACGTCCTCATCAGTGAAGTCCTTCGGTTAGGGCGAGTCCCAGATTTTGACAAGTTTGACTTTGTGTGTACCAATAATTTACATAAAGAACAAGAGTTTGGACCAATCAAGCTCATCGACCTGTACACTAAAATATTCGGTCATGGGTTCGACGGCGCCCACGACGCGCTCAACGACGCGCGCGCGTGTGGAGAGGTCTACCTACGCATGCGACAGGTGGAGCGCGTGCACAAACCCATAGGCGTGTGCAAGGTTATCATCAAGGCGTCCGACGTCTCGAGCATCTTGGGCCTCTCGCACTTCAAAAAGGGTCCCGATGTCGTCGAAGAGTTGTGGAGAAAATATCTCCCCGAGACGTGCACCATGAAATCAAAGCACGAACGCGCCATGGAAGTCATCAACGCGTGTCCGGCGTTGCAGGACATACAGAGGAAGGTCGAGTCCACCAGGGATGCCACCATCTTGGACGAAGTGGAGGCCGTCGGGGACATAACGCCGGCACAGAAAGGGTTGGTGAAGGAACACCTGCGAAACACCGCCGTGTACGTGCGGTCGAACACACCGAGCAACGGTGGGGGGTTTCAACAATACAACGTCTGTTCCATACAGGGGACGTTGTATCAAATCGTCGGACGCGTGGACCGACTCCGACCGAACGAGGACGGCACGTACACGCTCGTGGAGATGAAGCAACGCACGAAGGGGCTCTTCAACAGGTTGAGGGATTACGAGGAAGTGCAGTGCCGCGTGTACTTGGCGATGATGCCGACGTACGTCAAGGATTGCCTTCTGGTCGAATCATACGACGGGGACATGCGCTCGTACCTGGTGAAGAGGGACCTCGAGAAGTGGAAAGCCATCGCGGGAAGGGTTCATGATTTTTGTTCGTATTTTCACCACGTCGTTTCGGTGTCTTAAGGATTCGACCCTTTTTAATGTCATGAATAAATGGATTGCGCGTTTTCCAATCATTGCCTTTTATGTAGGGTCATTAGGGTCGTATGTTGTCGCGCGATGGGTATTTATGGCCAATGATTGTCTCTCAATATGGAGATGGGGTAATTTTGTATGCGAAATCAGTGATACACAAATGCGCACGGCTAAATCACATCTCATGAGTAAAACCTTGGGTGCCCTCGCCACCGCGATGACCGTACTGTCGTCACAATCCGACGCACAAAAACTGCTCGGCACCCATGGAAATTCTCAACGAAATACGTGATCTCCTCAAAGAAGTGCGCGACGAACTTCGCGCCGGTGCTTGTGTCAAGACCACGACGACCGAATGCGTGGACGACAACTTCAGCACGTGCATCGGTAAGACCGCGAAGGGGAAGCCGTGCACGAATAAGCGGATCGACAACAGCGAGTACTGTGGGATGCACGGTGGCAACAAGAAACGCAAGTCCTCCGATTCGACGGTGTCATCGACGAAGGCTAAAATCATACCCACACACGATCACGGAGAAGACGAAGTCAGTTCGACGTGCGAACTGTGCGTGCAACACGGCGACGTGCTCGACCCCGCGATAGTCAACGCCGATTATAGTATCCAAGAACGTCTTAGAAATATTTTGTCATGACAACGTTTTTTCTAACTCATCGAGTAATATCATTTCAATTTTATACATTTCCTCATACTTTCGTAGTTTTAGATTGTGGTGCTCTTTATATACACGGTACATTTCCTTTTCACGTACGGGAATGTTTGACGCGTACCCGTAGTAGTCCAGACACGCCCACGTGTGCACGGGTATCCGTATGCGCACGTGTTTGCAATACGATTCGATGGCCATCTCTTTCAGCTGATTGGTCACTCGAGTCAGGGGTTTGAAATCCCTCATATTCTTTTTTGCTTCACGCATCTGTCTTCGTCGTGCTTCCAGTTCAAACTTTAACTTGACCGGATCCGTGTCGTGCGTTATCACGAGCCCTTGGTCGTCGTCGCCACAGTCGTCGTTGTCGTTTGACCTATCGTACATGACCTTGCTCGCGTTCATGATCCCGAGATAGACGTGTTCGGGCATCTCTTTGCAACAATCATGTACGATTTCTGTAATTTTGGTGGCAATCTGTTTGTTGTCTAGTTTTCTCCAGTTTTCTAATTCCATATTTGCGTCCTTTAGTGAGGTTATGACTGGGATTTACGTGATGTGTGTGTTGTGAAAAAAAATTTTTTGATTCTCGGTGACATGTGATCATCTTTTATATATACCTCATGTGAA
>Ga0102960_1000398_pt1 | contig 16286 bp, 27 predicted proteins | sample SalPon2_B_H2O_MG_2_FD_84521 | JGI IMG/M metagenome (GOLD analysis project Ga0102960, IMG submission 84521) | Salt pond water microbial communities from South San Francisco under conditions of wetland restoration - Salt Pond MetaG SF2_B_H2O_MG | ecosystem: Environmental > Aquatic > Non-marine...
ATCCCGAGAACGAAGGTGTTGTCTATGCTGACCAGCCCGAAGGTGTTTGGGTTCGATTCGAGAACGGTGCTCGTGAATACATCGCCAAGTTTCGTCTGCTCTGTAACGAGTATGCGGAATATGATCTTCCTAGTGCTGTTGGTGTTTATTTGATTGCGGAGAATGTGTAATGATTTCTATTGATAACCAAGTTTCTATGTTCGATTGTTCTTATCAGGAACTAGACCGAATGATTGCGGACTACATTGGTCCGCTCGAAATGCTTTCAATGAGCATTCTGTCTGACGCTCAAGAAGCGATGTCACTGGGACACACCAATCTGTCTCGACAGTACATGAACCGAGCGAAGTATGTGTTGAGTGTTGTTCTGGAACGAAACATGAAAGGAGCTGCGTAATGAGTGTGACCTATGTTTACTTCACCTACGGTGACCAAGATTATGAGTACTGTTTCAACCATTATCATTCAGCAGTGTCGTTTGCTGAAGATATCAAAAGAAAGCATGGTGTTGAAGCAGAAATTTTTGAAAAGGATGTAGGCTAATGAGCAAGAGAAAAACTGTCAGTGTCGAAGCGATGTTAAACAAATTCAATCTGATTCTGGGCAATCCAGATGTTCCGCAGGATGCGAAGATCGGCATCTGTTCTGCCGCCGAGATCATGTTGATGGAAGTGAATCGTTACGCTGGTTTTCAATACCTGAACACGACGTACAATGCCAAGACGGAACGATACGACATCGACCCTGACTGCGAATTAAATCGAATTTATTTTGCAAAAAGTGCTTGACATCTGCGCCAGCTTTGATATAATTACTTTGTGTTTTGAGAGAGGATATTAGTTATGGGATTTACTGCACAAGCTACTACTGGTGTTACTGGCGAACGTTCATTGTGGATGGGTTTGGATTTACGAAACCTGCAACCAGAATGTGTTCTCGGTGAAGAGTCACCTATCAATAAAGAGATCAAGTTAGACAACAAAACCTACACAGTCTCTGATCTACTACAAAGCAATATCGGTCTGAAGTATGACCTGATTCTTCGAATGATGTTAAAAGACGGTGTTGTTGACTACGACACGAAAGTGAAGGTTGGTTCTTCTGGTCGTCTGCGAGAAGTCTACCTCGTGAAAGAAAAAGAAGCGTATCGAATCTTCGGAAACACTTACTACGGAATGTATAACGTATGATTGATTGGGAACATCCAAAAATAATGCTCGCTCGTGAATTTGCACGAACGCACCACGGTGAACAAACTCGAAAGTACACTGGTGAGTTGTACATCACTCACCCCATCGCTGTTGCAGAAATGGTTGCAGAACATATTAAGGACGTTGAGACAATCTGTGCCGCTCTTCTGCATGACGTTGTCGAAGACACACCTGTCAAGATAGAAAAGATTGCAAAGACGTTTGGACCAGAGATTGCGTGTTACGTTTGGTATCTGACCAAACCACCAGAGTATGTTGGTAATCGTGCAAAACGAAAGCAGATTGACCGTGACCGATTACGAGAAGCCCCTGCGGCCGCACGATTCATTAAGGTGATGGACTTGTGGCACAACAGTATCAGTATCAAAGAACACGATCCAAAGTTCTACGAAACGTTTCGTGACGAGGCTAAACTTTTGCTTGACTCTATGCAGGCTTTCAAAGTAGTGTGTGAATTTGCGGGACATGATTTCGCAGTGAATGAATTTATGACTTGGTTTGGAGATTTGTAATGATTGAGATTATTGACTTGACTTTGTGTGACGGTGATATCGGTTCGTCTGTTCGATTGAAAGTGACAGGTGATTCAGACGTTCGTGGATTGTACCAGTATGTCAAAGAACGTGCCATTGAAGTCGCAGAAACCGAGATGTTAAAAACTCAAGGTCGTCGTATGTACCTCGTTGAGATGGGAGAAAATATAGAAGGTTTGCCTTGTGCGTCGATGTATATAAATAATGTCATCGAGAGGCAAATCTTCGCAACGAGGGACTAATGAACCACGATCTAGAATTACTCGCAAAAAATTTCAAATACAAATCGGATAAAGACTTGGACAGTTATCGCATTCTCCCCTTGGAAGATCCACAGGGAGATTGTGATGATTATGCTACCACAGCATTATACCTAGCGTGTGATAAATCGTTATTTAAATTCTGGTTTAAATTATTGACCTTCCAAGCACTGATGTGGAGAACGTATTCACCTGATGGTGGACCTCATCTGGTCCTTTGGTTGCGTGGTCATGGTTACATAGACAACTGGCAACGCAAATGGACAAGTAAAATTCAAATGGGTTTATTGGGTTATGAGTTTAGATATCCGAGGTTATTCACTACGGTTGCTTTAAAATTACTAATCGGTAAACTGTTTGGCTAGGATACTGTATTTCGTAATCATATAAATAACTGTATTAATCTTTAAGTTGGAGAATATTAATGCAGTCATTTCAATCTTACCTATCAGAAGAACAGGAACTCTTTGAGACCGCCGAAGAACTAATTGAAAAACTCATTACGTTCGGCGGTCAAGCTTATCCCAAATTCGGTAACATCGTCATCATGGCGGGTGGTGCAGGTTCCGGTAAAGGATTTGTATTGAGTAACCTTGTTGGTGTTGAAGGTAAAGTACTCGACGTTGACGCACTCAAAACTCTTGCCGCAAAGACGCCTGCGATTCAGAAACGAGTCAAAGATCAGATGGGTGTTGATCTCGCAGACCTCGCAAACAATCTCAAAGACCCCGAGAACGTATCCAAACTTCATGGCATCATTGGTGATTTTTTGAAATTGGATTCTCGTGTCAATAAGTCATTATACACTGGCATCATGACTGCCGCTCCTGATCGCAAACCTAACATCATCTTCGATGTCACTCTCAAAGATCTTCAGAAACTTCAAAACATTACACGACAAGCATCTCAATTGGGATATGATAAGAAGAACATTCACATCGTGTGGGTAGTCAATGATATCGAAGTTGCGAAGAAACAGAATCTATCTCGTTCTCGTACCGTACCTACCGAGATCCTTGTTAACACTCACCGTGGTGCTGCAAACACAATGGGAGATATCATCAACATGGGTAAATCGTTACAGAGATATATGGACGGTGATATTGTATTTGCATTCAATAAGGTGGGTGTAGATGCTGACCTTGCGAAGTCCGGTAAAGGCGGTTCATACGTCAAGGACGCAAACTATTTCTATGTGAAACGTAAGGGCAAGGCACCTGTAAGTGTGAAAGATCTCGAAGACGATATCAAACGTAAGATCGCATCCTACGTACCAAAAGGTGTTGAGTGGAACTAAATGGCGGCTCTTCAACTTAAAGATTTCTCTAAACCAGCGAGTGCGGGCCCGTATGCGGGTTCGTCTCGTGATGACATTTTTGAGTTGAAGATAAAAGACGAAAGACCCTTTGTAATTGGTACCAACAAAAACGGAATATACGCAAGAGGTGTTCTTTACGATAGAAAGAAAAAAATTCTGTCGTATTACGTAGGACAAAATAAAAAAGCGATAAAGGAAATACGATTCAGTAGGATATTCAAGGATGCTGACTTCGGTGGTGGTGCGGGATCTGGTGGTGGTGCAGAAGACACTAAAATTACCGAATCGTTACAGTGTTATTATTGTTCATATGTTTTCAATATAAAAAGGGGAACGTGTACATCGGTTTCGGATCAGGATTTGAAAAAAGGTGAAAAGTACGTCAATGCATCCGAAACGTTACGAGACTGTTTAAAGAATTCCCCTTGGGATGCGGAAGTATACATTAAGACTGCGAATCGTTTATACAAGAGTTTTGGTACCAAGATGAAACCACCTGTGTATTTTCATCGGGATTCGAGGTTTATGAATAACGTCTATGCAGCTAAAGCGGCATGTCACAAGATAGACAAACAGAGTAAGACACCACAAGCGCCAGGAAGTTTCAGTAATGATAAATGGAACCCCGGCGATATATGGGCATCCACTTTTAAACCCAGTGAAAAACCCTTGTGGGAGTACGTTTCTAATTGGGGTGAACTAAACGCACGTGTATATCAACTCGCAGAGAGTGGTGAACTATTAGGTATATCGTTGAAAAAGATTGCTGCAACCGCCACAGAAGCAAGAATAACTGAATTCAATTCACCCAAACTGCAAGAGAAAAGGAAGTCGTACAAGTACAATAAATTCACCTTTGGTAAAACGGGTGACTTTTTTTCATCACAAGACATTTATATAAACACTGATCAAGGTGATGTACAGTTCCGAACGTTTGGTAGTGATACGTCATGGCAAGGTGAGATTAAAGGTGGTTCTGCTGCGGGTGGTAAAATCGGTGGGGGTAATATACATTTCTATTGCAAACAAGTATTTGGTAAAGGAATATACAGAGATTACGACACCGAAGCGGGACTCTTGGGTTGGATAAAACAGAACGAATCCAACAAAAAATTCCAAGAAAGAATGTATGAATTATATGAGAAACACAACTCAAACTCATCACCCAATAAACCCTTGATGAAAAAAGAAGAGTTTATGGTGAGACTTGACAATTCGGATTACAAATTTAAGAACAGTAAAATGATATGTTTAGAATTCATTGATGTTCTTTATTCAGGCAACAAATTAAAACGAGACGAGTTCACTACGAAGATGTTTCGGTATGCACAAAGTGATGTTGATCAATCAAGTTACTTCGTCAAACTATACTAAAGGTATAATAAAATGGCACAGTTTAGTACAGGAAGAAAAACATTACAACTGAACAACGATGATCTTTATGAAGTCGTAATGTTAGCAGATAAAGACGGTAATCTAATCAACACGTTTGGTTCTTCGTCAAACATACCAATTGCGAATGGTACGGTAGAGGGTTATTCAGTTCGCAACATCTTCGGAACAACTGCGGGTGATCAAGATATCGTAACTACAGAGTTTAGAACACCTTGGGAACTTGCAAGTAACTATGAGTTTCCATCGTCGGCTTCTACAATGTCACTCGTGAGCACAAGTACTTCAGACACTGCGGTTAGTGTTCTTATATCTGGACTTGACGCAGATTACAATCCTATCAGCGAAGTACGAACTCTGACAGGAACAACGCCTATAATTACAAACAACGACTATTTTCGTATCAATGATATGGTGTGTACTGAAGGAAATGCCGTCGGCACAATTACGTTGAGTGTGGGTGCGAATGTTTATTCGCAGATAGATATTGGCAACGGCAGAGATCAAAAAGCAGTTTATACTGTACCAGCAGGATACTGTTTCTTCCTGACTCGTATTGACGCATTCTGTACTGATGCGAACGGCGGTAAAGCGGCAAGATTTAGAAACTTTTTAAGATCACCCAACGGCAGAGAATTACGAGTTGCCGATACCACATTTTTTGAAAACATGAACATTATGAGACAAGCACCGTTCAAGTATGATGAGAAAACTGATATTGAATTACAGTTGAGATCTCTCTCTGGATCGACATTTGGTTCGATTTTCGCAGAAGGTATTTTGGTGAAACAGTAATATGGAAAACTTTTTAGATTACATTACAGAGCAAAAGAATACTCACATGACGCACATTGAGGATAAGGTCCTCTATGGTGGTGTCAATGGCACTCGTCAAGCGATCTTTGCTCTGCGTGATCTACGTGACATGTTATCGGGTAAGAAGGAAGCGGGTGTGTCTGTCAAGTGGGACGGTGCACCTGCAATCTTCGCTGGGACAGATCCAAGAGACGGTAAGTTCTTTGTAGCGAAGAAAGGTATCTTCAACAAGAACCCCAAGGTCTACAAAACAGACGCAGAGATCGACGAAGACACGTCTGGTGATCTGGCAGTGAAACTCAAAGACGCTCTGAAGTATCTACCCGAACTTGGTATCAAGGGTGTGATACAAGGAGACTTTCTGTTTGGACGTGGTGATCTCAAGCGTAAGAAGATTGAAGGTAAAACTTACGTTACGTTTCATCCCAACACCATCGTGTATGCAGTTCCTGTTGAACAGGCGTCAGAAGTGATGTCTGCAAAAATCGGTATTGTATGGCATACTACATATACTGGTAGTTCATTCGAAACGATGAAAGCATCATATGGAGTGAACGTTAATCGATTAAAGAAATCAAAGAACGTGTGGTCGCAAGACGCCATGTTACGTGATGTACGTAATGCTACATTAACAAAAAGTGAAACGGAGCAAGTGAATGAAATTCTTTCAGAAATTGGTAAACTATTTAATCAAATCGCTGGATCTACCCTACGAACCCTTGAAGGAAATCCAACCCTCGCAGGAACCATCGAAACCTTCAACAACACCTACGTCCGCAAAGGGGAAGTCATCGGCAACACCAAAGCGCACACCGAAAAACTCATCCGGTACATCAACGACAAGTACCAGAAAGAAATCGACTCCCGCAAAACCGAGAAAGGCAAGAGCGCCCAGAAAGCAAAGCGCGACGAAGTCCTCTCCTTCTTCTCGAACAAAAACAAAGCAAACCTAATAAAAATGTTCGAACTACAAAAATTAATTGTAGTTGCGAAAATGAAACTTATAAATAAACTTAATCAGATTGGTAATCTTGAAACTTTTGTTAAAACTTCGAAAGGATACAAGGTTACTGGTCAAGAAGGTTATGTAGCAATTGACACGCTTGGTGGTGACGCAGTGAAATTGGTTGACCGTATGGAGTTTTCATACAACAACTTTTCACCCGATATTTTGAAGGGATGGCAGAAACCTAGTAGGAGATAAGAAAGTGGCAAACCCACTCACATTCAAAGACTTTTTAACGGTCGACTATACACCCGGCATGCCGGATGAAATATCGTATGCGTCCATGAAACGTAAACGTGGACGAATAGGAGAATCACTCGAAGAAGACGGACTCACCATTGCGGGTAGACGTGCACTTGGACGTGCGGCCAAGAGACGAAAGGCTCGTCTTAAATTGGCACGTAAACGTTCCGAAAGAAAAACTGCACAGATCGACACTCTTAAAAAACGTGCTACCAAACAAGTACGTAACCAACTGTTTAAGAAACTGACCAAGGGTAAAGCACGTACCGATGTTTCGCCTGCTCGTCGCAAGTCAATTGAAAAACGTCTATCTAGAATGCAGACACGTATTGGTCAGATGTCTCGTAAGAAAATACCAGACGTTAGAAAACTAGACCGTTCTAGAAAAATGCAGAAGAGTGGTTAAAATGCAGGTACCATCATTTAAACAGTACCTTGTTGAAGAAACTCGTGAGGTGTTCTTCACGTTCGGACGTATGAATCCTCCGACGATTGGTCATGGCAAACTGATGAATGTGATGTCTACCAAGGCAGGTAAAAACCCATATAAAATTTACCTGTCCCAATCACAAGATCCTAAAAAGAATCCGTTGACGTATGAACAGAAGGTGAAACATACTCGAAAGATGTTTCCAAAACACGCTCGTAATATTATGATGGATAAAAAACTTCGAAACGTATTCGAGATTGCAACGTCATTACATGATCAGGGTTTCAACCGAATCACTATGGTTGTGGGTGCAGATAGGATCACCGAGTTCAACACCTTGTTAAACAAATATAACGGTGTGAAAGGTCGCCACGGTTTCTACAACTTCGAAAAGATCAACGTTGTGTCTGCGGGTGACCGAGATCCTGATGCAGAAGGCGTAGAAGGAATGTCCGCCTCTAAACAACGTGAGAATGCATCCAAGAATGATTTCACAACATTCGCACAGGGTGTTCCTTCATCTATGTCAAACAAAGATGCGAAACGTTTGTTCAATGACGTTCGTGCGGGTATGGGTCTAAAAGAAACCAAACAGTTCAAGAATCACATTGAACTGGAACCTGTATCAGAGACAAGAGAACAATATGTCTCGGGAGAATTGTTCAATGAAGGTGACGAGGTGGTTATTAAATCTTCTGGCAAAACCGGATATATCCACAGACTTGGTACTAATTACGTTATTGTTGCTCTTGATGAAGGCCGCATATCTCGTCAGTGGATAGACAACGTTGAATTGATCGAAAAGGGTTTTGGTGGATCATCGGTGTTTCATGATTTGATGCCGGGACTCGATAACTTTCTTGATAAGATCAGCCCATCGGGGCGTAAACGTTGGAAGTATGCGTTACAACAATATCAACGTATCACCAAAGAAAAACCGAAAGACAGTCTCAACAGTCGTGTGTGGAAAGCCGCACAGATTGCTGATGTTGATGTTCGAGCACTTCGTGATCTGGTTCAGAAGATGCAGAAAGAAGGTACCGATCAGTGGTACAAAGACCAACCCGAGTGGGGAACTCCCGAAGCAACCAAGAAAGCAAAGAAAAACATTGCAGGTCAAGAGAAAGCCACTGTTAAAGAGGAAGTGACTCAACAACAACTCAATGATCTTGAGAAGTTTGCTGATCGACTACTCAACAAGTTCGATATTGACATTGAGTTCACCAAACATTTCAAAGATCGTATGAACGACTCTCGTAACAAGCCTGCTATTACCGTTGCTGAACTTCAGAAACTGTTCAAAAAGATCGCTGATAACAAAGGTAAGCGTATCAAGAAACACGGAAACGCAGAGGCTGTACTGAAAGATATTCAGTCTGATCTGAACCTACCTGTCGTGGTCAACTGGAAGAACGGTGAGTTCGAAGTTGTCAATAAAACAATTATGCGCAAGAAGGGTTTCAAGACAACGAGCCCTGTAGTACAATACGAAGATGCTGTTGCGAATGCCAAAGAAAGAATTCGTCAAGAAAAAGAACGAGACAAACAAAAGTTTGATCGAATCCTTGATCGTGCTAGACTTACTCGTGTACGAAGAAAAAACAATCCCAAACCAACCGATAAGAATTAGAGGTTACAATGACATCATTTTCAAAGTTAAGAGAAAAGAAAAGTAAAGACGATCCTTGTTGGGACGGTTACACACAAGTAGGAATGAAGAAAAAGAACGGTAAGGAAGTTCCTAACTGCGTTCCTTCGAAGGGTGTTGAGAAAGCAAAGGGATATAAGAAAGAAGATACGGATCTCGAAGAGAAAGCGGTATCTAAAGCTCAACAGAAGTTCATGGGTATGGTTCGTGCTAAACAAAAGGGTGAGATGGATGACGCATCTCCCGAAGTCACCAAGGCGGCAAAGTCCATGTCCAAAAAAGACGTGGAAGACTTCGCAAAGACTAAACACAAAGATCTTCCTACCAAGAAAGAACCCGTTGATGAAGCCGATTCGTGGAAAAAAGATTCAGGTTGGAGAAAAGCTCAGAAGATGCGTAAAGACCGTTATGGTAACACAGTCAAAGACAAGAACGTGGCAAAGAATCTTGCCAAGAGTGCACAGAAGAAAACAGCGGGGATGGACAAGTGAAAACATTTTTCGAACTAAAAGAATCACTTCAAGAATCAACCTTCATGGTTACGATCCGAAAGGGTAAGTTCGGTGGTGTAAATTCTGATGGAAGACCTACTATGGTCACTGCTCGTTCTGGAAAAGAAGCGGTAACACGAGCGGCAAAGAAAGTTGGAATTGATCCCAAACTTATCACTACTGGTGATTATACGGTCAAGGGTAACACAAAAGAATCTGTCGAACTTGGTGAAGCAAAGATTGAAGTCGGTGATCGAGTACGTGTCAAGGACGATGCGAAGAAAGTCGTAGACCGATCACGACTTGGTAAGTCTGGTGTTGTTCTTCCCAATGGTATGGGTGGCAGTTCTATTCGTGTCAAGTTTGCTGATGGTAAAACTGCGATGTTCAATAAGAATGACCTAGAAGTAAACGAGTCGGTTGAACTTGGTGAATCTGCACTTGCTAAACAATGGCAGTCTGGTAAATCATCTATCAAGTCAGGTAGTGTGGAACTCATTCGTGGTAAGAGTGGTGTGCACACAATCAAAAAAGGTGGAAAAACAATCGGTGATTTCTCTTTAGACTACGATGATTGGGTAGTTAATATTAAAGGTAAAAAAGGACAACATACACTTGGTTCTATAGATGATATTGTCAAGATGGCTTCAAGCATGAAAGAGTCTGTTGAACTTGGTGAAGCGAGAAAGAGTGGTGCAAACTACGAAGTCTATCACAAAGACTTTTCTACTGCTGTGCAGTACGCAAAAAAAGAAGTAGAAAAGAAAGGCTACGAAATCGACGACGATGAATGGTTTCGTAAAGTCGCATCTGGTCCTCGTAAGCCATCGAAAGGCAAGACTAACTCATACAATATTGAACTGACCAAGGGTGGTAAGACTGTCAAGCAAAGACTTCAGATGCAAGTCTATGGCATGGACAGTGGTAAGTACGAACTGAACTACTACGTGAGTTAATGAAAGTTGCCGTATGTGTCTCGGGTATACCGAGAAATGGTGGGGTAGATAATAGACATGTGTGTTGGCCCGAAGAGAATTTGAAACTCGCACGAGAACTATTACCATATGATTTTTTTCTTTCGACGTGGGAAAGTGTTAATGAGGGTTTTGATGTCGATTACGTATTTCCTGATCCGGAAATCAATTGGCATCCTTACATAGATTTACGGTGGAATGGTAGAGCCTTATTTCAGGATATACCTTTGAAACTTTATAAGTGGTGTCAACACCATATACATCAATTTGTAGGACATGCAAATTTGATGGAAAAGATATCTGATGATTACGATGTTATCGTCAAATACAGATATGATGTGGTTCCAATAAACAATGTGGATTTGGAACCACTAATAAAAGATTGTTATGAAAATGGAACGGTGTTTGGTTTTAATGTACAGAAACCACCACTACCAACACGAATAGAAAGAATAAAAAAACCGAACTGTCCATTGGATAAGTCGGTAAAAAACAATTTACATTATGTAAAAGGGTTCCCTTGGTTAGCAGATCATGTGATCATTTATCCAAGGCATTTATTTAAATCGGAACGAGTATATCGTTTGATTGAGAACTATGAGATGAGACCAGCTGAATGGGGTTGGTATCAACTCTTGATAGAACAAAATAATCATAAACAACCCATCTCGTTTAAAGGTGGATTTGGATACAGGTTTTAAACATATGAAAAAATTTCATGAACATAGATCAGAAGAAATAGATTGCAAGTGCGAGTCAATGTATGAACAACTCGAACTTGAAGAATCGGAATATCAAGGTAAGAAGGTTACTCTGAATGATCCTGTTCGGGGTGGTAGTAAAAAGTTCTATGTTTATGTAAAGAATGACAAGGGCAATGTGGTGAAAGTTTCGTTTGGAGATCCCGATATGGAAATCAAACGAGATGATCCGGAGCGAAGAAAAAGTTTCCGTGCACGACATAACTGTGATAACCCTGGCCCTAAATGGAAAGCGCGTTACTGGTCATGTTGGCAGTGGAGAGGTGGTGCAAAGGTTGATAATTAGACAACCGAAATCTCCAAAAAGAAATGTTCTGGTCCTTATCACTGGGATAGAAAGACTGGATAAAGAAGAACATGATCGGTTACGTGAAAAAATATTAAAAGAATTTCCATATGATTATGCGGTTGCGAACATAGAAAAACCACATTACAAGGAACTGAATAAACCAAACCCAAGTATTATTCAGATCTATAAATTGTGGGACATGTTGAAAGAACTACCTGATCATTATACACATATAATCAGGGTTCGAAACGACATAGAAATGTGGGAAAAAGGTGATGCGGGTAAAATGACCGACTTTGTTAAATTTTGGTTAAAGAGTGATTATACTGTAGGCATAGGACCATTAGGTGCCTCTAAATTATGTAAGAATTTTAGAAACAATAAAACCGTGTTTGTGGGTGATCATATTACAATGTTTCGTAGGACGAGTATGATAAACCCATATACGATAAAGAATATGTTTGAACAAAGGAAGACGGTACACGACTGTTGGACATTGTGTTTTGAAAATAATGTTTTTCACTACAATATGCCAATTAAGTTGGTTCGAAAAAAGTATAAATAACTAGAACAAGCAATCTTTATTGCATGGGACGATTGGAGAACAAATAAATGGCTAGAGTATCGCAAAGTGAAAGGCTGGACAGGATCGAAGATAAAATCGACAAGATGTCCGAAGCGATTATTAAATTAGCTCGTGTAGAAGAGAAGATTGCGGATTTGGAAGAACGAAGAGAAGAACAACATGAACGTCTGAATAAACTATCTGCCAAGATAGATAACATAGATTCACACGTTACCGCTCTTGTTGAAAAGGTTGCGGTCATGCAGAAGATCAGTTGGTTCTTCATTGCGGCATTTATTACTGGCGCAGTGTCGATCATATCAAAATCAGGATTTTAAAAACTTTCGGAGTAAAAAATGAACAACGATTATTATAAAAAGATTGCTGATCTGTGGAGAGAGATGGCAGAGAAGACCGAGAAGAAAAAACTCGATCCTGTCGGCAAAGCAGACGCAGACATCGACAATGATGGTGACGTAGATAAGTCAGACGAATATCTGCACAATCGTCGCAAGGCCATTAAAAAGGCAATGAAGAACGAATCAGAAGACGAGATGAAACCTTGTTCAAAGTGTGATGGTTCTACTGACAATCATGATCCTGACTGCCCAATGGCAGACAGCGGAAAGAAAAAGGAAGAGTCTTCGTGTGGAGATAAACGCATGAAGAAAGAATCTTTTGATGAGTTTCTTGACAGTCTAACTGAAGAACAACTTGATGAGATTTCTGCAAAACTTGCTCGTAAAGCGGCCGCGGCAAGTGCGGCTAAAAGTTTTGAGTACGGCAGTTCTGCATACGGTCCTGGCACTGACAAAGAAGCGGATCGTCTTGATAAGAAAGCAGACAAGGCACGAGCACACGTTCAGAAGCGTCAAGGGGACAAGGGTGTGAGAAAAGTGGATAAAAAGACTGGCAAACTGATCTATGGTAAATACGAATCCGTTGCACACGAGAAGTGGGGATACGGAGAAGTCATCGAAGAGTCAGAAAACGGATACAACGTTTACTTCGAACACGGAGTAGAGTTTGACGTGCCTGCTGACGAATTGACCATACTCGAAAAGAACTATGCAGAACGTACCAAGGGTGCAACTAAACCTGAAGGTATTATGGACAAAGAATCACCCAAGGCTAAAGAGTTTGCAAACATGCATGATGCAGATAATCCTAAAGTTGCGAAGGATGATGCAGAAGGTCACGAAGATGCAACTAAAGCAGGCCGTGCAGTGAAGAACCAATCACCCACACGACCTGGCGAAAAACGAGTTGGTGATAAAAATATCGTAAACCCTGTAAAGGGTGCAGTAACAAAAACTACTGGTAAGGAGTAAAACATGGCTATCAAGACTCCCAAATGGGCAAAGGAATCAAAGTCGTATCCTACTGAAAAAGGATGGACGGTTGATCGACCCAAAGGAAGAACTGAAGTAATTAAAGCAAAGAAATTTTCCGCAACAGAAATTGCTGAATGGCACGCAGAAAACGGTGCAGAAGAACACGTAATTCAAACTCTACACGAAGCCCCCGTTGTTGAAGTAGAAGTTGAGAAACCTGTATATAAATTCTATTCAACATTTGCGGGGTCTTCCGAACAGGAGGACTAAATGTCAGACGAAGTCGGAACTGCAAAGGTCGACTTGGAAAAATACACCGAACTTGTTCTGAAAGTAGAAGAAGCAGAAGACAAGATTCGGGAGATGGAACAACTGACAACTGAATTGAAAAAAACAACCGCTCTGGCTAAACCACCCGAGCGGTTTTCTTTCGGCGCATTATTCCGTGATGAGAACGATATCAATGAAAAGTCCATCATAGGTTTTGCAAGTTTTGCCTTAATGGTAGCATTCGGTATATGCGATCTAGTCATGGGTATGACTGGAAAAGATTTAACAATAACAGACACAATCTATACCTCATTTGTTGTAGTGACATTAGGTTCTTTTGGTATAAGCGAAGCGGGTAAAGCGTTCGGAAGGAACTGAAATGACAGAGTTCGAAAGAGAAAAACTAGACAAGATGCTGAATCGTCTTGATGAAGCATTAGTACGTCTTACTATGATGGAAGAAAGACTAGCTCAGAACGGGCGTTCACTCGAACGGGCGTTCAATACAATTGACGAATTGAAAACAAAAACACAAACACTTGAAACTGCACATGCGGTATCTCAATCCAAAATTGGTATGAACGAACGTGTGGTATGGTTGATCATATCTGCCATTGTTGGTGTTGTAACCTATTCTTTCAAAGTATAGATACTAGTAAAGAGGTCTTTTATGATGAAATGGTTAGATAAGATAATAACAGAAAAAGGTTCAACGCCTACCGCGAAAGAGATATATAAAGCAAGGTGGGTGTGGTATCACACAATTCTCGCATTTGAGATTGCGTTTACTAACATTCTTTTGATTGCAATATTGGCGGTGTTGGCGTATAAACTTTAATGAAACTTTTCGACGAATTGAACGATGACAACTTCGAGTTGTTTGCGATACGTAATTACTATAATCCTACATGCGTTGATGCAGAAGAGTTTTATGAAGATTTAAAACGTTTTAAATACATCAAGAGATTAATAACTCGGTATCTGGACAACGAAGAACCACCTGTTAATCTTCTGTTGAATCACTTGGTAATTATTTTCAATGTATTTGGTTATGATGCTGGTTTAAAAATGTTAGAATTCAGGGTAATGAATGACGAAAACATAGGAATACTTAAACCCTTTTTAATATTTCTAAACGCAATACCGAACGATAAATACACTGGTATAAAGATGGACAGTAAAATTATAGAAAAGTTGAGGAACCTTTAATGTCATTAGCATCAAGAGCCGGTGATTTATATTATTCATTTCGTTTTGTAAAACTATTGACCACACCGTGGGAAGAAACCGATGCCTATAAACTAGGCATCATTGATGGTAATGGCAAAAGAGTCAAATCGGTTAAGGTTAACACTCCCGAAGAAAAAACCGCATACACCACATTTCATCGTTTGGTGTTTAATATCAAGAGACTTATAGAAAAAATCCCTGCCGGTAAATCTGTGATCGCATCGTATGCAGCTGCACTTTTTTTATTGCGAGAGAAGTACAACCTGTCTGATTCAACCATCGAAAAAATTATTCAAAAAACCGATTTAAGAATAGACGATTTTCTTTCAGAGAATTGTCAGTGGTTTCTTTTGGAGGATAAAAGACTATCCCCTGGCCCTTACTATATCAAGGAAGAAAGACTTGACAACGACCTTCAAGTCGAGATACGGAACAAAGATAAACTTTTGGTGAACGAAGATTGTTACCCTGTTGGTGAAATATTTGGAATGGATGTGTATAAAGTTACACACGTAAACAGTGGTAAAGATCTTTATGTCACACTCGGAGAATTAAAAAAATGAAGTCGTTTAAGGAATATAACGAAGAGGTAACCAGTACAGGACCCGGCATTGCAGGAACATCGGCAGATGATCCTGCGGATTGGATGCACGGTAAGAAAAAGAAACGAAGACCTCTCACAAGACATTACATAGAAGTAGCGGGTAAATTGAAAAGACAATCAAAGTGAGGTGACACATGAGCGCACTGTTAGGTTCGCTGTTAGGGTTTGGTGGTAGTATTATACCCACTATAACAGATTATTTCGGTAAGAAACAAGATCAAAAGTTCGAACTCGCCAAGATGGAAAAGAAAGCGGAGTTGATCAAGAATGGTTATACTCATGAGATGACGATGTTCGAACAACAAGCCAACGACAAAGAACACGAACGGTTGATTGAACACGATATCTCAATCAATCGTGGCACTGGTTTTATTTCTGCCCTACAGAAGTCTGTTCGACCAGTCATTACATACTGTTTTTTCATTCTATTCGCAATTGTAGAAATCAATCTACTTACCAAGGCAATGGCAATGGATGTGCCCTTTGATGAGGCACTTGCTCTTGTATGGGATGATGATACTTCGGCAATCTTTGCCGCTATTATGTCGTTTTGGTTTGGTAATCGTGCAATGGAAAAAGCACGAAACCGTATCATAAAGTGATTGACAGATCACTACATATAGTATATTATAATCACTCCTGATACTATTTTAGGGATCTTTTCGATTCCGTGGTTTTTTTTACGCTGTAAAAAGAGAGTTACAAATGAAAGTGAAAATCGACAAAACAAAGGATGCCCTGCTTGCTGACTATGCTGTTGGCATGTTGAAAGACTTCTATCTAAATGAAAATGAAACATCACCCCAAGAAGGATATGCTCGTGCGGCAAAGGCGTGGTCTGCGGGTGATGAACAACTTGCACAGAGGTTGTACGATTATGTTTCGAAAAAATGGTTTATGTTCGCATCGCC
>Ga0102960_1000401_pt1 | contig 16220 bp, 10 predicted proteins | sample SalPon2_B_H2O_MG_2_FD_84521 | JGI IMG/M metagenome (GOLD analysis project Ga0102960, IMG submission 84521) | Salt pond water microbial communities from South San Francisco under conditions of wetland restoration - Salt Pond MetaG SF2_B_H2O_MG | ecosystem: Environmental > Aquatic > Non-marine...
CGATAGTAGAAAGAAATATCCAGAATTGTTGAAAGAACTTAACAAACTCAAAGAAGATGAAAACAAAGTAAGTAGAGATATTAACATACTTATCAACAAGTTATCAACATTTGAAACCAAAGAAATCAAACTAAATGGTGAACTTCTTCAAGTTACACAACTTATTACGGATTATTTGGAGAATGAAAAGCAAATTCAAAAGAACAAAGAACTTAGAGATAATATGGTTTCAGTTCGTTCTGATTTAAAAATTGCTAAAGATAATGTAGATTCATTCAATAAACAAATTCTTAAATTGAATGGTGAGGTATCCTCATTAACAAATCAGAAACAAACTATTGAAGAGAGAATCAAAGAGGTAGAAACCTTAGAAGAGCAATTTGGATTATACGAATATTACCTAAACTCATTGGGTAAAGATGGTGTATCTTATGAATTGATTTCAAAGGCACTTCCAATGATTGAGGGTGAGGTCAATAACATCTTAGGTCAGATTGTAGATTTCGGATTACAATTAGATATGGATGGTAAGAACATCAACGCTAACATCGTTTATGATGACCAGAAATGGAGTTTAGAGATGTGTAGTGGTATGGAGAAGTTCATTAGTGGATTAGCTATTAGAATCGCTCTAATCAATGTATGTAACCTACCTCGTCCAAACTTCTTAGTTGTTGATGAAGGATTTGGAACTTTGGATAATGAAAACCTAACATCACTATATATGTTGTTTGCTTATCTAAAAACTCAATTTGATTTTGTGATGATTATTTCACATATTGATTCAATGAGAGATGTAGTAGATTCCCTAATGGAAATCAAAAAAGTAAATGGATTCAGTAACATTAAATTTTAAGAATGATAGGAATCATAGGACAGGGGTTTGTTGGTAACGCAGTTTATCAAAAATTCAAAAAGTATTATGAGATTAAAACTTTTGATTTAAATAATGAATTATGTAATTCTACTGAACAAGAAGTATTAGATAATAATATTGTATTTGTATGTTTACCAACTCCAATGAATGATGATGGTAGTTGTAATACATCAATTGTAGAAGAGGTAGTTAAACGTTGCTTTGAATTTGGTAAATCAAAGATTGTTGTAATCAAATCTACAATACCACCCGATACTACAAAGAAATTAAATGAGAAGTATCCATCATTGCAAATAGTATTCAATCCAGAGTTCCTAACCGAACGAAATGCGGTATCCGATTATGAGAATCAAAATAGAATTATCTTAGGAGGACCAAGACCAGCAACAACTAAGTTGAAACAAATATTCTCAAAGGTATTTCCAAAAGCACATATTATTAAAACGGATTCAACTCATGCTGAAATGGTGAAGTATCTTACCAACTCATTCTTAGCAACTAAAGTATCGTTTGCAAATGAGATGTATAAGATATGTGAAAAGTTGGATATAGATTATGATAAGGTAGTTGAGTATTCAACCTTTGATGATAGGTTGGGAAAATCACATTGGAGTGTACCAGGACCCGATGGGGACTTTGGATATGGTGGACATTGTTTCCCAAAAGATGTTAAAGCATTAATTCATTTAGCAGAAGAATTGGAATTGTATCCAACTATGTTAAGAGCCACCGATGAGAAAAACAATGTGGTTCGAAAAAATAGGGATTGGGAGAAAATGAAAGGTAGAGCAGTTACTTAGTTTTCAATACATTATTAGGAAGAGGTTTCGCATTTGGTGAAACCTTTTCTTTTATAAGAGACTCTACCAATCCATTCATTTTATATCCTTTATCCTTACAAAAAGATTTTAATAATTGATGAACATTGGCATCAATTTGTAACATTGCGTACTTTTTATTCATTTCTTTAGTTTTCTTTAGTTTTCTTTATAATAAATATTAAAAATAAAATTTATTAAATACTTATATAGGAATAACAAAGAAACTTTCGTTAATGGCCAGAATTAAAAAATATTCACCTGAACAAAATTTATCATCGTTTCAAACTTTAATAGTAGATGAAAATCCAAATTCGGATTATTTTAGAATTACCGAATTTAAAGATACATTTACTGGTGGTAAAAATGGATTCCTAATAGAAGGTTCAGAATATCTAAAAGAATCAACTGAAATTAAGATTGAACTTTTAGATGTAAATGGAGACCCAATATATTATGAACCAGGTAATGGTATTCCAGAATACTATGAGGGGATATCAAAACTAATAGCTGTTTATGTTTATAATGATACACCAATTGGTTTGGGTAAGATTACCATTTTGGGTGAACTTAAACAATACGATGATAATGGTGTTAAAAGAGATATTCCAGACCAATGGAAAGGTGCTTACAATGTTAAGTGGGAAAGAACTTTTCAAATCAACAAACTATTAGCTAACGAAGATAAAGTTAGATTCTATCGTAGGCCTCAAGTTGGGATAGGTGAGATTGTAAAACCAATCTTTAATAAAACACCAAATACCATAACACAAACAGGTCAGGTAAATGGGTTACCATTAGTACCAACAGAAAACTCTCAATTATCTAATTTTTCATTACCAACATCATATAGATTAAAGGTTGATGATACTACATATTGGACTGGTTCAGCCGTTGGACAAACAATACAATTTGATGGTTTAAATTATTCACCTACTATAACTGATATTGTAAACAAAGAGGAGGTATTGGTATCACCACCATATGCTGAATCGGATTTAGTGAAATCCTTTTCATCACAAAATTATTCAGTATCATTTCCATACATTGAAGGTGCTGTTGATTTAGCAACCGCTTTAACTGGTTCATTTGCTAAAATTAACATCACCAATATGAAAACATTTGTTGGTGATGCTGCGAGGGTTAAGGTTTTTAGAAAATCGGTATCCCAATTAACGGATTACGAATTTGTTCAAGAGATTCAATTAGAATCAAATGAACTTTTAAGAGATTTAGAAAGTGTAGAATCTACTGAAGCATTTTATGGTAACTTAAATGAAAATTATTTAAATCAATATTGGTTAACATCATCAAATGATTTGACCACAACTTTTAATCAAGACTTTTTATATAACTCGGTTGAATTAGATAATGGTGTAAGTACACCACAATATTTCTTTACATCACAATCATTAAGTACTACAAAAGATGTTGAGTATAATCTTACATTTAATGTTAGAAAAAGAACCAATACATTAACCGATGATTATTTAAAAGTATATCTGAGTGGTTCATTTGGAAACTCTCCAACATCGCAAACTATTAAGAATATTGGTAGTTCTAATGAATTACTTCAAAAAACTTTTATAAATGAAAATATCATAGCCAATGATATATCATCTTCTCAGTTATACTTTGAAGTAAAAGGTAATGATTGGTTAATTAGTGATATTTCATTGAGAGCAGCACAGGAAACATCATTTTCGCCTGATGAAATTACATTCATTCAGAGTGTACCAAAAACTCTTGCTGAAGAAACATTCGATTTTAGATTTGAATTCTATGATATAAATAATAATTATATTCCTGTATTAGTTGAAGAAACTAAAACATTCACTGGTGGTAACTTAAATTTATTTACAAAAGAATTAACATTAACACCAAATCAATTATATTTTACATTTGATTCAGCATCCGCACCGGCAAATCCATTACCACCACTAAACATTTTTATTGATGTTGAAAAAAGTGTAATTACTGGTTCGGTAACATTTACATCTGGTGCATATGATGAGTTTGGTAATTTACTTTCATCATCTCAGTATGTAGGTGGTGTATTCCCTGGTCTATTAACTGATAGAGATAAGGATATTGTAAAATTAAATGTATCCGATTATACTGGTTCCAGAGATGATATCACTGTACAATATATTGAATACACTGGTGAGGTAGAGGGTGTAACTGATTCATTTGTAATTTCAAGAGTACAAGATGGTAAGGGTGGTGTAAACTTTGAGATTAGACCTTTTAGAGGTACAATCATTAAAAATAAAGATGATAAAGAATTAGAAATACAGGCAATTCGTATTGATGGTATTAACGAAATTACACTTAAAGATAATTTACCTCAAACTGGATTCTCTGATGCAAAACTAAGAGTTCTTTCATCATCAATTGATGAAGTAACATCAGAAGAAAGTGGTTCTTATATTCTTCTTTCGGAGGCATCATCTACTAAATTTATTAAAGGATTAAATTCTGGTTTAACTGGTAGTGGTGAAATTGATTATAACGCTAGATTTAATAGAGATTCTATTGATAATGAATTGACAGTATTTTTAATGGATGGTGAAACATCTGAATCGATTCTTACATCAATTATTCTTACTGATTTGCAAGATGGTTTAGATAGTGGGTTCGTAACGTTTGATGCGGATGTATTTACAATTAATCCAAGAACACAAACACAATTTACACCACAAATTAGTAGTGTTACTGGTTCCTTTTATAAAAGAGGAACAAAGGCAAATCCAGTATCAGCATCAATAGAAATATTTCCATCCATGTCAATCAATTCGGATTTTGTTCCAGAATATTGGATGTATTTTGTATCACACTCTAAGGATGAAAGTATTGAAGTAACTGCATATGATGAAAACGGATTTTATTCACCACATGGTGAATTGGGTTCATATGTGGGATTACCTACTTCACAAAGTAAACAATTATTAGTAAACTTCACTTATACAGAACCAGTGACATCTGCATCTGTTCAGGTTGACCATATCTTTACAATTGTGCCTGAAGGAAAGCCGGGAGATGAAACTGTATTATTTGAAGTTAATCCACAAATAGTAAATTTAAAATCTGATAGTAGAGGAAATGTTGATGATTTCAAACAATCAATAACCGATATCAGTCTAAGACAGGGTTCTCGTAGATTAGTATTTACTGGTAGTGCTGAGCCAGGTACATTTACAATAGCATCTGAATCAATCAGTTCACAAAATATTGAAATAGGATTGTTACACTTAACATCATCTTTTGGTACTGATTACACAGCATCTTTGATTGTAAGTGAATCATCTAATTTTACTCAATTAAGTGGTAGTATTAATTATCCGTTGGAAATTAGACCTTATTTTACATCTTCAGTTTATACTCAAAGTTTTACTCAAAACTTTACTAAAACATTAGATGGGCCCCCTCCAATAGAACTAAACATAGTACCCCAATCAGTAACATTGATTGCTAATGAAGTAGAATTTGTGGGTGATTATTCCAATGCTACAACAACAATTACGGTAAAGGAGGGGTCTGATAACTTAATAAACACTAGTAGTGGTGCACCTGGTACGTTTACTTTGGAATCGATTAATACAACAAACATAACTTCAAATTTAGTTTCGTTGGAAGGTGGAATATCTGCTAGTGTTGAATTTAGTGAATTTGAATATCCATATGTATCTGCTAGTGCTGTATATAATGTTAATGTATTTCCATTTTCATTAGGACCTGGTCACCAATTTACATCATCAATTTTTGAAAGAACACAAACCTTCGTTAAAAGTATTACACCAGCTGCAGCACGAAGTGTAGAATTAACTGCAACATCTGAGGTTGTTCATTTCGATGGTGATGGGCAAGTAACTTCTCCATTGGGTGCAATTACATTAACTGCAGAATCTTATAATACAACAGGTTCGGTTTATTATGGGTTCTTTAGAGATAATTTTGTGTGGCAACCATATTCACAAACAAATACAGTAACTGTTGGTTCTGGTGATGCAACTGAAGTTGGTGAAACTGTAAGTTGGGAGGTAAGAATTAGAGATGGTGGTTCAACAGCTGATGTAGTTGCTACTGATGCAATTACTATCACTGGTGTCCAAGATGGAGCATCAAATTATAACGTACAATTAGATAACCCATCAGTAACTCTTACATCCGATGTAGATGGTACAACTCACTTTACCGGTAGTGGTGCTGTAATCAGAGCGGTAAAGGGAACTACTCCATTAACCCATGTTACTACATATTCACCATTTGATGGAGTTTATGATGAACAAGGTGTTTTTATTGGTAATTTAGGACAATACTCAGCATCGATAGAATCTAAAAGTCCTTACTTAAATCAAACGGGAATATTTGCTGGAAATCCTGCAACCTTACCTGAAATACCAAATGGAGGTTGGACTTCACCATTTGATAATCCAACTGGAACGATTGTTTATAAAGTTGATATTGAAAATGGTAGAGCAACATATTTCTTATCACAATCATTCGCAGTAACATTTGAAGGAGCAACTGGACCTGGTGTTGTTGTTAGGGGCGAGTGGAATGCAGATGTTCCATATTTGTTTACTGGAACAAGAAGAGATGCAGTTGTTAGAGAAATTAATGGAGATACTCACTATTGGGCAACAACCGAAGAATTAATAAATTTAACAGAATATACAGATGGCACAACTCCATATACTGCACAACCACAATTACCATCAGGGCCCCCATATGAAGAGGGAGCTATTGTTAATGGTTGGGAATATTTGGGACAGGAAGATTTCTTCGTAGCAGCTAAGATTGCAATCTTTGAAGAATCATTTGTAGAAAACACAATCAATGTTGGTAAACCATCAACTGATTATAGTGTTAATCCACAAATAGCAATTTATGGTGGTGATAGTGAACCTTATATAGCTATTGGGCAAGGAACTCAAGGATATGGACAGCAAGGTATATTCTTAGGAGTAACTGAAGATGGTGGACCTAATGGTACTCAAGGAACATCTGGATTATTTTCAATTGAAAATGATACCGGTGATAGATACCTAAGATGGGATGGATATGATTTAGAAATAGCAGGTTCTATACAAATTAGAGGAGGTAATGCAGCAACTCAAAACGCAGTTAGTGGCTCATTCTCAACAAATGATTCTACATCATCATTAGAAAACCCATCATCATATGGATTCGGACCAGGTAGTAGTCCTGATTTCTTTGAATTAGCTAATCTACCAGCAACTCCATCGGTAGCGGGATTGTATTTAGGTGCAGATAATTTGGGATACCACGATGGTTCAGATTGGAATGCATATTTAGATAATTCTGGTAACTTTTATTTGGGTGGTGCTGTTGGTGGTTCATTATCATTCCTTCAATCATCGGGTAATTTAAACGTTTCTGGTATCATATCAGCATCTGCTGGTATATTTGGTGGATTGGTAATCGATAATTCGGGTATATTTTTCCCATCAACATATGATGTAGGTAATCAATACTTTGGTGAGAGTGTTGTAACGCAATCTTTATCTTATTCAGATTTTACATCTGTTCTAGCAAATGAAGGTGGAGGCCCTAAAGCAATTATTGAAAGAAATACATCGATATCAGATCCTGGTGATAATGCATTCAAACAAATGACGAGAACCGCAGACCCATTTGGTAGTGGTTCTGCAGTTATGACAGCATTTGGTATTGTAACCACAACAAACTTAGTAACAGGTTCAGCATCTGGTTCTTTCGATGGTTCAGATAATGCACACTTTACGGTAACTCCAAACTTATATGCGGCTAATTCATCATATGAAATTGATTTTTGGTGGACTGGTTCATTTAGTTTAGATGGTGGAGGTGCTAATACCCAAAACTTAATTTGGAATGCTGGTACAAATCAAATTGTAACATCCGATGGATCTTGGGAAGCTGCTATTGGTGCACCTTATATACCTGATGAGTGGTTTCATGGTAGGGGTGATAGTGGAGCTGACCCAAGAATGAGTGCTTACATTCATGCATATGATGTACCCGTTTTAGGTCAAGGTAATGTACAAAATATGTATATTCCAATTGTTCAATATCAAGATTCAACAACATTACTTTCATCGGAAGATAATAACTATGGTAGTAATATAGAACTACATAACGCAAACAATGTAACTTTATATTTAATTGATAGACAATACGCAGGTGGTGGTGGAGAAGGTGTAAATACAATTAATGCTGGTTCACTTACTGCTGGTAGAGTACAACCAAGAAGTGTAACTGGAGAAGCACTAAGAATATCAACCTCTGGTTCGTTAGATGGACAAACTCTCCCATTCTTATCTATGGGGCAGCTTACTGCATCATATGATTCACAGGGATTATTTTTTGGGTTCCCATCTGGTTCAACTGTTCCAAGAATTTCTATGAGAGGACCTGATGGTAGTTTCTTTAGATATGATGGTAGTGTAGTACAAATGAGTTCGGATATCATTGGTGGAGCAATTGAAGGTTCGGATATTATTGGAGGTACGATAAGCGTACCAGCTGCGGGTGTTAGTGCATCGTTTAGTGTAAATGCTGAGGGGGCATTATCAGCTTCCGATGCAAATATACAAGGTATTATTAATGCTAATTCTGGTAGAATCGGTTCTTGGGTAATTGATGAAAATACTCAAGCATTAAGAGATGATAACTCTGAAATTATATTTGAACCAAATCTTCCTGAAATACAATTATTTGATACTAGTGCTGCTAAGAAAGTAGTTATTTCTCCATCCGATACACTAACGGATACCGCTGGTGCTACGACTACAATTATAGAATGGGTATCAGTAGCACCAGACCCAAGTGATGTTAGGTATGCTGGTACTGGAAATTCAAGCGGTATAATATCTTTAAGTTCTAGCGCTACATCTACATTTCCTCTCAATAGTGGTTATGTATCTGGTGCATTGAGTGATGGTGATGATGCGGATGGTACTGATAATGGACTATTTGCAGTATCTCAGGGAGATTTAGAACTAACATTAGATTTACCAGAAACGTATTTATCGAAACCAGAAGGAGGTGGTGTAACGCATACTACCGCATATCCAAATTATAATCCAACCTATAATGGCCAATTCCATGGGGGAAGTTCAACTCCAAAATATGCATATGCATATCTTTATTTAGAAGTTGTAGATACTGATACTGTTGTAAATGGTGATTATAAAATTATTGGTAGAAAACTATTAAAGTCTGTTACCTCTAGAAGTGATTATATGTCTGGTAATTACTACTCGGGTGATGGAGTAAGTACCGATGATGGTGGTGGCGGCGGTTTTGATTCATTGGAAGGACCGGGTATAAGTTCTGTAACTGGTGATACTGAAATTACATTAGCATCTGGGAGAAAAATGAGAGCTGATGAAATATTTAGTGGTGAACCTTTAAAGGCTTGGAGTTGGAATGATAAGATAGATGATGTAGATGAAATAAATAAATTTGATTCATTTAAATTAGAAAAAGTAAAGAAACGAAAAGTAGATAAAGTTTATAAAGTAGTTGTTGGAGATAAAGAAGTAAGAGTTTCGGATACTCATGGATTTTGGTTGGATAACAATGAAGAAGTAACTGCATTGGATATTATACCAAATAAAACCAAAGTTTATGTGGTAGATGGTAATAATATAAAGTTACAAACAGTTGATTCGGTTGAAGAGATTGAAACTGATGAGTGGGTATATACATTTGAAGTACCGGGTGTTCATAATTACATATCAAATGATATTTTATCACATAACCCAGCAACTTGGATTTATACATCCGGCACCACCATCACAGGTTATGTTGGTAATTCGGCTGCTCAAAGTAATCAAACTGTATCAGTTTCTATAACAGCATCAGCAACTAACGCAGCCTTTAGGTATTCACTTAGGTTCCTAGCCTCTTCTGGAAGAAGTTTAAATAGAGATTCGAGTGGTAATTCATCAACGATTTTCAGAACCCATACTGTAAGATATGATGCTACCAGAGCAGCAGGCCCAATACCAGCTGGATATTTGGGTAGAGCGGTTGGATATCAACCTGATTTAATTTTGGATAGTAATATTTCTTTTTCAATTGCATCTAACTTTGTAGAGGTAAAGGCGGGTGGTATCCAAGTAGTTTCTGACCCAGATACATTTGTTAAAATACCTAGACAATCTGTTGGGGGTGGAACAATTTTAGAAGCAAAGGGTGGGGAATCTATTTTCTTCGCTACAGGAAATGGAGTTGGTCAAACTGCAATGACTGTAAAGGGTGACCTCATGCCGGAAAATGGTGATGATTTTGATTTTGGTAGTACTGCGGATAGGTGGAAAAATATATGGGGTCATAACCTCAATGGTGTAGATATCGAAAACTTAGCTGTATCATTAGATGATGGTCCCGGTACAACTACCACAGATACTAACTCAGTTAATGATAACTTTGATAGTTATGTAAAATTGCCTGGTGGTGTTATCTTACAATGGGGACATATTTATGATACATCATCACCAAGATATGTTGCATTCCCAACTCAATTCCCAAATGTTATTCATTCGGTAGTTTGTTCAACTAACCGAAGTAATAGTGGTGCTAGTGGATTCAACCACGTTTACAACTACGATAGAAATGGTGTAGAATTAATTTTAGATGGTAATTATGGATTTTGGATTGCAATCGGTTATTAAAAAAATAAATTATGAGTGATATACGATACTTTGGAAATTATGATGAAAATGGGGATTATAAAGCATTTTTCCCAACGGATATACATCCCGATACAGGTTCTATGGACACTCCCAACATAGAGTTAACAAAAGAACAATGGATTGAGGCAAGGCAAACTAGATGTAGAGTAATCGATGGTATTCACACAGTTGTACCATTAACTACCGAAGAACAAAACGAAAGAGATTTACAAAATATTAGAAGAGAAAGAAATGAACTTTTGGATAAATCGGATTGGGTTGTACTTCCTCATTCTCCTATTACTGGTTCTAAATTAGATGATTGGTTACAATATCGACAAGATTTAAGAGATGTAACTTCTCAAACTCCTCCATATACTTTACCAACTCAACCGGAATAATTTTTCGTTAAATATAATTCATATATACTTATATATAAATAAAGGTAACATGCAAAATAAGACAGAGCAATTGGATTTAAACTTAGTTGTTAAACTAAAAAAAATTCAAGAAGAACAAAACAACATAGTAATTTCATTAGGACAAATTACAGTACAAAAAAGACAATTGTTAAAAAGTATTGAAGATTTAGAAAAAAGGGAATTGACTTTAGGTGAAAGTTTGGATAAATCAATAGAAGTTTTAAATAAAGAATTAGCTGAAATTGATGGTAAATATCCAAACGGACAAATAGATTTAGAAAAAGGTATAATTACTTACTAAAATATTTGGTAATTCAAATATTTTTTAGTATATTTGTATTTAAGTGTATCTATACACTAAAAAATTTAGTTTATGCCTAAAAAGAAAAAATTGTTATATGTTGCACCTCATCTTTCTACTGGGGGCATGCCACAATACCTTCTTAAACAAATTCAATCTTTTACTAATAAGTTTGAAATTGTTGTTGTAGAGTACAACGACCATAGTGGTGGTGTATTTGTGGTACAAAAAAATCAAATAAACGATTTGGTAAAACTTTATTCTTTGTATGAAAACAAAGAAGAACTTATTAATATTATAAATTCCGAAAAGCCGGATATCGTTCACTTTCAAGAAATTCCACATCACTTTGTTAATACAAAAATATTAGATGTTATTTTTGATAACAATATAAGAGATTATAACATAGTAGTAACTACACATGGTTCACTAACAAATCCAGATGAGATTAGATATCATCCAGATAGGTACATTTTAGTATCGGAATGGAGTAGAAGAAAATTTGAACATTTAAATATTGAAACCGATATTTGGGAGTATCCGATAGAAAATTTTAAATACGATAAAATAAAAGCTAAAAAAGAATTAGGTTTCGAAAAAGATTGGAAGCATGTTTTAATGATAGGATTATTTACTGAAGGTAAAAATCAAAGTGAAATATTCTCAGTAGCTAGACAAATGGAAAAATATAAAATAAAGTTTCATTTTGTTGGCAATCAAGCTATGAATTTTGAATCTTATTGGAAACCTCTAATGGATACAAAACCGGACAATTGTGTAGTTTGGGGAGAACGAAGTGATGTGGAGGCGTTCTACAAAGCATCTGATATGTTTTACTTTAGTTCTAAATTAGAATTAAATCCTCTATCAGTTAAAGAAGCACTTTCATATGGGTTACCATCTATCTTCAGAAAGTTACACACTTATTTAGATACCTATGATGATAATCCATTGGTTAGATACATTGATGATGATTTAATGAATACTAAACGAATCATCTTAGAAAAACTACAACCTGATTTTAATGAGATTCCTGGTTGGTTTTCATATAAAGATTTATATGATGAAATAATTGATACTCTTGTTGATGAATCTAACATAGTTGAAGTTGGTAGTTGGTTAGGTAAATCTACCAATTACATGTCTGATATAATTAAAAAATCTAAAAAGAATTTCAATTTTACAACAGTAGATACTTGGAAAGGGACTTTAGATGAAGATTTACATCAAAATATTGTTAATAGTTTTGGTGGTGATATTTTTTATGAATTTATAGATAATACAATTCTTTCAAATAATTACAATAATTTTGAAATGATAAAGGATACATCTGAAAATGCATCAAATCACTTTTCAAATTCATCGTTAGATTTTGTATTAATTGACGCTGGTCATTCTTATAATGATGTTACGGCTGATTTATCGTATTGGTACAAAAAAGTAAAGCCAGGTGGTTATATTGCTGGTGATGATTATGGAACGAATATTTTTCTTGGTGTAACTCAAGCAGTAGACGAATTCTTTTATAACCAACCTAAACAAATTGGATTCAATTGGATTCGTAGAAAACCCCGTATTCAGATTAAACATTTGATGACAAGACCTAATGATTTAAGAGAGATGGTATCACAAGCTTCACTCAAACAATTAGAAAGATATGGTATGGTTTATGAACCAATTGTAAATAAACCCTATACTGATTTTGCACCAAAAGAATTTTGTAGAAGGCCGGAACATTTAAGTAAAGATAACAAACCAGGTGAGTTATATCCTGGTGCTGGGTTGGGTTGGATAACCGGTGGACACTACGGTTGTTATATGGCTCATAGAGGAGCATTAGAAACTATGAATGAGGATGAATTTGATTATACACTTATTTTTGAAGCAGATGCTTTTATTTACACTGGATTAGAAGAGTTTGTGGATATTGTACATAAAGCTTGTTTCTTATCTGAAAGAGATGATGTTACTTATATATCTTTCGCTGATAATCCATCTAGGAGTAAAGAAAGGGTTGATGATTTATTTTCTAAAACCGCACACAATCAGGATTTAGCACATGCTTATTTAATACCAAATCGTAAAAAGCAATGGTGGTTAGATAGAATCAAAGATTGTAAGTGGGATGTTGCTGATTTGTGGTATAATCACGTATTCTACGAACACCCAGAAAAAAGATATACAACTAATAAAGTGTACTCAAAGCAGGCAGAAGGATATTCTCTTTTAGATTTAAAAAATAAAACTTGGTTATAATGATTTACGATAATTTAGTAAAATTGGAAGATAATATTAGAGAAGTTAAAAATAGTTTTATTTTTAATTTTGTTAGAGGTGCTTATATCGAAGTAAAAGGTTCTCAGCCAAAAAACTATAAAGTACAATTTATAGACCCAAAAACAAATCATATTCATTTTCAAACAGATATTTCAAATGGACAGTGGGCAAAATGTAGTATTGAATTTTTTGTTAATTGGAATGTTAAAATTTGGGAAGGTGATACTTTGGTAGAAGATTATCAATATAATGCTAAAGATAAACGAGTTTATATAGCATTAGATTCTAAGGCATTGGGTGATACTTTAGCTTGGATTCCATATGTTGAAGAGTTTGGTAAATTATACAATTGTAAAATGATAACTTCCACATTTCATAATCATATGTTTGAAAAGCAATATCCAAACATAGAATTTGTTGAACCAGGTACAAATGTACATAATTTATATGCTATGTATTCATTGGGATTATTTTATAATGAAGATAATACATACAAAATGTTAAAACATCCATCTAATTTTTTAAATCAACCAATGCAGAAAATGGCAACTGATATATTGGGTATGGATTTTAAAGAAGTTAAACCAAAGTTAGTGGATAAGTCAATTAAAAAAGATGATAAACTAATTACTATTGCAATTCACGGAACTGCACAACCAAAATATTGGAATAATCCAACGGGATGGCAAGAAGTTGTTGATTGGTTAAATGATAAAGGTTATATTGTAAAACTTCTTTCAAGAGAAGAGAGTGGATATATGGGAAATGAACACCCAAATGGAATAATTAAACATCCAAATGGCCCATTAGAATCCGTAATGGATGAGATGCGAAAATCTAAAGTATTCATTGGTATTGGTAGTGGATTAAGTTGGTTAAGTTGGGCATTGGGAACTAAGACAGTATTGATTAGTGGGTTCTCATACGATTGGGCAGAGATGGAAGATTGTGTTAGAATTTCTCCACCTAAAGATAAATGTGGTGGGTGTTTCAATAGATTAAGATTAGATGCAGGTGATTGGAATTGGTGTCCTGACCATAAAGGAACTGAAAGGCAGTTTGAGTGTACTAAATCAATCACATCTGAAATGGTAATCAAAGAGTTAGAAAAGTTTTTATGAAAAAAGTTTGGATAAACGGATGTTTTGATGTTTTACATCATGCTCATTTTAAGATGATTGAATTTGCATCTACCTTTGGTGATTTATTAGTAATTGGTATTGATTCTGATAAAAGAGTAAAAGAGTTAAAAGGACAAGATAGACCGTTTCATACGCAAGAAGAAAGAAAGTATAATTTAGAAAGAATTAATGGAGTAAAAAAAGTAGTAATATTTGATTCATCTCGTGCATTAGAGGAGATGATAAAATCATATGAACCCGATGTATTTATAATTGGTTCTGATTATAAAAATAAACCAATAGTTGGTGAACAATATGCAAAGTCAATTGTTTACTTTAATAGGTTAGAAAATTATAGTACTACAAAAATATTAAGTAATGAGTAGAGTATTGGTTATAGGAGAACAATGTGATGATATCTTCATTTATGGAGATACACCCCGTCTTTCACCCGAAGGACCTGCTCCTGTTTTCATTCCAAAAAGAGAAGTTTACAATGGTGGAATGGGAATGAATGTGATGCGTAATTTGATGGCATTGGATATTGATGTGGATTTTGAACATCAACAAGCACCAATCACAAAGACCAGACACATTCACGAATCATCAAATACTTTACTTCTAAGAATTGATGAAGAAAAAAATATTGATAACATAGGTGATAGATTACCTAAGTTAGATTTTTGGGATTATCCAATGGTTGTAGTTTCAGATTATAATAAAGGATTCCTAACCGAAGAAGATATTGCATATATCGGATTCAAACACCCAAATGTAATTTGTGATACAAAGAAAAAGTTGGGTGAATGGTGTAAGGATTTACGATTCATAAAACTCAATCGTACTGAGTTCGAAAATAATAAAGAATTTATCGAAGAAAACGATTGGATTTTAGAAAAGTTAATAATTACATTAGATAAGGATGGGTGTATGTATGAAGGTACAACATATCCAACCGAACAAGTAGAGATTATGGATATCTCAGGAGCTGGTGATACATTCGTAGCAGGATTTGTGAAAATGTTCTTAGATACCGAAGATATTCCAAAATCAATACAATTCGCTAATCGTTGTTCAGCACAAGTTGTACAAAAGAGAGGTGTAACAACAATAGATTACGAAAACTTATAATTTATATATTTATATACGAATTCAAAACAAATTAATTAATTTATAGTCATATGGCAAAGGAAAGTAAAAAACAAATCGAACTTTTAACTATTGAGTTAGGTGAAGATACTATTGGTTCTATTAAAGAAAAAAATGCAAAGATTAATGATATCATTAGCGCATTTGGTCAAATCTATCTTCGTAAAAAAGAATTACACGAAGAGTTAGAAAAGTTAGAAACAACTTTAGAACAAGCTGAGGCTGATTTTAAAGAATCAAATGATGCTTTAAGAGAGGAATTAAGTGCATTGGATAAAGAGTATCCAAGAGGACAAATTAATCTTCAAGAAGGTACATTAACTTACAACCCAGCTATTAAAGAACAGATGAATGAGCAAAACGCCAATTTAGCATCTGACAATATAGAAGTGGTAAAGTAAGAAACTGTATATTTATATAGTACAAAGGAAATAGTACTATATCAGATGAACAAACTATCTCAATTTTTAGTAGAGAGTATATTAGGAGAAGCGGACAGTGTAGACAACATCGTTGTAGTTTACGCTGGCCGCTTTCAACCTTTTCATAAAGGTCATTACGCAACCTATTC
>Ga0102960_1000414_pt1 | contig 15978 bp, 12 predicted proteins | sample SalPon2_B_H2O_MG_2_FD_84521 | JGI IMG/M metagenome (GOLD analysis project Ga0102960, IMG submission 84521) | Salt pond water microbial communities from South San Francisco under conditions of wetland restoration - Salt Pond MetaG SF2_B_H2O_MG | ecosystem: Environmental > Aquatic > Non-marine...
TTTACTTACGTTATTTTAAACATCATAAGCTGAAATGGAGGAAAGACGGAAACACTACAGATGAAATTACAAAACAAGTTCCGGCTCTGCAAGCACAAGCTATCAATACGGTACATTTCCGTGCCCCAATTGACAAAATGCTTAAAAAACTAGTAGAAAAGGGTCTAGCTAAACGCAGAAAAGATGGTACAGTTCGTGCGACTGCATATTTAAAATACGGTATGTTAGAAGATGAGAAAATCGTTAATAGGTACTCTGCTATGGTGAGAGGTATAATGAATTATTATTCATGTATAAACCGGCGATCTGATCTATGGAAAGTACTATCTATATTAAGAAAGTCGTGCGCCCTAACTTTGGCTCATAAACATAAACTTCACACGGCTGCGCGAGTATATGCTAAGTACGGTTCTAATCTAACTATACGAAATCTAGGTAAAGAAGTAGCGAGCTTATTTTACCCTAAGTCCTTAAAAACTAAAATGGACTTTAAAACTAGACGGGGTGTGATCATTCACCCCTCAATTTTAGATATTGAAATAGATAAAATTCCAGGCTCCACCAAAACCAATTTAAAAACTCATAATGTTTGCGAGTACGAAGGTTGCGATAAAACGGAAAACCTAGAAGCACATCACTTAAATCCCATGTCTAATCTTGCAAAAAGAAGAGATCTGTCAACGTTTGAAAAGGCTTTACTTCGACGGAAAAGAAAAGTGGTTATGTTATGTAAAAAACACCACAACCTATTACATAGGAAAAGACTCTTTGAAGATGTTGATAACAAAACTAAGAAAAACGACGACTAGTCCTAAATTCCGAGAGGAATTGGACAAAAATCTTACAAGTGCGAGCTTTATGCATAGAACGGTATATGCACGTAAAGTTCTGATACGGGGATAAATTCCTATGTATATCCAAAGGTAGCGAAATTCCTTGGCATTTAATTGGTGTCCTGCATGAATGGCGTAACGACTGTCCTACTGTCTCCAGTGCAATTTCAGTGAAATTGAAATGTCTGTGAAGATGCAGACTACTTGCGGCTAGACGGAAAGACCCTGTGCACCTTTACGTGCGACTCGTTTTATCGAGAAGATCGGCATTATCTGCTGATCGATCAATAACACTATGCCCTTGGCTAGTGAACTATACAATATATGAAGGTGAAAGTCCTTCCCCCTTGAAAACTGGGTGAAAGCGTGCGCCACATGCGTTGAGTTTGGCAACTCAGGGTGTGAAGCTGGCGTAGACGGGAAGAAATGCCTTAGAGAGTGAAGGCATGACGAATCTCTAGCAAGAGTGAATGGTGGATAGCGTTAGCAAACTGAATGTCTGAAGCGCCGATAGCACAAATTAGGGGAGTAATGCTCTCTGCTTATTATAAGGTTCCCTAAGCCCTGAATACTGGGTAGAGGCCAAGGCTTGAGTATGTGAAGGCTCAAGTTCGTTTTCTGTAGCGTCTCCGGTGTAAAGTTCAGATCCTCTCAGCTCAAAACAATAGATGTATAGAACGAGGAAACCCCTAAGATCTCACTTTATTTATAAAGAGTAGGTAGCCAACCGTATGGTCTTAGGGAGTAAGATTGGGTAAAAAGCAAATGGTTGTTTGTAATGAATAACATATGCCCACGTACCCACTTTCCCATTAGTAAACTTAACGTATTTGCATACGTTCAACCTAAATTAATTTATGATTAAAGTTAGTGAAATAAAAATTAAAGGTACAAGAAACTGGAATACCGTCAATTGGAAAAAAATCCAATTGAGAATTTGGAGAATACAAAGAAAGATTTACGAATGTTCAAGGAAAAACGACAAAACTAGAGTAATTAAACTACAGAAAATCTTGATAAACTTACCGGAAGCGAAACTTTTAGCCGTACGAAAAATTACTCAGGACAACCGTGGAAAAAAGACTGCAGGTATTGATGGTGTGCATTCAGTGGCACCAACAAAAAGATTCCAGTTAGCTTATTCACTAAAAATAGATGGTCGATGTGACCCAATTAAACGACGTTTAATACCTAAACCTAGTAATCCTGAAGAATTAAGACCTTTAGGAATACCTACAATTCGAGATAGAGCTAAACAAGCTTTAGTTCTTCTCGCCTTGGAACCAGAATGGGAAGCGAAGTTTGAGAAGAATAGTTACGGATTCCGACCAGGAAGACGTCCTCATGATGCAATCGAGGCTATTCACTCATCGATTAATAAAAGTCCTAAATACGTCTTGGATGGAGACATTCGTAAATGTTTTGACCAGATTAGCCACGATGCTCTATTAGCTAAGCTAGATACCTTCCCAACAATGAACCGTCAGGTCCGTGCTTGGTTAAAAGCAAAAGTAGTTATGCAAGATGAAACGATATTCCCTGAAAAAGGCACGCCGCAAGGTGGTGTTTTATCCCCTTTACTAGCTAATATCGCTCTAGACGGGATAGAAGAATTGTTATCAAATTGGATTGCAGAAATTCCTGCTTTTAGCCCGGGAGGCCATAGAATATCTAAACCGAATCGTCGTAAAAGGCTACTCTTCGTTAGGTATGCGGATGACTTCGTCGTCCTTCATCCTGACAAAGAAGTTGTCGAATCTGCGAAAAGTTTCATTGAAGAATTCTTAAAAACAATGAGCTTAGAAATCCACCAAGGCAAAACTTCTATCACTCACACTTATATCTCGGTAGATAACCAAAGACCGGGATTCAAATTCCTGGGATTTTGGATAAGAAATTATCTAGTAGGTAAAACGAAAAGAGGTAAAAGAGGTGAGGAATATAAAACTTTTATTAGGCCTTATCCACAAAATATTTCGGATGTTCTACGCAAGATAAAAATAATCCTGCGTCAAAATCGTGAAGTAACTACGGTTGTAGAACGACTCAATCCTATAATTCGTGGCTGGGCAAACTATTTTAGTACCGTTGCAAGCAAAAAAACTTTCAGCGCAATGGACAATAAACTAATGATACAGTTAATGAGATGGGCCAAGCGTAAGCACCCTACTCGTCCTAAAGTCTGGATCCGGAACAGATATCTATTCAAAGATACCAGGAACGGTAAATCTAGACTTCGGTTTGGTTACATGGGAAAAAAACAAGAAGTTATTGGCATTTCATACTTTGCGGAAACTCCTATTGTTAGGCATAAGAAAATCGCCGGCTATAAGAGCATCTACGACAATGATCTTGTCTATTGGTCTGAGCGAGGTAGGGCACTGGGAAATCGTGCTTTTAGTAAGTCGATTCTCCGCATTCTTCGAAATCAGAACAACAAATGTAATATCTGTAATTTAAAATTTTTACCTGGTGATGTAATCGAAATCGATCACATAGTACCGAAGGCTTCCGGAGGTGCAAATCACTATGGTAATCTCCAAGCTCTTCATGGCCATTGCCATGATCGAAAACCTTAGGAGAGAGGAGCCGTGTGAAGGGAAACCTTCACGCACGGTTCTGAATCATGGGTAAGACGAGAGATCTCTTACCTAATGTAATTATAGTTATAAATTGTAATAAAATTTTTTCTGTGTAGGATATGTGGTAAGTTTTTATTAAATCGTAACATAAGTTATTTATTTAAACATCAATGAAATACCACTCTTAAAAACTTTTGTTACTCATAAGTTTGAAACAGTTTATAATGGGTAGTTTGACTGGGGCGGTCGCCTCCTAAAGAGTAACGGAGGCGTACGAAGGTAAGCTCAAATTGGAAAAACTCAATAGAAGAGCATAATAGTATACTGCTTGCTTGACTGAAAGATTGACAAATCGAACAGGGACGAAAGTCGGTTATAGTGATCCGGTGACTCTGAGTGGAAAAGGTCATCGCTCAACGGATAAAAGGTACGCCAGGGATAACAGGCTAATCATTCTTTAGAGACCCTATCGATGGAGTGGTTTGGCACCTCGATGTTGGGTGCGATTCGTTAGTCACGAATACGGGATAGATTCCGTAGTAACGACTGCTTATAATATATGTGTAATATTATATGATAACTTAAGTGTTAGATGGGTACCCACTCCCATGCGCTCAGTTCCCTGAGTGCTAATCATAGGATTCCAGAAATTAATCTACTGGATTTCCCCTATCTTAACATTGTGGGATGTGTTAAGTATAAGCGGGGCTAAAAGTCTGTTACAACTACACCTCTTGTAGCTGTAATGGGTGAGAACGGTATGTGTGAGCTTAGAGACCATGCGAATCTACGTAATAAAACGACGTAACGAGGAATTTGGGGTTATAAGAGGACGCTTCAGGGCACCCCAGGGCCGGAATATCGGCATTAGATACTTTATTGGCTGGAATGTACAACAAGGAAGGCAGGGAATCATTGTATCTCGTCGTATAGTAGGAAGGACACACATAATTTAATGACACTTAGGAACGAAGTAACAGGTAGCGTGATCCAAACTTGATTTGGTGGGCCCAACTATATGCTCGCTACTTGAAAGATGCTACAAGAAGCCAATGCTCATCCGGAATTGACCGGACTAGTGCCTGCAAAGGGCGGGGGGTAATGCCCGAGATATGCTGACGTGTGGCGCTAAAATGCTTGGAGAAGCTGTAGGGTTAAAATTAACTCAAACGTTGTATGACATATGAATAATTTAATTAAAAAATATAAAAAATGGAGCGAAATCCCTTGGGGTTCTCTTCAAAATCAAGTATTTAACTTACAGAACAAAATCTTTAAACACTCGAAACGAAACAGCAGGTCGAAAGTGTTGTACTATCAAAAGAAACTCGTAAATTCAGAATGCGCTAAATTAATAGCTGTTCGCATGATCACACAGGATAACAGGGGGAAAAAGACTGCAGGAGTCGATGGGTTGTCGGAGTTAACTCCAGCTCAAAGATTCCAACTGGTCACCAAAATGATATTGAATGGCAAAGCATCGACTATTAAACGTGAATGGATACCCAAGGCAAACGGGAAACTGCGACCTTTAGGTATCCCCACAATGGAAGACCGAGCTAAACAATGTCTAGTCAAAATGGCTCTTGAACCTGAATGGGAATCAAGATTTGAAGAAAACTCTTATGGGTTTAGACCAGGATATAGTACTTCGGACGCCAAATGGGTGATTGCTAGGCAACTGCAGGGAGGTCCCAAATATTTTCTCGACGCGGACATAAAAGGATGTTTTGACAATATAAGTCATAAATATCTTTTGGAAAAGCTGAATATATCGAAAATGTTCAAGCTACAAATTGAAGCTTGGCTAGAAGCTGGTATCATGGCCGACTCGGAAGAGGATAGCTATGAAATCAACGAGGCTGGAACCCCACAAGGAGGAGTAATATCTCCGTTGCTTATGAATATTGCACTTCATGGGTTAGAAAACAACATTCTAAAGCACTTTAAAAAACGAAATGCTATCAAGGTTGTTCGCTATGCAGATGACTTTGTAGTTTTTGCAAAAAACTTGGACGACGTTTTAAAAGCTAAAGAGATTATAATCAAATTTCTAAAGCCGATAGGACTTTCACTATCCGAAGAGAAATCTAGGGTTGGTCATTCAATGGAAAAACTACCGGGAACAGAAGGACCTCCGGGTCTGGACTTTCTCGGGTACCACTTTCGAAACGTAAGGTGCCTCACGTCACAGAGGGGTTAAATCCACTCAAGGTAAAAAGCAACCTTTTAAACTGATTACTCATCCCTCACGGGATGCAGTAAAACGACATAAAGCGAACCTTAGAGTTACCTTGAAGAAATTTAAATCAGCACCTCTAGGAAAAGTAACTGAAAGGATCGCATCCATAATACGAGGATGGACATGGTACCATTCGGTTACCCAATGTCACAAAACTTTCTCAAAAATGGACGCGTGGTTATGGGCTAGGTTATGGAAGTGGGCATGCCGACGATACAAAGGTCGTAAAAATGCCAAGCAGAAATGTTTTAACGTCAATGGCTGGCAATTCGGTTATACTGACCGGAAAACCAATAAAACTGTTGCATTACGCCGACATGACAAAACGAAGGTACGAAAACACGTCAAAATTAAACCAGGTGCGTCGGTATACGATTCATCTCTGTCATTGTACTTTGCAGAAAGGCTACCATTAACACACCCAAGGAGTAAAAATCTTATTGGTATCTTTAAAAAACAAAAATACTCTTGTCCTGTATGCGGGAATAAGTTCCGACCTATGGACATCTATGAACTGCATCATGTTCTAGACAAAAGAGGCAAACACACAAAGGAACTTCAATGGGTTCACGCTCATTGTCACGACCGAATACACAGTTAACCTGCTGTTTTGAAAATTCGTTTTTAGCAGGAGCCGTATGAATGGAGACGTTCACGTACGGTTTTGGATTAGCAGGTCTGCGAAATAATAAATCAAAGGCTTGACTATACTATTATCGCATCCTGGAGCTGTAAAAGGTTCCAAGGGTTTAGCTGTTCGCTAAGAAAGGCGGTACATGATCTGAGTTTAGAACGTTGTAAAACAGTTTGGTCCCTATCTACCGTAAGTGTTAAAAATTGAAAGGAGTAAACCTTAGTACGAGAGGACCGGGAAAAGTGAATCTCTGGTCAATCGATTGTTATTTTAATAGCATAGTCGAGTAGCTATATTCATAATAGATAATTGTTGAAAGCATTTAAACAAGAAACTAACCTTAAAAAAAATTTTTTAAAAGCCGTAGAAGATTACTACGTAATAGGCTTAATGTGTAAGAATTGCAAAATTTTTAGCTAATAAGTACTAAAATTTTAATTGTTTAAGATTTCAAATATTTTTTAGATTTTAAAAACATTTATAAATTACAAAGTTAAAATTTTTTTTTAACTATTGTACAAATTATGACATATTTTGAGTATTGAAAATAAACAAGATTTTAAGTTAAATAAATTTAAAATTTTCTAAATAATTTTAAATTATTAAAAATGAGTTTGATCCTGGCTCAGGGTGAACGCTAATAATATGCTTTACACATGCGAGTTGTACGATAAAATATTAACATGTCGTAGCGAACGGGTGAGGAATACGCAAATGTTTTTTGTCTACCTTTTAATTTAAAATAAACTATACCTATTACAAATTTTGATTTTTTTTAGGTTAAAACTTTTTTAGTTTGTAGTAACATTAAATAATTTTTTAATTTGAAATTAAAAAAATAAAAATTATAAAATAAATGATTGTTAAAAGATGAGTTTGTGGAAGATTAGGTTGTTGGTAGAAATAATAGTTTACCAAGCCTTTGATCTTTAGTTGGTCTTAGAGGACGTACAACCACACTGGAACTGAGACAAGGTCCAGGCTAATTTTTTGGCCAGCAGTGAGGAATATTGGACAATGAACGAAAGTTTGATCCAGCAATATTATGTGAATGATTGACGACTAATTTTTGGTTGTAAAATTCTTTCGTTAAAAACGATAATGACGTTATTTAAAGAAGTTTTAGTCCCGGCTAATCTCGTGCCAGCAGCCGCGGTAATACGGGAGGGGCAAGCGTTATCCGAAATTACTGGGCGTAAAGAGTCCGTAGATTGTAATATAAGTTATATGTTAAAATTTAAAGCCTAACTTTAAAAAAATATACAATACTGTTTTACTTGAGTTTTATACGGAAGAGTAGAATTTCATGTTAAGGAGTAAATTCCAAGAATACATGAAGGAATATCGTTAGCGAAGGCGACTCTTTAGTACAAACTGACATTGAGGGACGAAAGTGTAGGGAGCAAACAGGATTAGATACCCTGGTAGTCTACACTGTAAATTCTGAGTGCTGTAATTTAAAAAATAAATTTTGGATTTTTTAAGCTAACGCCATAAGCATTCCGCCTGAGGAGTACGATTGCAAAATTGGAACTCAAAGGAATTGACGGGAGCCTACAACGAGTGGTGGAGCATGTGGTTTAATGCGATAATCCGCGCAAAACCTTACCAACCCTTGACATATTGAAAAATAATTTAAATTAATAAATTTTTTTATTATTGACATTAATTAAAAAATTAATAATTTTTCACTACAGGTGTTGCACGACTGTCGTCAGTTCGTGTCGTGAGATGTTTGGTTCATTCCTTTAAACGAGCGTAACTCTTGTTTTTAAAACTTTACTTTTAATTTTTAATTTGTATTAAAAATTTTGTTTTAAAAAGACTGTTTGTTAATTAAAACTTGAAAGGAAGGTAAGAATTAAGTCAAGTCACTGTGGCCCTTATGGGTTGGGCTACACACGTGCTACAATGAAAATGACAAAAAGTAACAAAAAATTTTAGTTAATCTTTAAAAATTTTCTTAGTTCGGATTGTAAACTGCAACTCGTTTACATGAAGTTGGAATCACAAGTAATCGCAAATCAGAACGTTGCGGTGAATACGTACCTTGGCTTTGTACACACCGCCCGTCACATGCAGAAAGTTAGTTTTACTTGAAAATTTAATTTTTTTTTGCTTTTTTCAAAAAGTAAAAAAACTTAGTTCATTGAAAAATTAGCAATTTGGATGAAGTCGTAACAAGGTAGCTGTACGGGAACGTGTAGCTGGAACAAATGAAATAGTTCAGTTGGTTAGAATGTTGGAATCATAATCCAAATGTCGGGGGTTCGAGTCCCTCTTTCATTATTAAATTTTTTGAATTTTATGATAATTAATTTATTTTTTTATTTTTTTTCTTTTGTTTTGATAATAAGCGCTTTAATGACTATTCTTAGTCAAAATTCAATATATTCTGTTTTATTTTTAGTATTAAGCTTCGTCTCCTCTTCTAGTGTTTTATTTTTGTTAGAATGTGAATATATTTCATTAATTTTTATCATAATTTATGTGGGAGCTATAGCTGTTCTGTTTTTGTTTGTAGTTATGATGCTAGATGTAAAAACAGTTTATTTAGCAAAAGACTCTTTAAAATATTTCCCATTTGGTAGTTTCATTGGCATTGTTTTTTTAATTGAAACTTTATTGATAGTCCCTAGCACTTTTGAATCAATTAATCCTTACGATACTAGTTTTTTATTGAATTATTATTTTGATTGATTTAACAAATTAGATTATTTTACTGAAGTTATGTCTATCGGTCATTTGTTGTACACTGACTACATTATTCAGTTTTTACTTTCTGGTAATATTTTGCTGTTAGCAACTATTGGGCCGGTAACGTTAGTTCTAATAAGATCTACTAAAATTACTAAAAAACAAGTTACTTTTAAGCAACTTTCTCGTACTTACAGTTCTGTTTTGCATATTTAAATATTTTTTAGTAAAAAGTTTAGATTTTAGGCATTGCGGTTGTTTCTACTTACTATTATTTTTTATGGGCTCATTAAAAATATTTTAGCAGTTTGCGCGCTTTAATGATAAGTTATAATAATTATGCAAAAGGCAATTAACTCAATTGGTAGAGTGTTTCGCTTACAACGAAAAAGTTGGTGGTTCAAACCCATTATTGCCTATGTGACATTCTTGTGTTATGGTCTATAATAAAACTTTAAAGTGTAGAAAAGACTTACGTTAGAGAAAAAAAAATATTAAAATCTTTGATTTTTATATTTTTATTGGTTATGTTATATTGACTTTTTATTTTTAGATTAAGTCGTAATTTATAAATGTTAATATTTAAAGAAATACAGTTATTACCTGAAATTTTTTTAGGTATTTCTATAATTTATTTGATTATCCATGGAACTTTTATATCAGTTAATAATAAATATTTATTAATTCAAAACTCTGTTTTATATTTAAGCATTTTAATCATTGTTATGTTTTGTTTTTTATTATTAAACAATAATGTTGAATATAACAATTTTCAAATTTTTAATAATACTATTATTGTTGATTATCTAAGTTTTTCTTCTAAAGTTTGGATAGCGATAATCTCAATTTTTTGTTTTTTGATGGTCCAACGTTACCTTGCTATACAAAAAATTAATTATTTTGAGTATAGTGTATTAATACTTTTTGCTTTATTAGGTATTTTTTTTATATGCTCCTCTAACGATCTAGTCACTGCTTATTTATCGATTGAGCTACAAAGTTTATCTTTTTATATAATGGCTGCAATGAAAAAAGATTCGGCTTTTTCTGTGGATGCAGGTTTAAAATACTTTATTTTGGGAGCTTTTTCATCTAGTCTATTTTTATTTGGCTCATCTATTTTGTACGGAGTTACAGGCACTACAAATTTTGAAGATTTAAAAAATCTATTCTTTTTAATGTATTTAGAGTATGAAAGTCTTTATGGGGCATGTGACTATACTTTTGTTAAACATGTTTTTGTTGATGGAGGTTTAATTCAATTTGCTTTGGCATTTATTTTCGTAAGTCTTTTATTTAAACTGGCAGTTGCTCCATTTCATTTATGGTCGCTTGACGTTTATGAAGGATCTCCTTCAAGCTCAACGTTTTTTTTTGCAGTTGTACCCAAATTAGCTATTTTTATTTTAATCGTTAGAATTTTTTATTCAAGTTTTTTTGAATATTCGATTAAGTGACGTTATTATATTGTTGTTATAGCAATGTTAACTGTAATAGTTGGATCGTTTGGGGGTTTAGAACAAAAAAAACTAAAAAGCCTTTTAGCATACAGCTCGATTAGTCATATGGGGTACACGTTAATTGCTTTTAGTGCTGGAACATTTGAAGGTATGCAATCACTGTTTTGTTATCTTTTTCTATACATGATTGCAGGTTTATGTATTTGGTCTATATTTTTATTGTTGCAGTTGAAATATAAATACAGTAAAAAGCAAAATAAAGATTTAACAGATTTAGGTTCATTAAGTAAGTCTAACAATATTTTAGCTTTATTTTTTAGCACGGTTCTACTATCGGTAGCTGGTCTTCCACCAATGATTGGTTTTTTAGTTAAAATTGGAATTTTTCTAGTTTCTGTTGAAGCTTCTATGTATTTTGTTGCAATTGTCAGTATTTTATGCAGTGTAGTTTCTACTTTTTACTATATTCGAATAGTGAAAATCATGTATTTTGAAAATTCTATAGCCGGTAAATTATATTACCCAATACAATCCAATACTTCAATTTTGATAGTTTGTTTGTTTTATTTTTTACTTTTTTTATTTGTAAATCCAACATTGATTTATTTATTTTCGTATAAAATAATTTTATTATTAACGATGACGATAGTATAAAGAAAGAACTAAATTTTTGTAAAATTAAACCAATAATGGTATTATTTATTTCAAAATTGAGTACGTCTTTTTATCATATGTAAATACTGTCAAGGAAGAGCAATTGGTTCGCTCGCTAGGCTCATGTTCTAGAGGTTGTAAGTTCAAATCTTACCTTTGACAATTATTTTCTGAAAAATAGCTAAAACCTATTTTAATTCTATGAATTCAATCTATGACCTGAAACCTAGTATTTTTGGCAAATTTGTAAATTTAAAAAATTCAAATAAGATTTATGGTGGAGTACTATATTAAGCATCTTAAGTTTGTTGCTCCAGAGGAGTCTAAAGTGTTCTTAGATGAATTAACAGATGTTTTTTCATCTCCTACATCTACGGACCTTTTTATCAATACGAATAACCTTGTACAAAGATGTGCTAACGATCGTGCTCTTTTTCGCAGTTTATTTTCTTTTTTGATAGGGGGTTCCTTTTGAGTTAATAAAAAAACAGGGTATGCTAGCAGTGTCGAGGCATTCACCGTAGCTTTTCCAGACTCAGTAGTTTGAGTGGAATTGTTTGATCAGTGGCGGCAATTTCATCCTGAAGTTGATTGTAAAATGCTCGATCGACGAATTTTTTTCGCCGCATTTACTTTTACTCAGGTAGCAAACATTGTGCAAGGTGTTATTGAAGAAAGTCCTGATTTTGATTTTGATTTAGCGTATTCGGAGGTAACAAGAATAGTTGTTCATGATAAATTGAAAAACTTGGAATTCTTATTCAACTCTTCAAATTGGAATTTTTTAAAAGACGTTGAAGTCCTTGACCCTGAGTTACGGTTAGAATCAAGCCGAGAAGTTAACTTAGATCCTACGGGATTTGAGTACAGATTCTTTTTAGAATCATTAACTTCATTTTGGAAGTTTGTGAAAGAACCAAACGCAAGGAGGTTGGAAGATGATTTTGAGTTTAGGGAGAGAGTTACAAGTCTTTTTTCCGACTCTGAAGGGTACATACCCCAGCTCCTCGTCCCATATGGCAGGCCTAGTAGTGAGGATTTTGAGGAGTATTATTTACCAGAAGGCGAAAGAAATTCTTATTTGCCAAATCCAACAGCTGATGCACGACCTCAATTAAGCGATGGTAGTGCTTTAGTGCCGTCTAATCAGAATAATTATCAAGCAAAAGTGGGTATAGACCCTCTACTAGACAGTAACACTTTAATTTATACCAAAACTTCAGCTTCAGTAGAGTTTCTGCACGAGGAAACTATATTAGATCATTTCCTATCAACTTATATTGATAAGTTTGATCTATTGAGCGAGATTACCTGAAATGGAGTTTGGGGATTTTTTGTAACAATTGTGAAGTTCATTTATGGCCTTCACAAATTACATTTTTTTTTCCTCTTCCAAAAGGTTAAAATTAAAAAGCTTATGAAGTGGTGGGGCAAAAAGTTTAAATAACCTGTTTTATAAAAAATATTTTTTTATGTTTTGTTTGTTTTATTTTTTACTTTTCTTTCGTTGAAAAATAATTATATCTTTTTAAATTTTAACAGTATTTGTGCGAGAACTATAGTTGTTGTTTCATTTACGTTTGAGACAAAAATATTAAATATAAATTTTGTTTTTAGGCTGAATAACATAATTTGGTTAATGTATTAGATTGCAAATCTTTTAATATCGGTTCAAGTCCGGTTTTAGCCTTTATTTTTAGCATTTTTAGCTCAGTTGGATAGAGCAACAGCCTTCTAAGCTGATGGACATAGGTTCAAGTCCTATAAAATGTGAATGTTAGATTTTTTTTTATTAAATGCGGCAAACTTATTAATTGTTATTTTGGTATTGCCTTTAATTGGAACATTCTTTTTACTCTTTGTACCTTCTTCAAATCATTTTTTATTGAAATCGATAGCGTTAAATGTATCTTGCTTACTGTATGTAATTTCTTTGTTTTTATGAGTTTTTTTTAATAAATCTGTCGGTTCTTTTCAATTTGTAAGTAAACTGTTATGGATTCCTTTTTTAAACTTTAATTTTAGTATAGGTATTGACGGTATTTCATTGTTTTTTATTCTTTTAACCACTTTGTTAATTTTTTTATGTATATTGATAAGTTGAACTAGTGTTAAAATAAACATAAAAGAGTTTTTAATTGCTTTTTTAGCAATGGAATTTTTTTTAATTGGAGTTTTTTCTATTTTAGATTTATTATTATTTTATATATTTTTTGAAAGTGTTTTGATTCCAATGTATTTAATTGTCGGTGTTTGAGGTTCTCGAGAAAGAAAAATTAGAGCTGCTTATTTTTTTTTTCTATATACATTATTAGGTTCTGTTTTAATGTTAGTGTCCATTTTATACATTTACTATCAAGTAGGAACAACTGATTACGAAGTATTATTAACTTTCGTTTTTTCAACAACAGAACAAAAATTCTTATGATTGTCTTTTTTTGGGTCTTTTGCAACTAAAGTACCAATGGTTCCTGTACATTTGTGGTTACCAGAAGCTCATGTAGAAGCTCCAACGGCTGGCTCTGTTATTTTAGCTGGTGTTTTATTAAAATTAGGAACTTATGGTTTTCTTCGTTTTTCTTTTCCGTTATTTCCAGAAGCATCTTTTTATTTTGCTCCAATTGTTTATTTATTATCTATTATTGGTATTGTTTATACATCCTTTACCGCAATTCGTCAAACTGATTTTAAAAGAATTATTGCGTATACTTCTGTAGCACACATGAATTTAGTAATGGTAGGACTTTTTAGTTTTAATACAATTGGATTAGAAGGAGCTATTCTACAAAGTTTAAGTCATGGTTTTGTAGCAAGTGCTTTATTTTTAATTATTGGGGTAGTTTATGAAAGACACCATACTAGAATGGTTAAATATTATGGAGGATTAGTACATACTATGCCTTTATATACATTTATTTTCTTATTTTTCACAATGTCAAACATCGGATTACCAGGTACAGGTAGTTTTGTAGGAGAGTTTTTAATATTAGCTGGTTCTTTTAAAACTAATACTAGTGCCACTTTTATTAGTGCTACTGGTATGATTATTGGTGGATGCTATTCGCTATGATTATTTAATCGAATTTCTTACGGTAATTTGAAAATTCAATATTTAAAAGATTATATTGATGTTAACAAACGAGAAGTATTTGTTTTTTTACCGTTGATTGTTGGCACATTAGTTATTGGTCTATACCCTGAAGTTTTTTTAAATTCAATGCATATGAGCGTTAATATGTTAATTGAAATTACCCACATTTGTAAATTATAAATGATATATATTTTAGAAACAGAATTATTAGAAAACAAATCAATTTTTTTTTCTTTGACTAAAATTTTTGGAATTGGGCGCTTTCAATCATTCTTAGTTTGTAAAAAGCTAGGCTTATCAAATAATTGTAAATTGTCTACTTTAAAGTCAGATCAAATTGTAAAATTAGTCAAATTTATAGAAAACTCAAATTTGTTGATAAATAGTAACTTAAAAAAATCAAAAATTATGTTAGCAAAAAATCTAGTTCAAATTAAAGCCTATAAAGGTATTCGTCGATTGCGTGGTTTACCTATTAGAGGTCAACGCACCCATACCAATGCTAAAACTGCATCTAAAATACGTTAAATATCCTAGTTTTTTATTGAATAAAAAAATTTAGAAATTAAATTTATAAGCTATGTTTAGTTTAATGCCACTTACCTCACAAACGATGTAGGCTGCAAAGTGTTTATATATTTTAGTGTCGGAACTTACCTTCAATCAACTTAAATGATCTTGATATAAGTTGATTAAATAAATATCTATTAAAAGTTGTGTCTTCGGTTATAGACTGTATGAATGTTTTATAAGATTAAGTACATACATCACGAAAAAGAATTCAAAACAGTACAAAAATGACAAAGTTCATGTTTATTACTTTATCAATTTATTCAAAGAATTTAAACTCTTTAACAAACTTTTTAAAATTTTTTTATAAACTTAAAACAAACAAAGTTCTTAAATTGAATTTTTTTCCAATACAATCTCAAAAAAATAAGAAAGTTTTTTTTCTTTCTGTGTTGCAGTCGCCTCATGTTAACAAAAAATCTCAAGAACAATTCAATTACCATATCTATAACAAACAATTAAAAATTCATGTATCTCAAATAGCTAAATTTTTAACAGTTTGAAAAATAGTAAAAATAAAATTATTTCCCGACATTAAGCTTAAAAAAAAAATTTGGTTGAATAATAAAGTATTTAAATATACATTGTTTGACAAGACAGATCACGATAGGTTTGTATTAAAATTTTGTCAAAAAAGCGAATTAAAATCTAACATATTAAATCGTACAAAGTTTGAAACATCTATACTCAAACGGTCTTCTTTTTCGAATAAAACTGGGCATGTGTTTTTAAAATTGTTAGACACGCATGGTGAAATTTTGTTAAAAAAACCCAACTTTTATGATTGTAGATCATTTAAAAATAAAAAAAGCAAATGTAAGTAAAAGTTTAGATAGCTCAGTAGGTAGAGCAAAGGACTGAAAATCCTTGTGACGGCAGTTCGACCCTGTCTCTAGACATATAAACATATTTAAAATTTTTTATGAAAAACACTGTATGAAATATAGCTACTGATTTAAGAAATAGCCAGGCTTCTCGAAGAAATTTCATTTTTCAATCAAAAACAAAATTAATTACCGCTTTCCTAAATATTCTTTGGGACGAAGGTTTTATTTTAGGTTATAAAATTTGTGACTCAGACCCAAACTTATTAAAAATTTTTTTAAAATATAAAAATGGAAAACCAGCAGTAAGTTCATTAAAATTGATATCTAAACCTAGTCATCCGATATATTATTCAGCATCACATTTGTGAAAACTTGATTCAAAAAAAAA
>Ga0102960_1000416_pt1 | contig 15957 bp, 19 predicted proteins | sample SalPon2_B_H2O_MG_2_FD_84521 | JGI IMG/M metagenome (GOLD analysis project Ga0102960, IMG submission 84521) | Salt pond water microbial communities from South San Francisco under conditions of wetland restoration - Salt Pond MetaG SF2_B_H2O_MG | ecosystem: Environmental > Aquatic > Non-marine...
AAAAGCAATTAATTACAGTTATGATGACATTATAAAACGAGTTAATAGAGCAAAAGAAAGAGAAAAGAAATCAATTATAGATTATCTAGGAAATATGAGTAAAGAAGAACGCAAAGTAGAAGAATTATTCAAGCAATACAAATTAGGTAGATGGAATGTAGGTAACCAGAAAGGTTTAGTACAATATGATAAAGCTACTTATGAAAGGGAGAGAAATGAAATGCTTACGCAGTTATATTCAGATGAAGATGCTGGTCAATATGAAGTAGTCACAGAAATGCGAAGAGAAATATTTGATATAGAAAGGGATGTGGAAGAAGAACAAAATCAAACTTATGACCAGGAAGCGACAAATATAGAGAACTTAGATGAAGATTATATGGATGGTAGATATTATGAAGAAGACATAGAAGATGATATGTAATAGTTCAAATGTTTTATAAATAATATGACAGTATATTATTTATGACTACTACAATAGTAACTGCATTTTTATACAGTGAAGACCATTATCAGAACCTAGAATTTTATATTGAAAATGGCAAAAAATTATTGAATTTCAAAATGAACAAAATTATTTTCATTGATGAAAGAGTACATGATAAGTTCTCGGACTTCTTTACAGAGAATCATATATTCATACCGATTACCAAAGAAACACTGTATTTACATACTTATTTGCCAAAGTTAACTAATAAAGTACATGGGAATCCAGAAAAAGATACTAACATGTTTTTTTCAATCATGTGTAACAAAACAGAGTGGATGAGAGAGGCTATACATAGAAATCCCTTTTGTACAGACTATTTTGTCTGGGTAGATTTCGGTATTTCTAAGATATTGAATAATACATTGAATATAGAGTGTTTATCAAAGCCTTATGAGAACATTCGAATCGGGAGTATATGGAATCCAACCTTTATCAATAGTGCAGACCCTTACACCGAAATTTGTTGGTATTTTGCAGGCGGAGTTTTTGGTGGACATAAAGACTATTTACTCTTATTTGCAGATATAATGAAGAAGGAGGTTCTCGAATTTATAAAAAAGAATAACTATTTGATATGGGAAGTAAACTTTTGGTACCTCATTTATAAGAAACATAAGAATCTGTTTACTCTTTATTTTTGCAATCATGATACATCAATTATTAACAATTATTAAAAATATCCAAATAATTTATATAGAGGTTATATAAATTCTGCATGGATAATTTGAGAATATTTATCGGTAAGAATAGATTGAATTTAAGTTTAGTCATTTTTTTATTAATATTTAGTTTGATACATCATTTGAAACCGAGTATTGTTTATAATGAAAATGGTGAATTCCGCCCATTTGGTATAGGGTATAGACACAAAACAGTGGTTCCTATATGGTTAGTAGCAATTATAACAGCCATATTTAGTTATTTGTTTGTTATGTATTATTTAGTACATATGTAAAAACAAAAACCTGAAATAATATTATAGTGATTGTTATTATATTATTTAGATGAATCATCCATTATTAATCGAACCTACGTCTCGTATATATTTAAATAGTACATTGCAAAAATGTCATGAACATCGTGTTGGCATCTATTACTATGTTCTCAATGGAGGAATACTATTTTTGTTTGTTTTAATATTTGGTATGGCTTTGTATTATTCTTATACAAACAAACCAAGTGAATATGAAAAACATCAAAAATTATTGAAAGACCAGGAGTACATGTTATCCAAAATTCGTTATCATCAGGATTTGCATAAGCAGAGACAATCTGAAATGTCGAACATTACGAATTTACCATTTATACATCCATAATATATGTTTATTTAATATATATATTATATAATTAGACTACAATGATACAAGAAAAACGAGAACATATTATAAATAATGAAAATACAGCACAACAACAGTTTGAAGATTATGTTGAAACATTAGCAAAACCCATTAAAGTTATTCGCATAGCAGAATTGTTGTCAGGAGATATTGATTTGAATGTTCTGAAAGAAAAAGGTTATGGTGTTCCGGATGAATTAATATTCAGTGAAGGAAACATTACCAATCTTTATAACATACCAGAAGGATTGAATCGATTAGAAATTCCAAACAATATGTTAGACACTATCAATAATTTACCGAAATCTTTACAGGTTCTCGAAATACCACAAAATTTTCTAGAACAAATAGATATTTCATTATTGACTGAACTAGAAGAGTTGAATATATCACATAACAAGCTATCTGAACTGAAAAACATTTCCAAAAAGTTGAGAATATTGAAATGTACACACAATAAATTAGAATATCTAGACTTATCTAATTTGAATAATTTGAGAACATTACATATTTCTAATAACATGATTACGGTTATTGATAACATGCCTGATTCTGTGGACGATTTAGAAATGGAAAATATACCTTCAGTTGAATATAGAAATACCGAGAACATCAAAACACCTAATAATGAAAGCGAAGAAAGTAGAAGAAAGAAAAAGAATTATATAGCTGCTATCAATGATTTTTTCAAGTTGAAATCAAAGTATGAAAGCAAATTGCATGATATGCGAAAGAATGCATACAACACTGCCAGAACTAAAAAAATCGCTCGAGATACACTGAAAGCTGGATTAGTAAAACCATTATGCATCAAATGTAAACGTGCGGGAGGTACTATATTCAAAACAGAAAACAACAGATACACAGCTATTTGTGGAGTAAGTGATGCACCATGTAATTTAGATATTCAAATATTTACAGGAGATTTTGTATTGAGAGAAGACGCGTTATATATGTTCAAAGATGGTGTCGACGAAATAAAAGTAGAAATTATCAGAAATAAACTAGATAATATTTTTGGGTATATTGATGACGAAACATCCAAACAAATTCATGAAGAGAAATTGAAAGATTATAATTTAAATAGTGATATATATACAGAAACTCTTAGTGAATATCAACAATTGATAGATAATAAAGAAAAGAAAGAAGAATTAGCCAACAAAAAAAGAGAGTTGTATACAATAATTGATAACAATAAAGAAATTATAGACCAGTATAAAGAGACTCATAACAAAGAATTATTGAAAGATATTGCCAATTCAACGGTGCAGGATATACATCGTATTGCTAGAACTATTCATAATATGGAGCATGAAGAAATGGAAATGATTTATTATGACAAAGGCTATTATCCAGAAGACACGAATCGTAAAATACACAAATTATATCAATATCCAGTAAAACATGAAAAAATGGAAACAAATTTGTTGACTGAACCTGTAAATGTAATAAAATTCAATAAATAAATATATGATTGAAAATATCACATATTTATTCGCATTTAGTGTAATTAGAAATACCATCCCATTGAATATCATAAGTATCTGCCCATGATTTTTTTGCGCAATCTGCTGTTTTTCCTTGTGCAGCCCATAAATTGCTATTGAAGTCAATTACACCTACTGGTTTATCATTTTCTGTAATTATTGTTTTGTTGTAACCCAGAGTTAATTCAGCATTTGTTTTAGCAGGATTTGTAGTACTTGTATCTAGAATTGTTCCTACATTTTTCATATTAGCTTTGGTAGGGACTGCGCAATATATTTTTTCGGCGCCGGTTGTATCGGTATGGATTTTTGCATCCCAATTATCTGGACATGTGTTTGCAATAGGTGGAAATGGTATTTGATTTTCACCGGACAATTTTTTATCAGAAAGCAATATTCCAATATAGGTTAATATAATGATTAGAAGTATCACAGCTACAGTAATAACAATAGTATAAAAAGAGTCCATAATTTATATACTATACAAATAAAATAATATGATTACCAGGATGGCAATCTTTCAAAATCAAAAAAATCCAATATAAATACTTTTACAAAAAAAGACATAACATTGGTGACAACTAGAATAAGGATAATAATAACGACTAAACTTATTAACAAAATGAAAATAATAGAAAGAATTTCTGTAAAATTTCGGAACATGAAGGTTTTTTGTTAGTATATATAGATTTTAGATTATTATACTAAATACTACAATTTAGTGGTTTCGATATACTATATTTATTTCTTTATAGATTGTATAGTTAATAGATATTATGAATCCTGTAAGTATTAATCATAATGATAATATATTGAGTAAAGAAGCACTTAACGGCCGTGTTAATATTATTGAAGTGCCACCCCATATTCAATTTCAAATGCAGGAAAAAATAGCTGTAAAAAATAAAACAACTGAGTACAGAGAAGCTTTAGCTGGAGTATGGGAAGATAGCCTCCTATCACAAGTATATTTTTCAGCTGATAATATACAGATAGTGCAAAATGGATTACGTGCCGGTGTATATCAAATGTCTGGTAATAAATATGTTATTGCGCCACAAAATATCGAAACATTGAAAATTATAATGAGAAGCATTTACCTGCAATATGCGGAACATAGAGAAGAGGATATCAAAGGACAGGTTACGCGATTGAATAAATTGGTACTAGATTATGCAATTCCCAATGTGTATAATGAAGCAGAAGGATATGTAAAATATTGCCGTGACCAGAGTACATTAGTAACACCTTTAGAATTACCTAGACAGGCTGACCGAGAGTACAAACAATTAGAAATGAAACCATGGGTATAAAAAATTGAAAGAAAAACTAATAAATAATAATATTCATAAATATATCAATATTATTTAATCAATCATGGAAGAAACGTCTCGTGCTAACTGGATATTAGACAACTTTGAAACAAAGTATGGTAAATTACAAAAACATTGCAACTATTGTTACAGGTCAGGACATGATAAAATGGATTGCAAATTATTATATAAACATAACCTATTGAAACAATCCAATATTCCAGAAAGATATTGGGGTGCACTAGACCCATTAAAAGCATTTTTGATGAATGAAACAATACATGGATATATGATTAGACAAAATTATAAAGTAAAAACATGTAAACCAGAAGGTTTTTAATCACAGTCATGTTGTACCATTCGAAATACTAATTCATCAAAACATACTTTTGGTTGCCATTTTAATTTTTTATTTGCTTTTGTTGCATCTCCTATTAATAATTCTACTTCTGCTGGTCGATAATAACGTGGGTCAATAAATATATATTCTATTCCAGTTTTTTTGTCGTATCCTATTTCATTTACCCCATTACCTTTCCATGCAATATCTATTCCTTTTAAGATGAAAGCTTTTTCAATGAATGTACGAACCGAATATTTTTTTCCGGTTGCCAATACAAAATCTTCCGGTGCATCATGTTGTAAAATTCTCCACATTCCTTCTACATAATCTTCTGCATGACCCCAATCTCGTTCTGCATCAATATTTCCCATGACTAATCTATCCGTTTCTTTTTTCACTATTTTATTCAAACCCATTGTAATTTTTCGAGTGACAAAATTATGTCCACGTCTTTCTGATTCGTGATTGAATAAAATACCATTACATGCAAACATTCCATAAGATTCGCGATAATTCTTTACTATCCAATAGGCGTATAGTTTAGCTACTCCATATGGCGAACGAGGATAAAAGGGAGTTGTTTCTTTTTGTGGAACTTCCTGTACTAATCCATACAATTCACTTGTCGACGCTTGATAAAAGCGAGTTATGTCTGTCAAATTATTATTTCTAATAGACTCTAGTAATTTCAAAACTCCAAAGGCATCCGCGTCTGCCGTATATTCTGGCATTTCAAATGATACCTTTACATGTGATTGTGCAGCCAAATTATATATTTCTAGACGAGTCATATCATGGTATCTGTTTTTTAGTTGTGACATGATTGCATTCAAACACGAACTATCCGTTAAATCACCATAATGTAATTGTAATTTATCGTCATGAAAAATATGGTCAATTCTATGCGTATTAATTGAAGATGAGCGTCGAATAAGTCCGTGTACATAATAATTTTTTTTCAACAGTAATTCTGCTAAATAAGAACCATCCTGACCAGTAATTCCTGTGATGAAAGCAACCTGTGACATTGATACCAATTTTATGAAAATATGTTTATATTCATTTACGATAATCTTCATATTCTGTCAAATGAGGGTGTCTTATGAAATAGTTTGATTCAATGTGGGGGTCTGTTTTGGGAACATCTACTATTAACAACAGTTTCAAATCTTCCATACTTTGATAAACACCTGGAAAAACTACCTGACATTGAGGTCCATATTCAATAATTTTAGAGAACCATTTATCGTTTAATTCATATACTTTATCACAACGGTTTACTACAATAAAACCTGCCATTGCTACCCAGTTAATACGAGGTTCTCTCAATAAACTTTGTAATTTTGCTCTATATGGATGAAATCTTGCATCTCTTGATAATCTTATTTCGTGATGAGTACTTCTACTATCAAGATGTTTGTACATGACCATATCATTATCTTTCAACTCTTCATATGGTATGTTCTTCAATTCTAAGGTAGAATCAATCCATACAATTATATCATATTCGTTTAATAACGGTATTTTATGCCATTGACATTTATAATATTTATACTCTACATACGGGTCATCATGCTGAAAATATCTATCTAAACACCGTTCCCATCTATCTCCGTCATATGTTATATTTGTTGCATTTCCAAAAATAAATCCATCCACATTCAAATGGTCTATGCTATGCACATGTGCTTTGTAATTACCACAAACCGCAGTAATAACACAGGTTTTCTTTGATGTCATTATCATAATGACATAAAAAAAGTATTATTTTAATACGAAATCTTATTATATTTTATTTACTTTGTTTTCTTTACTACCTTTTTCTTAGTAGTCGTTGTTTTTACTTTTGTTTTTCCGTCGCCTGCCTGAATTTTTTCACGCTGTAACTTGTATTTATCATATTCTGTTTCTAAAGTATTCAATTCCTTAGTCCAAATGGTTTCTACCTTCGTTTTCATAAGGGTATCAATATTAGCTTCCGTAGTTGCCTTTTCATTCATGATATTTGCTACATTTTCCTCTGTAACTGAATCCATAGGCATCTTAATAAGATATTTGTAATCACCATCGATTTTGTCATATTGCTTCTTTGTCAATAACTCATTTACAGCGTCTGTCTTCATTCTTCTCAAATCAATTGTTCCAGCCAACGTTTCCTGAATATACTTCGCTCGATTGGATAATTTTACTAACTTGTTGCGCATTTCATCTAGTTGTTGGTTCTTTCGTTTTTGATAAACCTGAATACGGACATCATAAAAGTCATTGATAATTTCTTCAACAGTATTATATTTGTGCAATTTACATTCTTTGTCAAACATGTGCATATTGGTTGTACTAACCGTTGTTTGTAATTTCAATAGTTTTTCAACACCATTGCACCCAGTTGCATCTGTGTTGCTTTCTAATTCTGCTAGTCTACCTCGTGGAAATACAACAGTGATATCAATATTCACTTCTGTACATACAGATGAGAAATCTCTTAACAATGAAGTTCCTCGCTTACCGGTTTTACTGTCTACTTGCCCATCAACTAGTGTTTCTAGATAACTAGTATATGGCATAGTCCAGGTTCCAATGGGCAATTCTGTAATTCTGATTTTATCATCACCAATCTTTTCATAACAACCTTTGATAGCATATTTTTTATCATCTATCTTTCTCACAGTTCCTTTGAATCCTTCATAATAAGGTACAAACTCAATATCTGTGGATTCTTTTTTCAACATATGCTTCAAATAATGAATAATTTGCTTTGGATTGTATGGAACAATGCTACAGGAAAAGCCCGTACCAATGCCTGAAATACCATTCATTAGAGCAAATGGAATAATAGGCACATAATATTCTGGTTCTACAATGGTTCCGTCATCATCTAAATAATTCAATACAGCATCATCTACATCTGGGAATATATAGCGTGTAAGGGGGTTGAGTTGAGTAAATATATATCTTTCCGATGCACTGTCATCTCCACCATGTAGTCGAGTTCCAAACTGTCCATTTGGTAACAACAAATTAATATTGTTTGACCCAACATAATTTTGTGCCATATTTACAATGGCTCCATTCAAACTAGCTTCGCCATGATGATAGGCGCTGTGCTCAGAAACATATCCAGAAAATTGCGCCACCTTGATTTCACTATTCAGCTTACGTTTGAATGCAGCGAATAAGATTTTACGAAGAGAGATTTTCAAACCATCTACCATATTTGGAATAGAACGAGCGCAATCATAAGTACTAAAATGAATCATCTCATTGTTGATAAATTGCTCATATTGTACAGCCGGTCTACTTGTATCCAAATATGCATTTTTATCATAATTTTCGAGCCAATTCTTTCTGTCATCAGCACGTTTTTTATTGAAAATCTTATCAATCATATCATCACTATCTTTTCCAGAATACACAAAATCTACTATTTTTTTGTTTGCAAAGTAATCTTTGAATTCAGCTGATGTGGAAGTACCTAGACCCTTAAAATATTTGATATTCCAGCCATGTGTTCCATTTTCACCCAAACTCGTTTTCCATGTATTGTACTCTCCGTCGTTATAGAACAATTTAGTCTGTGCTCCTTTCTTTGCGCGTAGAATTGGTGTATTCATAAAAGACAGGAATCCTGGAATCTGGGTCAAAGATGCCCATTCACTGTGAAACATGTTAATACACAATCCTTTGATATGGGAACCATCTAAATCCTGGTCAGTCATATACATGACCTTACCATAACGCAAATTCTTATGTACATCATCGATTGTTTTGTATTCCATACCGGAAACCAATCCCAAAATCTTTTTTATATCGTTAATTTCCTTATTTTCAGCAATCTTTTTTAGTTGTTCGCCTCGAACATTCAACAACTTACCCTTCAACGGATAAATACCAATAGTATTTCGGTCATCACTAGATAGACCAGAAACAATACCGGATAATGCTGATAACCCCTCACACAAAATCAACACACAATCTTTTGAATTTACTGTTCCACTGAAATTAGCATCAATGAAATTTGCAATCCCGCGTACATTACGTGTTTTAGAACCGTCCGTCTTTTTCGCTAGTTTGTTATCCTTTGCCTCAGTTAATGAGCACGCAGTTTCCATAACACCCATTTTTGCTACCTTTTCTACAAAGCTATCGCTTACTGAGCAGATTGACCCAAACTTTGCAGAAGGAGTATTCATATAATCCTTTGTTTGACTATCGAATGATGGGTTTTCAATATCACATCGCAAAAACAACAACAATTGTTCTTTGATAGCAGTGCTATTAACCTTAACTTTCTTCTTTTTTTCGATGTAATCACACAGCTTTCTTACGATTTGACCGGTAATATAATCTACGTGTTTTCCTCCCTTGAATGTACAAATACCATTTACAAATGATACCTGCATATATTCATGTGTAGGTGAAAGTGCAACCGCATATTCCCATCGCTCGTCAGGATTTTCATACACTCGCTTACCTGTGTCCTTTGGACCAATATACAAATCAATATACTGTTGGAAATTTTTGACTGGAATTTGCGTATCATTATAAGAAATCTTTATTTTCTTAATTGAATGGTCGGTAACTGCACCAATATCATATATACGCTTTTTCAAAAGTGCCAACATGTCTGGAGTAAGACCCTGAGTACCAAGACGTTGATAATCTGGACGAAAGGATACCTTAGTATATGGTTTAGTAGTACTCACCTTTGTAATCTTTGGTGGGTCTAATTTATCTAGATTATTGTGAAACTCTTGGACATATTTCAAACCACGAATATGGTCAACCGTTTCAACACGTCCATAAGTAGACCAAATCAATACCAATTTGAAACCGAATCCATTCTTACCACCTACGATACGCTTTTCATTTTTATTGTAGTTTGTTGATGTACGGAGATGTCCAAATACCATTTCTGGAATCCAAATATCATACTCAGGGTGCTTTGCAATATCAATACCATTACCATCATTAGACATAGTAATCATACCAGTATCATCTATGTTTGTGTCAATATACGTTACAAATTTTTTTTCTAGAATATTTGATTGAATCATACGCACTACATGGTCTCTGCAGTTCACAATGCCTTCATCAAATAGTTTATAAAGACCTGGAATATATTCAATATCACGCCAAACAATTCGCTTAGACTCTTCGTCATAAATCCAAAGAGATGCGTCGACATTTTCAACTGAACCAATATACGTATCTGGATTATCCAAAATATGTTGTTTATCAGTTTTTTGCTGGTACTGTTCAGCTAATGCTGTGTCTGTTTTGTTCATGGTAGTAGATGGTTTTGACATATTACTATGTTACTGTATATATTTCAATATGTTTAAGTACATTTCTGTCAATTTTTATAGGGGGGGTCATATGAACTATAACATATATTTATAGTTCATACATAACTATATTCGATAATAATTTCAATAGTTTTGTCCATCACCATGACTAGCATCGTAATAAAAACATATTTCGTCTACATATACACAATCTGTATGTTCTAATACTCTTAACCAACAATCATAATCTTCCTGACCATTTTTTATACATTTAATATTATCTATTTTATTCAATAAAGCTTTTTCTATTACAACCGAACTACATATAACACAATTATGTATTTTCAAAAAATCTAACTTCCATATATGCGGAAAACCGTTATCTAACAAATTACTGCCAACTCTCTTATAAATACTTTGTAAAATCTGATAATAGTATTCTTTATTGTATTTTTTATATGATTTTGTATTATCAAACACTCCTTTTCCAATCAACCCTTCTGTAGAAGACATTTTGCATCCAGATTTTATGATTGCACTCATTTGTAGCTCTAATTTATTCGGAAACCATATATCATCATCATCACAAAATGCAATATACTTACCAGACGATGCTTCTATACCTTTATTTCTAACAAATCCTGCACATGCATAACCAAATATGGTTTTACTATTTTTTTCTAGATTTATAATTTTTATATTATTTCCTTTCCAATCATAATCATAGTATTCTGTTTGTGTAGATTTATCATTCACTACGATTATTTCAATATTCATATAAGTTTGATTTTTTATAGATTTTAAAGTATTCATTAAATAATGAAATCTATTATAAGTAGGAATCACTATACTTATCTTATCCATTATTATATACATAAGATAAGAAACTATCGATATAAACAAATTATGTTTGTAAAATACGACGTCGATATATAACGCACCATTTACAATGAGTTGTTTTTTGTGAACAATTATTACAAATCATCGGAAATAAATAATTGTACACAGGTGTGGCAACCTGATATATATTCGCATAACCAGATACATTCTTTCGTAAACATATCATACATCTCTTTTTTTGTAAACTTATTGGACGAATAGGATTAGTATATAAAACTTTATGTAATTCGCAAATCATATTTCTATTGTGATTTGTAAATAGATTTTTATATATTTTTATAATACTTTTATGTAAATAGAATGAATTCCAAATATCAATAAAGAAATTTGTAAAATAAACATGACAACTGATGTTATTATCCATAAATTCAATCCAACAAATTTATTTGCTAAATCAACTATACGACTCAATAAAAAGTAATTCAACATGAGAGATATTACTAACAGTATCAAACTCATTATCAATAATAAAATATATTTGAAAATATCATCTTTTACATATTTTGACGCAGCAGCCATGGAGGCAAATGTTAATGATGCAAACAATCCAACATTTCTGAATGAGGAATGAAAATACATAGCTATTTCTTTTACTGTTTTGAAACCTTCGTTCATTTATATATATTGTATATATATATTTCAAAAAATGACTATGTTTGATATCATTAAACATTGCGAAAAAGAACGGTCTAAATGTAAAACAGACTACTCTCGTTTGAAAACTGCTTCTATTGACCCTTCTATTACACGAAAAATGCGTTATTCTCAATTAACTCGCGTATCTAAATATGTGACTGTTCGCAATTTTAAAGAAGCAGTCGCACCAGCCAAAGAAATTATTCCTACACATCAGTATCCTAAAGGTCAAATTTATGTATTCCCCTCATTTTCATAAATTATTTAGCGAATAATATATTTATAAGTTATATAGACAGATGAAAAGACCTGTTCGTAATGAAGAAGATGGTATGTACCATATCAAAGGAAATAAATATCCTGAATTATTTGGTTCTCGTACTCAAGTAATGAACAAAAACGCTTACAAAACATCAGGTAATCTTACTAAGGAAGACCTCATGATGAACAAGTGGGGACGTATTGTTTCCGCTAAGAAACACAAGACTGCCAAGAAGGAAAAACGTTTAGAAAAAGCTGGATATTTCGCAAAGAAAGGCAAATTCGGTTATGTTAAGAAGACCCGTAGAACCAGAAAGAACAAATCTAAGAAGGAGTAAATAGTTGCAACTTTTTAGTAAAATCCATTATGTATAATACCATATTATACATATTGATAAAATAATTAATTATTATACCATTCTGGTCTCAAAAATTTGTTATCTATGATATAATCGGAATAATTATCAAAAATATATTTTTCGAAGTAAGATTTACTTACAATTTGTTTTTGTAATGTAGTTAATTCATTCAATGCAATATTAGAAGCCCGAGTTGTAAATTTACAATAATACAAATATGCATCGTATATCGATATATTACTATAAACAGGATTGCTAGATACATCGTTTGACTCAAAACTATTATATTGCATTTGAATATGTTCTTTCATATTTTCCAAAGCTACCTGTATATCCATTTGTTTGTCCCATAAGGTACAACGAATACCTGAAATAAATTTATCTCTTTCAACCTCGACAGTTGGATGATAATAATATATCAAATCAAGTAACTGTTTATCGTTGTAATTGTTACTTAATTCATTGTTCATTTCACACCATTTTTTATAAAGAATAACTAATTCTTCGATTTCAAAATCACTTTCCGTTTCATCTACTATGATTGTTTCATTCCAAAATTGCAAAAATCGCTGTATAGATGGAAGATACTTACTACAAACACCCTGAAATGTGTCGTTATTTTCATTATAGTAAGTCTGTAATTTATCAATGACCATTGTTTTCAACTGATTCATAAATATAACAGATGGTAACTGTTTATTTTCCAAAAATTGTTTCCATAGATATTGCATATTTTTCCATGTTATTTGAGTCGTACGACTGGGTATCCCTTCTAAGCTATTTATAAATAATGGTTGCGGAGGGCTATTCTGTAAAGGTGTATGTGTTTCATCAATATACTCTGAAATAAATTCATTAACCAAATCTCTAGGAACGGTATTTTTCACTGAAAACACACTCGTCTTCAACTCATCATCATTGCAATGGGATTCCGCATATTCATCAGAAGAATTATATCTATTTGAATAATGACATGCTACACACAAAATATCTATCATACTCGTTTTCAATAAATTACTCCATGTTGATTCATTTTTAATACTTTCATTCATTTGTAAAACGCGAAAATCTTTATAATCGTGGTCATGATATTTATATTTGAATGTTTGAGATAGTTGTAAGCCAACTAACATAACAGACAAATTATTCATATGACGAATAAAGTGCTTAGCATGAGGGGTAATAAAATGAATCAAATGAGTATATTTTTTCAATAAGTTATCACCGATTACACACAGAAAATACTTCGCCTCGCATCTTGTTTTGAAAACTTGTCCAATCAAACCATCCAACACATATTGTATTGTGTCAGACTCAGGTATCGAATTCAATAAATAATTATCTTTTATACGTTTCATAACACTAATTTTTGTTTTGTGTTTCCATGACATCAACTGTCTATCTCTACTTATAGAAGTCAATACATGATGTAATATATCATCTTCGCTGTATATTTTATAATGTAAACCATCATAAATGAAAAAATTAGTCGTTGTTGCCACATAAAAATATTGATTACTATTCAAAAAACTGTGTATAAATGTATCTTGTTCATTGGTCAACTCTTCCATTCGCGCAACTCTTTGTTCATGTGCCTGTTTCATATTCACTAGAATATTCGGCAACTGATTACAAATATATGAATGTAATTTAGGGTGCATATAAGCGTCATTTTCATATAAATCATACAAATTATCTATTACTTCTCTAAGGGCATGTTTTGTAAAGTTATTTCTAGGAGAATTCATGCCTGCTATAAACGTAATATAATTATCTTTATATTACTTTTTTATATTGTAACTACGCATCTTTCTTTATTGTTTTTGTAATATTCATTTGTAGTATCATTAATTGATGCTTTGATGTATTTTGTAATTATCATATTTGTATTCAAAAGTTGTTGTGAATTCATTACGGCAAACCATTGATATTTTGTACGTTTCAATATGTCTTCAGAAGGTATTTGTATACCAACAACATGTGGATGCAAATCTAAATATGCTTCTTCAGTAAGGTCTTCTATTAATACAGGTTTATGTTTATTAGTTTTAATTCCTATCGATTCTCCGCCAACTAAATTCAAAGTTTGGTCATGAACATGCTGCTTACAAAAGTATTGTATGCTTCCTTTGAAATTATTTTCATCTGAAAAATGACCATTTGAATTTTGCTTCTTCAAAAATTCTACTAACTCTAACATAGTATTATTGTTTTTGTTTGCACCCATAATAGTAATATCTGGGATAAAACATTTTGTAGAACCTTCAGATATATTAGATGTTCTATTGATAGATTCGCATACAAATGCAGCATTCTTTGTTGTATGTTCATCATAAAAATCCTTCAAATTTTTCAAACATACGAATGAATTTGGTAAAGTCATTCCTCCATATACATAAATAAGTTGTGCCATACCCATTGCACGATAATTACTTTTTCGTGGTTCAGCCATATTCATTAAATCAACATCCCAATTCGGTAATAACTTACCAAAAGAATCATCATCAATTAAACAAATATTGAAATCTTCTCCACAATGATTGATAATGGTTTTTATAGTTAGATGTATATAATCTTGGTTTAAGTCAGTAGTATTGCGTGAATAAAAATCCTTCCATTTTCGAGAATTAATTTCATATTTCGAGTGTATCCATAATTTTGGTCGGTTATAACCGTACAAAGGTGATTCGTTCAATAAATAGTTTTTTATCATTTCATATTCATCATTTGTTTCGAGTGGATTTCTAATTTTTTTTGCTAATGTTCCTACTACAAATATAACTCCCAATGATGCTATGTAAACAGGAATGTTTTTAGAATTAAACATAATATCAGTATAGTATCATTGTAGATATTATATTTTACCTCTTAACAAAAATCAAAAATAAATATAGAAAATTATATTGTATTTTGATTCATTGTATTTCATTTGTGATGTATGCATTATGGATGCATTTTTACATATTTGTCTCACAATATTAGTAAATGATTTGTATGTCATTTGCCTAGTTACATAAAATTGTTTTCCATAATGATAAAAATCTTTCAAAATATCACAAAATTCTTTTTCGTATCCGTGAAATATCATTTTTTTGTAAGCATTGTTATCAATTAGATAATATTTATCTGTTTTCAAACATACTTTTTCTAACAAGTCAAATAATAATTTGGGGGGAATATCAGATTTGAACAATTGATTAGACATTGAATTCAGTTATACTTAATATATATTAAATTTTGTATATAGGTTTAATAAATTCCTAAAGTTTTGATAGAATAATTACAAATGTATTCTTTCTATGGTTTCATAATTAGTAAAATAAATAATTATGAATATGTAATTAAGTGTTGTACTTAATGTTGAATATTTCAGTAATTAATATCGTTTTTGTTTATTCTTCAGCAGCCTTTTCTTCAGCGGCAGCCTTTTCTGCGGCAGCCTTCTCTGCGGCAGCCTTCTCTGCTGCAGCTTTCTCTGCGGCAGCTTTCTCTGCGGCAGCTTTCTCTTCAGCGGCAGCTTTCTCTGCGGCAGCTTTCTCTGCG
>Ga0102960_1000419_pt1 | contig 15797 bp, 8 predicted proteins | sample SalPon2_B_H2O_MG_2_FD_84521 | JGI IMG/M metagenome (GOLD analysis project Ga0102960, IMG submission 84521) | Salt pond water microbial communities from South San Francisco under conditions of wetland restoration - Salt Pond MetaG SF2_B_H2O_MG | ecosystem: Environmental > Aquatic > Non-marine...
ACTATCTAATAGATAAGAAATAGTAATTTCTTTAAGAGAGCTCGGAGAAATCCGGGCTCTTTTTTTGTTCTACTAGGTACTTAGTATATGTATACGGGAATAATAAGTTTAACTAATGTTTTAAAAAATGAAAGAGACTCCAAGTCAGTTGCAATTGCAAAGTTATGTAATGAATTTCCCCTTCTCGTTATCTACATCTGATCCTAATAATATTTGGATGCAAGAATTAACAGACGATCAACTTGAAATTAACAGACCGAAAGCATATAAACAATTTATGGACCTGTACAACTTTATGTCAGGCCAATCACTTGTCTATTTATTACCCTCCGAAGGTAATTTTCAAGATCAAGTTTATGTAGCTAATTTAGGTTTACATTTACCTCATATTAAAGATAGAAATGTTATCTTATTATCAAACTTTACTTCAGATCCTAGAAAAGGTGAAGAATTGGTTGGTGAGAAATTCTTCCAACAAATGGGATATGAAACACACATCTCTCCTTATAAATGGGAAGGTGAAGCTGATATCAAACATTTATATGATAATGTTTATATTGGCGGTTATGGTATTCGTTCCAATATTAAAACTTATGAATGGATGGAAGAAAACTTTGATATGGAAATTATCAAAGTAGCAATGGTTGATGAATATCTATATCATTTGGATTGCTCTATTTTCCCAATCAACGAAAATCAAACACTAGTAGCTACTGAATTATTTGATGATGAAGAATTAGCTATGATAGAACGATACACAGAAATTATTCCTATTGATACTGATGATGCTTTAGGAGGTATGACCAATTCAGTTAGAATGGGAAATATGATATTATGTGCTTCTAATATTGCTGAATTAAAACCTTCACATGAAGATTACGCTCACGAAAAACATAAAATTGAATCATTAGAAAGAATTTGTTCTGATTTAGGTATGGAACCAGTTATTTTTAACTTATCAGAATACATGAAATCAGGTGCAATGTTATCTTGTATGGTAATGCATTTGAATAGAGTAGACCAATCAAAAACTTTATTATAATGGCACAAACATTAGAAGATTGGTTAGGCGGTGAGGTTAAAGAGCTCTCTAAACTCCCTGTAGGCGAGCTAAGTAATACATATTTTTTTAGAGACCCTCTCCGTGCTAACCACATTGATTGGGAACATTTTTACAGCCCAGCTGATGGGACTATTATTTATCAAAAAGAAGTTCAACCTAACGAAGCCGTTGTTGAAATTAAAGGTATAAATTATACCTTAAAAGATGTTATGGGTGATGATGAGTATGAAAAACCATCATTAGTAATTGGCATTTTTATGTCGTTTTATGATGTCCATATTAATCGTATTCCTTATGGTGGCGTACTCACGTACAAATCATTAGAGCCGATTGAATCGACAAATAAACCCATGTTAGCGGTTGAGAAGGATATTCTTAACAAAGTAGTTAATCCAAATAACATGGAGTACTTAAAGTACAATGAACGTATGTTTAACAAAGTATATGTTCCTTCTCTAGACTACACATATTATTTAATTCAGATAGCCGATGAAGACGTAAATGTAATTGCTCCATTTAAGAAGCAATTAGATCTATGCGCTCAAAACGAAAGATTTAGTTTGATTAGATGGGGTTCCCAAGTAGATTTAGTTCTACCTCTGGACGAGAGATTTAATTTCGAGACAGTATTAGATGATTCAATGCATGTAAATGCTGGTCTTGATAAACTAGTAAAAATCAACTACAAAGAAAATGGCATCAAAAGCTCATACCGACGAGGTATTTAGACAAAAAAGAATAGTGAAAAACCCTATTAAATTTAAAATAACTTTAAACGAAGAACAAAAAGAAGCGAAAGCTAAAATATTAGAAAACACACTTACTTTGCTAGCAGGTAAGGCTGGTTCTGGAAAAACAATGTTAGCATGTCAAATTGCATTAGACGGTCTATTTAGAAGACAATACGAAAAAATTATCATTACAAGACCTACAGTATCAAAAGAAGATATTGGTTTCTTACCTGGTGATTTAAGAGAAAAAATGGATCCTTGGGTACAACCTATCTATCAAAATATGTATGCTTTATATGATAAAGAAAAAATCGAAAAATGTATTGAAGAAGGACAAATCGAAATTGTACCTGTATCTTTTATGCGTGGTAGAACTTTCCTTGATAGCTGTATTATCGTAGATGAAGCTCAAAACGTTACACACGAGCAAATGGAAATGATTGTTACTCGTATTGGTTTACGAAGTAAAATGATTATATGTGGTGATGATCATCAAGTAGATTTAAAATCAAAACGCGACTCAGGATTTAGATTTTTATATACAGCAGCACGTAAAGTAAAAAATATGTTAGGAGTCACGTTAATGGAAAACCACAGAGATCCTATTGTAGATGATTTATTATATATTTATGAAGAAGCAGCTGAACGAGGAATAACAACTGGTTCTTCGGGTACAAGTGGAAGATCTAAAAAATAGTAATTAGTCCATCTTTTTTTAATATTTATAACAAAAAGATATGGCAAACATTCCAATTTGGCCGGGTTCATCATCATTCGCCGATTACCTTGTATCTCCAGGTAGTCCAACCCCATTTGGGTTTTATGATAGTGATACCTCTTTCCAATCAGATGCGGATAAAGTAGCTAAATTTTGTGCTCAACGTTTAGGATATCCTATCGAAAACGTTGAATTACAAGATATTCAATTTTGGACAGCATTCGAAGAAGCAGTAACTGTTTATGGTAATGAATTATATGCTTTTAAAGTAAGAGATAATATGTTATCTTTGGAAGGAGCATCAACTGGTTCTTCTTTAAATCATACTTTAATTACTCCTAATATGTCTTCAGTTGTTCGTTTATCTGAGCAATACGGTGAAGAAGCGGGTGTAGGAGGTAATGTAACTTGGTATAGTGGTTCAATTGCATTAACTGCTTCTTTACAAGATTACGATCTAGCCGATTGGGCAATATCCCAAAGTATTACAGGCGGTATTGAAATTAAAAGAGTATTTTTCCAAGCACCACCTGCAGTAAACGAAATGTATACTCCATATGCTGGTGGATTTGGATTTGATGGTGATGCTGCTGCTTTTGCTTTTATGGGAGGTGGATATGGATATGGTGATAATTTCTTAATGATGCCTCTTAGCTACGATATGCAAACTATCCAAGCAATTGAGATGTCTAATCAAGTTAGATTATCTAATTATACTTTTGAACTAATCAACAACAAATTACGTGTATTCCCTGTCCCTACAAATGATGACGTAGATATAGTAGGTGGATATAGAAGTAGAATTTGGTTCCAATATATCAAAAATGATGATAGAATCAATGCGGGATTAGATAACGATGCTGGAGATAAAATTACTAATGAATCTAATGTTCCTTTTAATAATCCTACTTATGAACAAATTAATTCTATAGGTAGAAGTTGGATTTTTGAATACACATTAGCTATTGTAAAAGAAACTTTAGGGTATGTTCGAGGTAAATATTCAACAATCCCAATTCCTGGAGCTGATGTAACTTTAAACCAAGGAGACCTAATATCAGCAGCAACAACAGAAAAAGAAGCATTAATTACAAGATTAAGAGAATATTTTGATCAAACTTCACGTCAATCATTACTTGAAAGAAGAGCAGCTGAATCAGTAGCTCGCAAAAGTGAATTAGGGGAATCACCAATGACAATTTACATAGGATAACATGGCATTATACGGAGAAGCAAGAGATATAAGTATGTTTAGACATATTAACCGAGAATTGATGGGTAACATCATTTCTCAGGAATGTGTTTATTACAAATATCGTTTAGCCGAAACTAAAGTAAACATGTATGGTGAAGCATCCGATGGTAGATATTTCTTTGATCCCGTAATACTAAGTTGTTTAGTTGAAAGACAAGATCAAGAATACCCTGAAAGTGATTTAGGTGTAGATTTCCAATGGGGAATTACATTTAAATTTTTACGAGATGATCTACTAGGTAAAAACCCAGATTATGATAATTTAACTACTAATGTATATGGGGCTAATTTAGTTCCTGAAGTCGGTGATATTATTATGTATAATGAAGGATATTATGAAGTAGATAATACAAATGCAAATCAGTATTTTGTAGGTAAAAACCCAGATTATCCTTATTTAGATGATAATGGAAATAATCCATTAGAAAATGATTTAGCTAATTTTGGTTCTTCCATCTCAATCATTTGCCAAACACATTACGTCCCAGGTGATAGGTTGAATATAGAAAAACAACGATTATAATGGCTAAAAGAAAACCCATACCAAAAACACAAAAAGAGATCAGTGCTGATCAACATATTCCATACAATAAGGAATCGGGTAATCCTAATTTAGCAAAAGATACTAATAGTAGAGGTAATAGATTATCTTTTAGAGGAGATGATACTAAACCTTTAAAAATTGGTATTCAAGATATTGATGAGGCTGTATTCTATTATTTTAATGAAGTGATTAGTCCTTCTGTATATCAAAATGGTGAACGAATTCCTGTTCCTGTAATTTACGGTGCCCCTGAAAAATGGAAATCTTACCAAAAAGATGGATATTATAGGGATGAAAAAGGAAAAATAATGGCTCCTCTTATTATGATTAAGAGGACTAGCATGGAAAAAAATAGAACTATTGCTAATAAATTAGATGCTAATAATCCTAACAATTTTAACGTATTTACTAAAAAATACGATAAACGAAATGCATATGATCAATTTGCAGTATTAAACAATAGGATTCCTGCTAAAACATATTATGCATCAGTTGTACCTGATTATTTAACATTAAACTATGAATGTGTAGTATTTACATATTATGTAGAACAATTAAATAAAGTAGTAGAATCAATTAATTATGCATCCGATGCTTATTGGGGAAACCCAGAACGATTTAAATTTAATGCTCGAATAGACTCATTCGCTTTTGAAACCCAACTCCAAGCAGGTGACGAAAGAATGGTAAGAAGTAGTTTTACTATTAAATTAAATGGATATGTAGTTCCCGAAATTCTCCAACGCGATTTAAATGGTATAGAAAAATTCACAGAAAAATCAAAAATTATATTTTCTATGGAAACAGATACACCTCCAGGATTTTATGAAGGTATACAAGTTTTTGATAGAATTGAAACAGATAAATTACCTGACCCTAATAGAAAAGATAGAAAATAATGTAATGGGAATAAAATATTTACATATTTATACCAGACAAACCCTCACTAAATGGCACAAGTAAGATTTTTAGATCAAGTAGCAGTAACAGCATTCGCATCAAACGCAAATGCTACAAATGTTGGACGATTACCTCGTGTTATACAATCGGGTGAAACTTTAACAGCACAAGCGAATCAGCAATTAGTTGGATTTGATTTTTACATTTTAGAGGGAGGTTTAGTTACAATAGAAGCGGGAGAACAAGTAAATGGCATTTCACCCCCTTTATATACCCATGGATTAATTCAAATTGAAAGCACCTTTACAAATGAGGGTACTTTAGTTAATAATGGGTATCTTGTATTAGGAACTGAACTTCAATAAAAAATTAAATATTTATAAATAAAATATTAGAAGAACGTGGCTCAAATAAATTCAAAACTCACACCCTCAGGAAGCGTAACCACCCCAGCATCAGGATCGGTTGCTTTCTTTACCGAAGAAACAGACGGAGGTAGATTATATATTAAAGATTCAGATGGTAATGTATACCCAGCTGCTTCCGGTTCCGGAGGTGGTTCATCTTTGATTGCAATTGAAAATGATGGTACTTCAGTAGGTAATGCTGGTACTCTTAATTTCAGTGGTTCCGCTGTAGATAGTATTACTATTCTTTCAGGAGTAGCAACAATTGGTCTTTCAGGAGGGGGTTCAGGCTCAGGCTCTTCAGGCTCAAGTGGTGTATCGGGCGCTGCTGGCTCTTCAGGTTCTTCAGGTGCTGACGGAGCTGCAGGTGCTACAGGTTCTTCAGGTAGCTCAGGAGCTAATGGTGCCCCAGGTACTTCAGGTTCTTCAGGTGCCGACGGAGCTGCAGGTGCAGATGGCTCTTCAGGTTCTTCAGGTGCTAACGGTGCCGATGGTTCCTCAGGTTCTTCAGGTGCTGACGGAGCTGCAGGTGCTGATGGTTCTTCAGGCTCTTCAGGCTCTTCAGGCTCTTCAGGTGCCGACGGAGCTGCAGGTGCAGATGGCTCTTCAGGTTCTTCAGGAGCTAATGGTGCCGATGGTTCATCAGGTTCAAGTGGAGCTGATGGATCATCAGGTTCATCAGGAGCTGATGGTGCTACAGGTGCTACAGGTTCTTCAGGTAGCTCAGGAGCTAATGGTGCCCCAGGTACTTCAGGTTCTTCAGGTGAACAAGGTCCTCAAGGTAACCCAGGTTCAAGCGGTACCTCAGGTGCGGTAGGTGCTACAGGTAGTTCAGGTTCTTCAGGTGCTGACGGAGCTACAGGTGCTACAGGTTCTTCAGGTAGTTCAGGTGCAAATGGTGCTCCTGGTACTTCAGGTTCAAGCGGTGCTAATGGCGCAGCGGGTGCTGATGGTTCTTCAGGCTCAAGCGGTGCGGATGGTGCTGCTGGTGCTAATGGTTCTTCAGGTTCTTCAGGTGTTACTGGTAATGCAGGTTCATCAGGATCTTCAGGAGCCGACGGTGCTGCTGGTTCATCCGGTGTAAGTGGTACTTCAGGTACTTCAGCTGCTGGTGGAGGTGGTACTCCATATAATAATGTAATTAGATACACATTTACATCTGGTAGTGATCTAGCTCAATTACTTTCATCAGGTAATATTATTAGCGGGTTAAGTTGGTCTCGTTCAGGAACTACAATTTCAATTACTTCTACAGCACATGGTTTAACATCGGGTGATTATGTAGTTGTAAGAAATATGGGTGATACTGATTATGTTTATGGAGCAATTAGTAATGTATCCACAAACTCATTCGATATTACAAATGCCGTTAATTCAGGTGATACAAGTGGTACAGCTGGTGTTTATATTCCTGCATTTAAAGTAAGTACATTAAGTGATTCAGCAATTACTATTGCTTCTCCTTCAAGTGGAAATTGTCAGCTTATATCAATGACTGTGTATATTGATGATTCTCAAACAGCACCAAAAACTTTAACATTACCTTCAAATTCTCTTAATAATGGAGCTGGACAAAATGGATCATTAGCTACTAGAGTTCCTCCTTCATTTAGAGCTTATGGAGGTGGCTCAGCTATTGGGGATGCATCATATACATTCTCAACTACAACTAATCACAATGTATATAGTTTAGGAGGTACTATTGATCCTTTTGGTGCTGTATTATTAACATTTAGTTTCTAAAAAGAAAAAAAAATATTCTTTAAAAGCCCCAGTATTGGGGCTTTTTTTATCATATTTATGATATGAATATTCAAACTGATTTAAATATACTAGTATAAATGGCAAACCAACTTTTCTACGGAAAACTTTCAAGCGTATCCCCTATAGGAAATGGAAGTAATTCATATGTTCGAGTAAGATTTGACGCTACTACTTCATCAAAAATATTAACTAATATTACTGATGTTTCTGGATATCTTAATATAGATTATATAAGAACTGGACAAACTTTAGTAGAAAGCTCAGCATTTCCCTCAGGTACTATTGTAACAGCAATAGATACTGTAAATAATACAATTACTGTTGAAGATTTTCCCTCAACTAATGAATCCCAAGGTCTAGCCCGTGTTTCCCCTGCTGCGGGAGATTACTATATCCCTTCAGCTTCCTTTTTTAATGCTAATACTACTAACGGTATTAATGCTAATAGTATTACAGGTAGTGCAGATAGTGATTATGATGGCTCAACCCCAATTTATGCTTTATTAGGGGCAGCATCAGATAATTCTCAAAATATTATTCCTGGAAGATTCCATAAATATAGAATCACAGAAACTTTTTATAAAAACCCCTCAGGAACTGAAATTTCAGTATATGTTTCTTGGGATGAAGGTGGAACTGAATCAGGTAGTGGAGATGAATTGTATACTTTTTCAGGACAAAAGTTAGGAATAGTTTCATTAACCCCCAATGAATCTTTAGCTCCTATTTTTTCTACCCGATTAAATGGTATGACAGATCTCCCAGCAGGTACAGATCTATCAGCTTATCAAATTGAAGTTCAAAATTTCTTTGACGATTTATCAATTACTGATATATATTACACTGGTTCTTTAGTGTCTAAGAATAATGGAGATATTAATTTCACCGGTTCCGGTGTAAATGTAACGACCTCCGGTTCAAACGGAGTTACAGTTGAGATAACCGGTGGTGGTGGCGGTTCAGGAGATGGATTCCCATACACAGGTTCAGCTCAAATAACAGGTTCACTTCACATTACAGGAAGTGATTTCTCTATTAGTGATTTACCTGAACAAGATATTATTACAGTTGTAACTTATGATACAACTACAGGAGAATTTGGATATGTAAACGCTAGTTCAGGTACCTCAGGGGTAGCTGGTAGTTCAGGTACAACTGGTCAATCAGGTACTTCAGGTGCAGATGGTTCTTCAGGTATTTCTGGAGCAGATGGTTCTTCAGGTAGCAGTGGTGTTCCAGGTTCAAGTGGTGTTGATGGCTCTTCAGGTGAAAGCGGCCAATCAGGTACAAGTGGTTCATCAGGTTCATCTGGTGAAAGTGGTATTGATGGTTCTTCAGGTATCTCAGGAGCAAATGGTTCTTCAGGTAGCTCAGGAGCTAATGGCTCTTCAGGTGTAGACGGCTCTTCAGGTATTTCTGGAGTAGATGGTTCTTCAGGTTCTTCAGGAGCTAGTGGTTCTTCAGGTGTAGATGGTTCTTCAGGTTCATCAGGTAATGATGGACAATCGGGAGCCTCAGGTACATCAGGATCATCTGGTTCATCAGGTGAATTAGGTACATCAGGCGTTAGCGCAGAAAGCGGTACTTCAGGTTCTTCAGGTTCAGCTGGAGAAAGTGGGGTTGCAGGTTCATCAGGTGTAAGTGCTGAAAGTGGCACCTCAGGTTCATCTGGTTCAAATGGAGTAAATGGCTCAAACGGAATAGATGGTCAATCAGGAAATAGTGGTACTTCAGGTACTGCTGGTTCTAGTGGTATATTAGGTACATCGGGTGTAAGTGCTGAATCAGGTACTTCAGGTTCTTCAGGTTCAGCTGGAGAAAGTGGTGTTGATGGCTCTTCAGGTGAAAGTGGCCAATCAGGTACAACAGGATCAAATGGTTCATCAGGATCAAACGGAAACGATGGCCAATCAGGAAATTCAGGAACTAGTGGTTCAGCTGGTTCTTCAGGTATATTAGGTACATCTGGTGTAAGTGCTGAAAGTGGCACTTCAGGTTCTTCAGGTTCAGCTGGAGAAAGTGGAATAGATGGTTCAAGTGGTGAAAGTGGCCAATCAGGTACTACGGGTTCAAATGGTTCATCAGGATCAAATGGAGTAGATGGCCAATCAGGTAATTCAGGAACAAGCGGTACAGCTGGTTCTTCAGGTATATTGGGTACTTCAGGTGTTAGTGCAGAATCAGGTACAAGCGGCTCATCAGGTTCAGCTGGTGAAAGCGGTGTTGATGGTTCAAGTGGTGTTAGCGCTGAAAGCGGTACTTCAGGCTCATCTGGTTCAAATGGAGTAGATGGCTCAAACGGAATTTCAGGACAATCAGGAAATTCAGGAACTAGTGGCTCAGCCGGTTCATCAGGTGAATTAGGTACATCAGGTGTTAGCGCAGAAAGCGGTACTTCAGGTTCATCAGGTTCAAATGGTGAAGATGGTGTAGCAGGTTCAAGTGGTGTTAGCGCTGAAAGCGGCACTACAGGTTCAAATGGTTCATCAGGATCAAATGGAGTAGATGGCCAATCAGGAAATTCAGGAACTAGTGGTTCAGCTGGTTCTAGTGGTATAATTGGAACTTCAGGTGTTAGTGCAGAAAGCGGTACTTCAGGTTCATCAGGTTCAGCTGGAGAAAGTGGTGTTGCTGGTTCATCAGGTGAAAGTGCAGAATCAGGTACAAGCGGTTCATCAGGTTCAAATGGTGAAAGCGGGGTAGCAGGATCAAATGGCGAAAGTGCTGAAAGTGGATCTTCAGGTTCATCAGGTAGTAACGGTAGCTCAGGAGAATTAGGCTCAAGCGGTGAAAGTGCTGCTAGTGGAACATCAGGTTCAAGCGGTTCAACAGGTACCACAGGATCTGCCGGTAATGATGGCCAATCAGGTAATAGTGGTACAAGTGGTACATCAGGTTCTTCAGGTATATTAGGTACATCTGGTGTAAGTGCTGAATCTGGCACTTCAGGTTCATCGGGTTCAAATGGTGAAAGCGGTATTACTGGCTCATCAGGTGAAAGTGCTGAATCAGGTACATCTGGTTCAAGTGGTTCAGCTGGAGAAAGTGGTGTTGCTGGATCATCCGGCGAAAGTGCTGAAAGTGGATCTTCAGGTTCATCAGGTAGCAATGGTAGCTCAGGTGTATTAGGTTCATCAGGTGAAAGCGCTTTAAGTGGCACATCAGGTTCATCGGGCTCAACAGGTACTACAGGTTCAGCAGGTAACGATGGTCAATCAGGAAATTCAGGAACAAGCGGTACAGCTGGTTCTTCAGGTATATTAGGCACTTCAGGTGTTAGTGCAGAAAGTGGTACATCCGGTTCTAGTGGTTCAAATGGTGAAAGTGGTATTGCTGGTTCAAATGGCGAAAGTGCTGAATCAGGTACAAGTGGTTCATCAGGATCATCAGGTGAAAGCGGCGTAGCAGGCTCTTCAGGTGAAAGTGCGGAATCAGGTTCAAGTGGTTCCTCAGGTTCAAATGGTAGTTCAGGTGACTTAGGTTCCTCAGGTGAAAGTGCTGCGAGCGGAACTTCAGGTTCAAGTGGTTCAACAGGTACAACAGGATCTGCAGGTAATAATGGTCAATCAGGAAATAGTGGTACTTCAGGTACAGCTGGTTCTAGTGGTATAATTGGAACATCAGGTGTTAGCGCTGAAAGTGGTACATCTGGTAGTTCAGGTTCAAATGGTGAAAGCGGTGTCGCAGGATCAAATGGCGAAAGTGCTGAAAGCGGTACTTCAGGCTCATCAGGTTCAAATGGTGAAAGTGGTGTAGCAGGATCAAGTGGTGAAAGTGCTGAATCAGGCACTTCAGGTAGTTCAGGTAGCAATGGTAGCTCAGGTATATTAGGTTCATCAGGTGAAAGTGCAGGATCTGGTACAAGTGGTTCATCGGGTTCAACGGGTACTACCGGTTCAGCAGGTAATAATGGTCAATCAGGAAATAGTGGTACTTCAGGTACAGCTGGTTCCTCAGGTATATTAGGTACCTCAGGTGTTAGTGCTGAATCAGGTACTTCAGGTAGCTCAGGCTCAAATGGTGAAAGCGGAGTTGCTGGTTCAAATGGAGAAAGTGCTGAATCAGGCACATCTGGATCAAGCGGTTCAGTTGGTTCATCAGGTGAATTAGGTACCTCAGGTGAAAGTGCCATAAGTGGTACAAGCGGTTCATCAGGTTCAGTTGGTTCTTCTGGTGTATTAGGTTCAAGTGGTGAAAGTGCTTTAAGTGGCACATCAGGTAGTTCAGGTTCAACTGGTACTACGGGCTCATCAGGTAACGATGGTCAATCAGGAAATTCAGGAACAAGCGGTACAGCTGGTTCTTCAGGTATTATAGGAACCTCAGGAGTTAGTGCCGAATCAGGTACAAGCGGCTCATCAGGCTCAAATGGTGAAAGTGGTGTAGCTGGTTCAAATGGAGTTAGTGCTGAAAGTGGCACATCAGGATCAAGTGGTTCAGTTGGTTCATCAGGTAACTTAGGTTCATCAGGTGAAAGTGCTGCGAGTGGAACTTCAGGTTCATCAGGTTCAAATGGTAGTTCAGGAGTATTAGGTTCAAGCGGTGAAAGTGCAGGATCAGGTACTTCAGGTAGTTCAGGTTCAACTGGTACTACAGGTTCAGCAGGTAATGATGGTCAATCAGGTAATAGTGGTACAAGTGGTACATCAGGTTCTAGTGGTATAATTGGAACCTCAGGAGTTAGTGCAGAATCAGGTACTAGTGGATCTTCAGGTTCAAATGGAGAAAGCGGAGTTGCGGGTTCAAATGGAGTTAGTGCTGAAAGCGGTACTTCAGGCAGTTCAGGTTCTGTTGGTTCATCTGGAGATTTAGGAACATCAGGTGTTAGCGCTGAAAGTGGTACATCTGGTTCAAGTGGTTCAGTTGGTTCATCAGGTAACTTAGGTTCATCAGGCGCAAGTGCAGAATCAGGTACTAGTGGATCTTCAGGTTCAACAGGAACAACAGGTTCAAATGGTAATGATGGACAAAGTGGTGCTTCTGCTACAAGTGGTTCAGCGGGTTCAAGTGGTACAATTGGTACTTCAGGGGTTGCAGGAACAAGTGGTGAAAGTGCTGATTCAGGTAGCTCAGGTAGTTCAGGTACATCTGGTTCATCAGGTGATATAGGTACAAATGGAGAAAGTGCCGCAAGTGGTTCCTCAGGTAGTTCAGGTAGTGTTGGTTCTTCAGGTGAAGCTGGTACTTCAGGTCAATCTGCTTTAAGTGCAACTTCAGGTAGTTCAGGTTCATCAGGTACTACAGGTTCATCAGGTAATGCTGGAGAAAGTGGTGCCTCGTCTACAAGCGGTTCTGCTGGTAGTTCAGGTACAATCGGTACATCTGGTGTAGCTGGTACCTCAGGCGAATCAAACACAAGTGGTACATCAGGTAGCACAGGTTCTTCGGGTGAAGATGGTATAGCAGGCTCAAGTGGTAATAGTGCTACTTCTGGTACAACTGGTTCATCTGGTTCAAACGGAGAAGACGGAATTGCTGGTTCTAGCGGTATAAGTTCTACATCTGGTACAACAGGTTCATCTGGTTCAAATGGTGAAGATGGTATAGCAGGTAGCTCAGGAAATAGCGAAACTTCAGGTACAAGTGGTTCAACAGGTTCAACAGGTACTTCAGGTAACGCAGGACAAAGTGGCGAAAGTACAACAAGTGGTTCAGCTGGTTCAAGTGGTACAATTGGTACCTCAGGAGTAGCGGGAACTTCAGGAAATAGTGAAACATCAGGTTCAAGTGGTTCATCAGGTACTGTAGGTAGTTCAGGTGAAGCTGGAACAAGTGGTGAAAGCGCAGATAGTGGTACTAGTGGATCATCAGGTTCTTCAGGTACTACAGGTAGTGCAGGAGAAGATGGAGAATCAGGGGCTTCAGCTACAAGCGGTTCAGCAGGTAGTTCAGGTACAACAGGTTCAAATGGAAATGCCGGTCAATCAGGTTTAAGTACTACAAGTGGTTCAGCTGGTAGCTCAGGTACAATTGGTACAAGTGGTATAGCAGGAACAAGTGGCGAAAGTGCTACATCTGGTACAACAGGTTCAAATGGTTCTTCAGGAGAAGATGGAATTGCTGGTTCATCAGGAGTATCTAGTACTTCTGGTACAACTGGTAGCAATGGTTCATCAGGTGAAGATGGTATAGCCGGTTCAAGTGGTGAAAGTGCTACTTCAGGTACAAGTGGATCAACAGGTACTGTGGGTTCAAGCGGTGACGCGGGAACAAGTGGAGCTTCAGCTACAAGCGGTAGTTCAGGTTCAACAGGTTCAACAGGTACCTCAGGAAATGCAGGTCAAAGTGCATTAAGCGCAACAAGCGGTTCAAGTGGTAGCTCAGGTACAATTGGTACTTCAGGGGTTGCAGGAACTTCAGGCGATAGCGAAACAAGTGGTTCCTCAGGTTCAACAGGTACTTCAGGTTCATCAGGAGATGCTGGTACTTCAGGTGATTCTGCAACAAGCGGTTCATCAGGTTCAACAGGTACAGTAGGTTCTTCAGGTGAAGCAGGTACTAGTGGTAATTCTGCTACTAGTGGAACTTCAGGTTCAACAGGTTCAACAGGTACATCAGGTAATGATGGAGAATCAGGTGCTTCTGCAACCAGTGGTTCAGCAGGTTCATCAGGTACTATAGGTACAAGCGGTGTTGCTGGTACTTCAGGCGACTCAGCTACAAGTGGTAGCTCAGGTAGCACAGGTACTGTAGGTTCATCAGGTGAAGCAGGAACTTCAGGAGATAGCGAAACAAGTGGTACATCAGGTTCATCTGGTTCAACAGGTACAACAGGTAGTTCAGGTGAAGATGGAACATCAGGTGCTAGTGCAACTAGTGGTTCAAGTGGTTCAACAGGTTCAACAGGTACTAGTGGAAATGCAGGACAAAGTGGCGAAAGTGCAACAAGTGGTTCAGCAGGTTCAAGTGGTACAATTGGTACTAGTGGTGTAGCTGGAACTAGTGGTGATAGCGAAACAAGTGGTTCATCAGGTTCATCAGGTACAGTAGGTTCAAGCGGAATCGCTGGTACCTCAGGAGACAGCGAAACAAGTGGTACATCTGGTTCATCAGGTTCAGTAGGTTCTTCAGGTGTAGCCGGAACTAGTGGCGATAGTGAAACAAGTGGTTCATCTGGTTCAACAGGTACTTCAGGTTCATCAGGAAATGCAGGTCAATCAGGTTTAAGCGCAACAAGCGGTTCATCTGGTTCAACAGGTACTATAGGTACTTCAGGGGTTGCAGGAACTAGCGGTGATAGTGAAACAAGTGGTACTTCTGGAACAAGCGGTAGCTCAGGTAGTACAGGTACTGTAGGTTCTTCGGGTGAAGATGGTACTAGTGGTGAAAGTGCAACAAGCGGTTCATCAGGTTCAACAGGTACAGTAGGTTCTTCAGGTGAAGCAGGAACTTCAGGAAATAGTGAAACATCCGGTACAAGTGGATCAACAGGTTCAACAGGTACCTCAGGAAATGCAGGTCAAAGTGCATTAAGTAATACAAGTGGTTCAAGTGGTAGCTCAGGTACAATTGGTACTTCAGGGGTTGCAGGAACTTCAGGCGACTCAGCTACAAGTGGTAGCTCAGGTAGCACAGGTACTGTAGGTTCAAGTGGTAACGCAGGAACTTCAGGAAATAGCGAAACAAGTGGTACAAGCGGTTCAACGGGTACAGTAGGTTCATCAGGAGATGCTGGAACCAGCGGAGCTTCTGCAACTAGTGGTTCAAGTGGTTCAAGTGGTTCAACAGGTACTTCAGGTAACGATGGTGAAAGTGGATTATCTAGAACTAGTGGTTCAAGCGGTTCATCCGGTACAATTGGTACAAGCGGTGTTGCTGGTACTTCAGGTGATAGTGAAACAAGTGGTACGAGTGGTTCTACCGGTACTGTAGGTTCAAGCGGTGATGCTGGAACTAGTGGTGCAAGTGAAACCTCAGGAACAAGTGGTTCAACGGGTACTGTAGGTAGTTCGGGAGATGCTGGAACAAGTGGCGCTTCTGCAACTAGTGGTTCAAGCGGTTCAACAGGTTCAACAGGTACCTCAGGTAATGATGGTGAATCAGGTTTATCAAGAACTTCAGGTTCAAGTGGTAGCTCAGGTACACTTGGTACAAGCGGTGTTGCTGGTACTTCAGGAGATAGTGTAACTTCAGGAACTAGTGGTTCATCCGGTTCAACAGGTACTTCAGGTACATCTGGAGAAGACGGAACATCAGGTAATAGTGCTACAAGTGGTTCATCAGGTTCAACAGGTACAGTAGGTTCAACAGGTAATGCTGGAACTTCAGGTGCTAGTGCAACTTCTGGATCATCGGGCTCAACAGGTTCAAATGGTACTTCAGGAAATGCAGGTCAATCAGGACTAAGTAGAACAAGTGGTTCAAGTGGTTCTGCTGGTACAATTGGTACAAGCGGTGTAGCTGGAACATCAGGAG
>Ga0102960_1000436_pt1 | contig 15609 bp, 19 predicted proteins | sample SalPon2_B_H2O_MG_2_FD_84521 | JGI IMG/M metagenome (GOLD analysis project Ga0102960, IMG submission 84521) | Salt pond water microbial communities from South San Francisco under conditions of wetland restoration - Salt Pond MetaG SF2_B_H2O_MG | ecosystem: Environmental > Aquatic > Non-marine...
ACCTTCCATAAGCTCTCTGATTTTAGACTCTACACCCATTGTTTTATCTCCTTTCGGTTAGATTTAATATAGTTCTTATATATTTATACAAATTAAATATTAGATAACTTATTTAAAAACTCGTTGAAAGCTCTCATCTTAGCTTCTGCCAAATCTTTACTGCTTGCTTTCTTAATAAACTGTTTTGTTTCTTCGATTTCTCTTTCTTGCCAAATACCTTTTACAAACACCCATTCTCTGCCCTCCATGATACCTTGAACATAAGCATCAGGGGCCGAAGGATCAGCAACAATGTCAGCTGCTGTAGCAAGCATGAAGTCATCTTGTACTTCATTAATACCTTCACTGTTCTCTTTTAGTGAACCGAGGCCTCGAGAACTAACACCTAAGCCAGCACCTTCTTTGATAAGAGAAGCGGCAATGTTACCCATAGGAGTATCAAGGATCTTAGCTTTGCCTACCCAGTTATTACCATCTTCTCTCAAAGAAGTAATCATATGTGAGACACGATCGAGATTAATATTAGGACCGTCTGGGTGCCCAAGTTCTCCGTATGCTCTCTTAGTGTTTACTTGTTCTTCCATATAACGGTTGACTTCTTTCGCCATGATTTCTCTGGGATAGACACGACCGTTTCTGTTTTGTAAGTCGGACTGTAGAAAAACGCCTTCAATATAGAGGCTTTTCTTGCCCGACTCTGATTCTTCTACAATAAACTGTAGATCTTCATTTAATTCTTTTATTAGTCTCATTAGCCTAAGTCTCCGTCAGCGCCTTGATGTTGCTGTGAACCGTAACCTGAAACCTTAGCACATTCAACAATAACAGTACCACCAGCACCAGCATTGTCAATTACTATATCAATGTCCTCATCGTTTTCGTCATTGTCAGAAAACCCGTAGAACTCCATTTGACCTGTGCCGGACAGTTCGTATAATACTTTTCCGTTTCTTTCTACGTGTGCTGCCGTTCCGCTAGCAAGTGTCCACTGTAATCCTTTGATATTAACAGCTGGACTACTTTGTGTTTCAGTGGACTTTTTGAGTGTGGTTTCTAGAGCTATGGTACCTGTAGCATTGACGCCTCTGACGGCCACAACGCCCTGGACCTGAGTCAGTTTTAATACATCTACCGTGACCGCCATCTATATCTCCGTTACTTTTTCTTTTTGTGATTCATATGAGATTCCTGGGCGAGTACCTGAACGCCTTCTTCTGAAATCTCAACCTGTTCGATACCATGCTCAAACATAACCTTGTACCAGGCAACATTACCTTCTTCGTCAGGTAAAGCGTGTTCACCTAAAATAGGAGTGCCTTCGCCTACACCTTCTTTAAAGATTTTGGTTGCACACATATGCTTGTCGCCTTCTACTGAGCCCTTTTCGACTCCATCCATTGGCGCTTCTTGTATGTCTACCTCAACGCCCTCTCTGAATTGTCTAAACGTCTTCATTGTCGTCTCCCGTTTCAACTGTTTCAGGCTCGGCGGCAGGGTCTACCTCAAGTATGTGGTCTTCACCATCTGCCAAACCCATTGCTTCTAACTCTGGATTTTTAAAAACACTTTTGGCAAGCTCTGTTTTATAGTCATTAAGAGCTTCACCCGCTCTGGCTTGCATGATATTATTAAACTTGTCCTGTACTTCACTGGCCTTACCTTGGGCCATAGACTGCATCATGTCTCTGATTGCTTCTTGTCTATCCATCATTGTTCTCCTGTGTCTTCACCAGCAGCTTGTTGCTGCATTGCCATTTCATGTTCTTGATCCTGAGTCATAAAAGGTTCTTCCATCTGCAATTGCATATTGATTTCTTCTAACTGTTCATCTGTAAGCATGAGGATTTCTTTTTGTACATACTCTTTACTAAACAGCGAACCAATATAAGAAGAAGCACCTTGTAAAACTTCAAATCTACTTCTCAGAATCTCCTGATTCTTCGATTCAGTATAGTATGCATCTTGTGCATACCTGTATACAATCTTATCTCTAATTCCTTTCCAATCTTCTTCAGTCATTATATTTTTTAAAACTAACTGTGTTTTAAGAAGATCATCAAACATTATAGAAAATTTCTTTCTTAACTTAGAAACAAACTTAGTAAATTTAAGTTCATCTCTGTTAATCTCAGCTGCTCGGCCAAAGTTTAGGCCTGCTTGCTGTTCTAATCTCGATACAGGAACATTCAATGACTGATATAACTTCTTCTGGAAGTATTCTATATCTTCTATCTGCCCTAAGTTCTGTCCTGCTGGCAGTGTGTCAATTTGTGTACCCTGACTTCCTTCTCTACGTGGAAGCCAAAAGTCTTCCAACATAGACATAAACTTTTTATCGTCCCTGATTTCACCTGTGTTAGCATCATATACCAACTTGTTACGATATCTATCCATGATATCCTTCAGGTATTGTTCTGCTCTGTTGCTTGGCAAGTTACCAACGTCAACATAAAATATTCTTCGTTCCGGAGCGCGTGTAATACGATAAATTACTGCTGCGTTCTCCATCATTCTAAGCTGATTCGCGGGACGTATAGCCTTATGTAGGTAGGACAAAGGAATGTTTTTGTCCTGATCTATCATACCGCTAGGACAATACACTATTGCATCCTTTGTTATCTTCAAAGCATTGTCGCTATCAGATGCTCTGTATTGACCGGGTTTATCAGATAAACCTTTTTCATTAAATAAGAAAAATTCTTCTGTACTTTTAATGAAAGAAACACCCTGTGGATTTTTTTCTTTCTTAACTTCTTTGACCTTTGTAATTTTACGTGGGTCAATGTAACGTATATCTTTTATACCTTCTTGTGGCTTTTCAGTATCAATTACCTTGTGAAAGTACATTCTACCATCAATGTACCAACGCCTAAAGTAATCCTGTGCCCTATCATTAAATTGCATTAAGGACAAAACATACTCAAACTCTGAATGTATTTTGTTCTTAATACTGCTTGACAAACCAGTATGATCTAAGTCTAACTTCAATGCAGGTTCATCATCAAGATTCGCTATTGAATCGTTTATAATATCTTCAATAGCAGCATCAACATCAGCCATCATAGCGATGTCTCTGTAACGCTTAATTAACTGGGCCTCGGTGTTGGCAACGCCTTCAATATCTAAGTAGGTACCGTAATAGCCACCTGCTCTTATACTTTGGACGCCGCCATCATCCGTGGGCGCCACAAAGGATTTCTCACTTTGTGGCGGTTTACCCCGAGTTATCTCAAACCCAAAAATATTCATATTATAATCCTAATTGAGATTATACGTTATCGTAATGAGCATACTGGAATGTTACAGTGTATTCTTCCAGAATGTCATTTTGTGAATACGCTAAAGCAATCTCACTCATCTGTATTGGGAAAGCATCACGCAATGTGTACTGTCCACCTGGTAATACTTCGTCATTTCTATCTAAATGCTGTATAACAACGTCTGTCTGATAGTCAGAAGGTGTCAAAATACCTGAGTTACCTGCTCTATCATTCATACCGTTCATCCAAGCCTCAAAAGGCTGACGCAAGGACTGTGCTGTGTCATTAACAATAGTAACTGTCCACGGATCGAAAATACGCTCACCGGCTAGCTTAACCTCACGACCTCTGTACTGAATAATCGCTGGGTTAACAGTTGATGCCGGGACTGCTGCCCCGGTTACCAACAAACTGTATGAAGTATCGACACCTGTAACATAACCTGGGAAGCTTAGGAACACTCTAAATTGATTAGGGCGCGCACCACCAGCTCCAAGCCTTGCTTTAAATTCTGAAATATTCATCTATATCTCCTGTTTTAATTTTATTTATAACTGTTATGCGCCGACCTCTTCAAACGCTACACCTGTACGAGTAGCAATGAAGTTAAGCTGAATAAAGTTAATAGATCTAGCAGGCTGAATATAGATATCTGCAACAAAAGAATTAGAGTCAATTACTTGGCCAGTGTTGTTTGATTCGTCACAAACTACCTTAAAGGCGTAAATGCCTCTGCGTCCCTGAACGTCCCTAAGGAAAGGATCTACCAGTGATTTGAATTGTGCGCGTGTGAACGCGTCATTGAATTCAAACAGCTGGAACTTGGCTGCTGTAGCAATTGCCTTTTCAAGTGTAATAAACAGTCTGCGAACATTGATTCGATCAAATGCGCTAGGTTTCTCAAGCATAGTCTTGTCACCAAACAGTACAATACCTGAACCAGGGAAACCTACTATTGGATTGATACCGTTTTTATAGAGTGTATCTCTTTCTGCTTTGTTAGGTGACCAGGCTAGTCTAACAGCGTTTTTAACTGCGCCTCTGTTGTAACCTGCAGGAGAGAACCATGGATCTGCTACGTCATCAGTCTTAGCACACAGTCCAGCAACGTCACCGTTACAAGGAATGTAAGTGTAGCTATCGGCATAGCGATTGTACATATACTTCCAACCTGAGTCAAATACAGCGTATGAAGAACGCGTGTAACCTGCAAGTTCTGCCACTGCTGTAGCAGCTTCAGCACCGTCAACTCTGCCTATAACAGAAGCACTTGAAGGTGAAACAAATACAACACAGTCTCTACGAATTTCGGCAACATTGTCGATAACATAATCACCGACAACAGCAGAAGCATCACCCACAAAAATTAGGTTAACGTCTACAAGTTCGTCATTAGCAAAAAGATCATAACCTTTCATTAACTCAGCATCTGAAACAGCAGCTGTGGTAACCTGAGCATCATCTAAACCATTAGCTAAACTTGAACGAACGTCAGTAGGATCAGTAAGATCATCAATCAATGTAAAGACTGTATTAGAAGCTGCACTATCCCAGTTAGTGTTTCCTGCAGGAGAATCATCTGCCCAAACATAAGCAGAACGATTGTTTAGAACATCCTTCCAGTAGTTTGTCTGACCAAGTGAATCCTTAGAACCCGATGCTTTAGAAACGCCAGAAAACTTTTCTAGGATTGTTCCTGCAGTTCCAGTAAGCTTACCATCTTCATCTACAATGACAATGTGCATTTCGTCCTGAGAACCACCAAGATCAGATGCCCATTTAGTAGTGCCAGGAATGTAGTCAAAATCGTCACCGTATGTCCATCTTGAATTGGTTGCTTTAGCAGCCGTAATTGCTACTGCTGCATTTCCTGTTAAAACAATATTATCATTATCTGTTATAGTAGCTATTGTGCCAATAGTAGTACCAGAAGCATTTCTAACAATATCGCCTACTTTTAATTCAGTAGTTGCTGCACCGCCAACACCTGTAAAAGCTGTGCTTGCAGTTGTAGAAGTCCAAGTACCTGTTAGGGTAATAGCACCTCTACCATTAGACTGGTCTGCCATTTCTACTTTAAGAGAATTACCCATCTCGCCAGCATATTTTGCTATGAAAACAGCATTCCCAGTGTTGCTATAAGTTCCGTTTTCCCACTTAGTGCCGTTTTCTACTAGCACACCAGCAGTGGCTGAACCAGAAACAGTTGAAGTTGAGTTCAATGCTTCAGAAGTGTCAATAGCACGGACCAATTTAAGAGTGTTTGTGTAAGCTAAAAATGAAGCCGCTGCAAACCATTTTTTGTTGTGTGTTGATTGAGGCTTTCCAAACATAGAGACCATTTCGTTCTCGGTACTTACTAGAACAATCTCATTTGCAGGACCCCAACCAGCTTGTATTACAGTACCGCCAATAGAAGTTCCAACCGCGGGAACCACATTGGTAAGGTCTTTTTCTGTTACCTGTACTCCAGGTGAAAGCTGAAAAGCCATATTTTTCTCCTCGATATATTAAATCAGACGAATTTACCTTTCATGTTCATCTGATTATTTATAAGATTTAATATTTATATCCCAATTCTTTTATCTTTCTGGCATAATTTTCGTCTGTTATCCAATAATCACCTGACATAACCTCCCCTTTAGGTTCTTCATTTGACTTTATATGAATGAAAGGAGTTAGCTCCTGAGAGATTGTTTTCATTTCTTTATTATATAACCCTTCTCTAGTATTAACATCTACTAATTCTTTAAAGAAAGGCATTGTAGACAACCATCCGAATAAAACCATACACATAACTAGGTCATCGTGGTAGCCTTCATCCGCTTGATACCCCTGACCTTTCTCAATAAACGTAGAGATTTCATGTATGATCTCTGCGTCAAATACTAATAGTTTCTTTTCTTCCATAAGAGACTTAAAGTTAAAACACCCCTGTCTCTTTACTTGTTTAGAAGTGTTTACCCCTAAGCGAGTAGACCTACCAAAACCAGGAGTAATATATTGCCTAGCTTTCTCGGTCACTGTAGTGAATATGTTTTCATATTCTATTTCTTCATGTAGAATTTCAACAATTTGCCCGCCTATATCATTGTTTTCACATAATATGTAAGCATTATTGAAGTCTCTACCTAACTTCGCTATCACCTCAGGATACAACAGAGGTGCTATTTTGTTGTTTCTAAATGTTGCCACTACCGTATATGGCATTTCTGTTATGTCTGTTACAACAAAAGCAGAATAGTCACCACCAATACCTCTAGCGGTGTCTACTGTGATACAATAATAATGATCCTCTTTTGGTTCTTCGTATATCCTTAGACCATCATCATTATAGAATATGGGCTCCTTGGTACTCAGTGTAGCAATAGTTCTAGCATTAATAAGTGTATTACTAGAACCGAGAAACTCACAAAGTACCTCTTGGTTAAACTTTAGTTCGCCAAGAAGTTTAAGTTGTTCCTCTGCCCATTTCTCATCTCTACCGGGTATTTCTTTGTACGGAATAAAATGATGAATAAAACCGTTAGCACCTTTCTCCGCTTCATTCCAAAACTTCCAAAAGTGATTGTATCCTAATGGAGTTGAAGTGAGTAGGATCTTTGTAGTTTCACCAGCAGAAATAGTAGGATATACAGAAGCAAAGAACTCTTCCGCAACATTGTTTGGAATGATTGCCGCTTCGTCAATGTACAACCAGTTTACAGACTTACCACGAATACCTGAAGTAGTCGTTGCTGCTGTGAATATTCTACAATTATTTTCTAATTCAACGTCACCCTTGTTCCATGTCTTTACACCCTGCTGCATCCATATAGGCAGGTTTTCGTACATAGTTTGATAACGTGCCAACACCTCTCTTGCTGATGCTGTTTTGTTACCCATGATAGCAACAGTCTTGTCGCTTTGAAATATAGTATAATGAAGTATGCAGGCCGCTGCTGTTACAGTCTTACCCTGCTGTCTACCTTCCATCAAAATAACTTTACGATTATTAAGTATGAGGTCTACTTTTTTCTTTTGACATTCATAAAGTTCGAAAGGCTGTAGACCCCTGTCCAGTGTAATAATCTGAACATAGTTTTCAATAAAATAGATGGGATCCTTCTGACACTTAACATACTCTTGGAGCTGTTCTTTAGTGAAAGAATGTTCGTACCCTATATTTTTTAGATTAGGGTTTCCGTGGTAAGAGGTACGTTCATCACTCATGGTCAATAACGTCTTTATTCAATGCTCTTAATAAATCTTTTGTACTTCCCACAAACAAATTATTATTAGTTACACCGCCCGCAGGTTTATTGTTGCCCATTTCAGCATCAACCTTTTTCTTTTTCTCCTGCACGTCTAACATATCCTTAGCGTTTTCTTGCATTGTTTTTATTAACTGTCCCGCTACCTCATACGCTCTAGGATGATCGCTGTTCTTAGCAATATGTAAAATACCTTTTACTGCTTCTTCACTGTATTCAGCAGTCCTCTTCAGCATTTCTCTTGCCTCTTGGAAATCGTCTTCCAAATCTTTATTGGCATCGTGAGGAGGCGCGGGTAAGTTGTTATCAGTCCTTACCTTTTTTAGATTTGCGTCTAAAGCCTTAGTGGGCTTAGTTTTAAATGTGTCGTCTAAACTGTCAAATGTACTCATATTAATATCCGAATTCGTTATCGTCTAAACCTTTTGTAAACAATAACTGTACATCATCTTGTACAGTTGCTTTATCATACATTTTCTTATGTTCTACTCCTGTTCGCTGAGAAATAGAAGTAACTTTTTTAGGTTTAAACATATCCAATACAACATTGGCTTTTGCTTTTTTCTTTCTAGGCGGCCTTTTCTTAGACCAATAAAAAGTATTTTTTTGTTTTACTACAAAAATGGTGGATATTTCTTCAGGCTGTAGATCTATAATCCTGTTTCCTTCATCATAATGAGACCAAGTATATTGACCTTCTCTATCAATTTTAAGATTGTACACCCACATTTCGTGTACATATCCATGTTTAAAAACTATACGCAGCTTGCTAATAGTTCTCTTTTTTAATCTGTATTTTATTATCATTCATCAGTCACCACTAAATACATTTTCAAACTCTGCTATAAATCTATAAGGATCTGCAGGTGTTGCCGGATCTACTGTGTTAGGCGGATTTTCTATAGTCACACTGGGAGCTGAAACATAACCAGATCCTGCATCAGTAATCCTTATACTATTTAGTGTTCCGTCAGTGTTCATAACAGACACTGCTTCAGCATTACCTGATACTGTGACAGCAGGAGGATTTACATAATTCGCTCCTTGATATGTCAATAAAATATTTGACACAGAACCATTAGAAATTTTAGCTATGGCAGTAGCTGTTGTAGTAGTAACAGATGCTGTTACCTTAACATAGTCATTTTCGCTGGCTAGTGTGCTATCTGTAGCAAAAGCATTTGCAATAGCAGTTCTGATAATATCTTGATCTGATATATAACCATAGAAATTTAATTTCATTGTAAAGTTAAGCGTCCATATAATAGATACTCTTTTAGCAAACTCACCTTCATAGTCATCATCATAATCTATACTATCTAATTTTATGTTAATATCTCTTTTAATTCCTAATTCAGGCAAATCATTAATAGTAATATTGAAGTCAGGATTAAAGTGTGGCATAATTTGTTCTACTATTTGTAAACCATCTTCCTGATTTTTAGCAAAAACATACAAAGACAAAGACATATTATAAGGAGTAGAAACAAAAGTTCTTTTGTATTTGTGATCGTATACTGTATCAACAGTAACAGTCTCTTTGGTAAACTCTACATCATTTTCTACAAAGTCACCAGGAGTATGCGCATTTGACTTAATGCTTACAGCAGTGCCAGAGAGTTCAGCATTCGCAAATAAAGTAAAAGTATTATCATCAGCGGCACTCTCTACCATACCTATTTTGTTACCATCTGTATCTGTAACTAGAGCACCATAACACAGTTCAGTAGTCGCCGCACCGCCAGTGCCTGTTATTGTTTTGCTAGATGTACTATATGTCCAAGTGCCTGATGTAGCATATACATTAGCATAAGTTCCATCTGATTGTAAACCATGGTGGCGCGGATTAGGAGTAGTTACAACTGTAGTTGATCCTTGTATAATTACTTGAGCATCCTGTATTCCTACATTTTTTTGTGTAGGAGACACCTTACGAGTAGGGTCAAATTCAAAAGCTTGTATTTCAAACCCCATACGTGGTAAAGTGAGTGCTACTTCGCCTCTATTATCTGCATCTTCTACAAGAGCAATACGTGATAGAAATTTTTGTTTTGTAGAGTATGAAAGAGGCACACGTAAAACTTGTTGAGTTATATTGCTGCCGTCAACACGATTAATATTAATATTTGTGAATATCATACCAAAAGCAGTTATTGCTTTTTTTACGTGTTGATGATAAAAGTGTTGATTCTTAAACATTATCCAACCTCTCCAAACGGATTAATTTCAGAGAAGTCTAAAATATCCTCTAGGTCATTAAATTCTACAAAGTCTGCTCCATCAGTTCTACCTGTTGAGGTATCTTCAGCATATGATTCTAATATTATGTTAGAATAATCTTCTTGTAGAATCAGTGTTCCATCTTCTTGTAACATTTGATGAACCAACATATCAACATTTTGTTCTTCATATATGTTGTCAAGTGATGTAATACCTGTATCAATAACTTCACTGCTGTATTCAAACAAGTCACAAACAAGTTTAAAGACGTAAAGTTTTCCGGCTTGATAAAATGGATCTTGAAACTGCACTTGTTTGATTTCAAAAAGAGATTGTGTTTTCTCAAAGTAAAGCAAGTCGCCTTCTGAGGGACGAGTGTCTTGTGTGAATATGCCACCAGAAGTTGCTACTAATTCATCCCACCTGCGTCTTGCTAAAACAAATGTTGCTTGGTCACGCACTTCAATACCAAACCTTGTAAACAAATCTCCTTCGCCTTCGTAACCATCTACATTTTCAAGATACATTTCCAAAGGATATGCTTGTGTAAACTGAGACAAAGTATCTTCATCAAAGATTGTGTCTTCGTCTACTAGTGTACGAGGTAAGTAAAATACGTCATGGCCGTATATTTTGAGGCTTTCAATAATCAGGTCTTCGATTAGCCGTTGTTCGGCCGTGGTACCGCTAGTGTTGCCTGATTGAAAGTAGAAGTTAGTGGGCATTGTTTACCCCACCATGAATGTCGGAGGAAGCTCATACTTTAACTGCATATCTCTTTCAATTTGATCTATTTCAGTAATTGCTTCTTCAAATATTTTATCTCCGTTAAGTGTAACACCGCCTGGAAGTTGTATGCCGCCAAACTTCTTCATGTTTTCACCCCACTGTCTTTTGATAAGAGAAGTGGCGTATTTCTTTAGAAACATATCGTCATACACTTCGGAAAATTCTGTAGGATCTACAACACTGTATGCCTCAAATGTTACGTAATCTCCTGGATTAAACGTCTTGTCCCAGTCAGTATCTACATAAACACGGTTCATTTTTCTATTGAAACGTATCTGTCTTTGAGTTACCAGTAGTTGTTCCAGTGTTGTTAGGTGTTGCTGAACTTGAGCATAATATGTCATGTTAGCGCCTAACAAGTTGTACATATCATTCATTCTAAACTGATACATTAAGTCAAATGGATTCTCCACGCCTCCTTGGCTGCTACTCATAGCACCTCCAAAGTTAAACATACGCGTGATAGAAAGAACACCATCACCCACTTCAATATATTTGTTGCCCATATCACCTGCTGTATATGGGGTAGTTGAGTGAAGTGTTGCAGTTGCACCTGACTTAGAACCTGTCACAGTCTCACCTGCAACGAAAGTGCCTTGGGTATTTTCAGTAGAAAAAGTTGACGCCCCTGAAATTTGTTTAACTATAGTTGTAGCGCCTGAAGTACCGCCTGTAAGTGTATCCCCTACTGTAAACTGATTAGCTAATATAGAAGCGAGTGTTACGGTGTCGCCAGTAATTTGATGTGAGATAAAAATTTTCTGTCGGCCATCAAAGTGATACTCATACCAAAACTGTAGAGCATCATCAATACGATCAGATATCTGATCTTCGTCTACATTGATTTCGATTACAGGCCAACCTAACCTGCGTAAACAGTAGTCGATTAGTTCTTGTCTTGTGCTAGGTGCTGCCATTAAGATAGTGCCCCTAAATCCTGTGTAGATAAACTACCATTCGGGGTGTCTAAATTATCAAAAGACCCCCCTAATGTTTGACCAAAAGCATCAGTAGTAACAGCATCCAAGCTTCCTAAATCTCCTGTTGGAAATACTAAGGAAGGGTCCGACAGTGCATAGTTGGCAATTTGAACAATATTGCCGGCCGCTGTTTTGGTATAGACTACTTTATCCGCTGTGTTTACAGCAATCTCCCCAACAGCAAGATCACTTGTTGTTGGGGTAGAGGAAGCGGTCTCACTTCTTTTCGGTTTTAATATTACCGGCATATTTTATTCCTTAGTTCAACAAGGTTCCTGACGCATCATATATGTCAATTCTAAATCTATCATTAGCCGCTGCTGAAGTCATAACACTTGTGTCATTATCAGCAAACGATTCTGCGCTTGTCTGTACTGCTGTAAGACCAACACTATCAAGGGTAAGTGTAGAAGTAACTGCCAATTCGGACATTTCAAAAGCTGAACCGCTTACTGAGATTGTCTGTCCGCCTAGGTCAAGTGTACTACCTGACAAATACAAGTCACGCCATCGTAAACTTGAAGTACCTAAGTCATATGTTACGTTGGCTGAAGGAACAACAGCACCTGTAACTGTAACGTCACCTGTTACTTTTACGGGTTTGTTGAATGACCAATTGTCGCCTGAAGAAACATATGTCATTGTGGCACTAGCACCATCGACCGTAATACCTGCACCGTTAGCTGCTGCTGCGTTTGCTGCACCTGAAGCTACTGTGATATTAAGATCATCTACTGATAATGCAGTAGAGTTAATAGTAGTTGTAGTACCATCAACCTGCAGATTACCAGTGATTGTTAAGTCACCGCCAATGTCTGCATCACCGGTAGTAGACAGTGTACCTGTGATTGCTGTGTTATCAGCAATTGCTACAGTGCCAGTACCATTACCTGAAAGTGTTAAACTAGTATCAGCTGAGTTAGGTGTTATGCTGTCTGCTTTTAGTCCACTACCAAATGCTACAGGATTGCCTGCTGAGTTAGTAATGTTATTACCATCTTCAATTTGGAATGTAGATTTGACCTGAACAATACCACTGCCAGTAGGATCAAGAGAAATATCACCTGAACCACTAGTCTGTACAGCTACGTCTTGGTTACTATCGGCAGAAATTGTAATTGTACCTGAGTTATCAGATACCACTTGCTGTCCGTTTACATACAATGAACCAGGACCTACATAAATGTCTGCCCACTGATATGAAGCAGAACCAAGTGAATATGTTACATCTGCACTTGGCAGAATATCACCTGTGATTGTTTGACTGCCCGTGAGTGTCAATCCTGCAAAAGTAGGACTGTCACTAGTAGCAACTGCCTGACCAATAGCTATTGCACCCGTGCTATTATTATAAGTAACACCAGTGCCTCCGCTAAGATCTGTTAAATCAATTGCAGAAGTATTTGATAAATCTGCAAGGGCTACTTCAAAACCACCCTGTGTTGAACCATCATGGACTACCAGGGTGTCTTTAGTTGTATTGATTGTGACCTCACCCTCTGCTCCCGTAAATGACGAATGCTCGGCGGTAGTTCCACGTCTTAATTGTAATATTGTTGGCATAATTTATCTCCTAATATGTTCCGCCATCGAGGGTATCAACTTGAGATCCCGGGATAGTAGCGGTTGCATCTAAATTATCAAGATCAAATCTTAACAATTCAAAGCCGCCCGCTGTTGATCCGTCATGTACCACTGCTGTGTTTTTACTTGTGTTCACAGTAATTTCTGCCTCTGCACCTGTAAACGTGGCATGCTGAGCAGTAGTACCTCGTCTAAACTTTACTCTAGCCGCCATCAGGTCAACCCTCCGTAATCTACACTGTTATAACCAATAACCGTATCGGTAATTAAACCGTAATCTAAGTCAGCTGTTTGTGTACATCTGACAATTGCGGTTCCCGGACTAGTGCTTGTATCTACAGTAAAGTCACCGAAAGTAGTATCTAAAAAAGATATTGTTTCAATGTCTGCAGAAGTTGCACCATCATTTACGGTTACACCACCACCAATAGCCTGAATGCTGTTAGCTGAATCTTTTACATATAGCTTTTTGTCTGCTGTATTTATTGCTATTTCACCTACTGCAAGATCACTTGTAGTAGGTACCGAACTAGCTGTTTCCGACCTTTTCGGCTTGAGAACTATCGCCATTTGTTCTATCCTCTTTTAGCTTTTTAATCTTATTCTCTAACATATCTAATTCTTTTTTGAGGTAACTATTCTCTTTTACAAGAGCGTCGTCAGATTTGCCCACCTCTTTGATAACTTCAACCTCTTTAATGACTTCTACAGGCGGTTTTTCTTTTTCCGCCTGTAGAAGTTCTTTCAAGTTTTCTATCTCAGTATTTCTTTCCGAGATAATATTTTGAAGTTTCTCATTCTCCTTACTTACGTAGGAGCTTCTAGCTTGTAAAGTAACGACTTCTATAGAAGTCTCATTATATTTTTTTGCTAGCATATTAATATATTCATTAACTAGCTCTTCATTAAACTGTTTACCAGAATCCATAATGTATCCTCAAAATTTAAATTAAAATAATATTAGTAAGAACCGCCATCAAGAGTGTTAGTCCAATCAGGAGTACCACTGTTTGAGTAGAGGATATAACCGTCAGTACCTGCAGCAGTAGCCTGAAGTGCGCCAGTTCCGTTACCGTAAACAATACCGTTGCTAGTAAATGTGCCTGCACCAGTACCACCGTCTGCTACACCAATAGCAGCTGACAGTCCAGAAACAGTACCACCAGTTAATGAACCAGTTACGTCACCAGTCAAGTCACCAGTTACGTCACCTTCAATGTTAGCAACCAAAGTACCAACAGTGATTGTAAGGTCACCAGTAGATGCGCCTGTAGCAGTAGTAGTACCCATGGTGAACTTGTCTTCTGACTCATCCCAACCCATGAAAGCGTTGTCGCCTGTGCTACCACGTTCAATAACAAGACCTGAATCGTTAACTGCTGATGCAGTGTTATTACCTAGTTCTAATAGAGTGTCAGAAACAACAGTGTTAGTAGTAGCTACAGTAGTAGTTGTACCGTTTACAGTCAGGTCACCGGTGATAGTAGCGTTACCGCCAACAGAAAGGTTACCAGAAGAACCGAGTGTAGTGAAAGAGCCAGCTGCTGCTGTAGATCCACCGATTGCAGTACCATCAATAGCGCCGCCGTTGATATCTACAGTTGTGAAAGTAGAAGTACCAGTAGAAGTTACGTCACCTGCAAGATCAGCAGTGACATCTGCGAAAGTTACGCTGTCACCAGTACCTACTGACTGACCAATAGCAAAAGATACATTGTTATTAGAAACAGTAGTATCTACACCAGTGCCGCCAGCAAAAGTAAGAGTTTCGCCACCAGCTACTGTATCAGTAGTACCGCTATCAGCTGCAACATCAAATGAAGTAGCGATTGTAGCAGTAGTAGCAGAAGTAATACGACCTTTTGCGTCAACTGTGATCTGAGGAACTTCAGTAGTAGAACCGTAAGTGTCAGCTGTAACACCTGAGTTAGCAAGTGTAGTTGAAATAGTTGCAGTATCGCCACCGTCCTGGAATGTAGCTGAGCCAGTAGCATCGCCACTGAGTGCAACAGTTACAGCACTTGATAAACCATCTGCATCAGTAGCAGAACTTGCAGTACCAGTAAGGTTAGCAGTGATAGTGCCTGCACTGAAGTCACCAGAAGCGTCACGTTCTACAATAGCGCTTGCTGTGTTTGAGTCAGTAGCTGCGTCAATTGCATCAGTGTAAAACTTACCACCAATTGCGTGAATTTCCGGAGTGCTACCGTCTGAGCCAAGAGACTCAATGTAAAGTTTTGCACTTGCACCTGAACCACTCTGGTCCTGTGCATATGCTAATTCGCCTTCTGCAAGAGCTGCCGTAGTTGGAGCAGTTGAACCTGAAGAGCGTTTAATTTGAATTACTGTTGCCATTTTACTTCCTCTATTGAGTTATTGTTATTAAAAGGTACCGCCATCTAATGTTGTAATATTGGTTGAGTCTATTGCCAAACCGGAAATCGGAGTAGCTACCCATTTGTTTGTGTCAGCATCAAATGTAAAGGTATAGCCATCTTCTGCTCCTGCTAGATCGACATTTGC
>Ga0102960_1000442_pt1 | contig 15506 bp, 18 predicted proteins | sample SalPon2_B_H2O_MG_2_FD_84521 | JGI IMG/M metagenome (GOLD analysis project Ga0102960, IMG submission 84521) | Salt pond water microbial communities from South San Francisco under conditions of wetland restoration - Salt Pond MetaG SF2_B_H2O_MG | ecosystem: Environmental > Aquatic > Non-marine...
AAATAAATCTCTATGTTCAAAGTCTAAAGGTGTATTTTTAAAAGTTATCATTATATGGTGTGATATAGTAATTTTATTAGCATACTTTTTATATTTTCTTAACAATTCTAAAGTTTGTTCAAAATCACTTTCAGTTTCAGTTGGATAACCACATATAAGTAAAAATTTCATTTTCATATTTCTATCACCTAAATTAGTAACAAAATATTCTATATCGTCATTACTAAATTTTTTTCTCATGTGGTCTCTTACTTGCTCACTGCCAGCCTCTATACCCATATCTAATCCTACACAACCAGAATTAGCTAAATTATCAAAATCTTGTTGAGAAAAAGTTTTTTTATCTCTTACAATAAATTGAGCCTCCCACTTTATTTTTTTTTCTCTATTTGCAAGTTCTTGGCACAAATCTCTAAAATGTTTCATTGAACCATTAATTAAAGAGTCTGAAAAAACAATCTTACTAAAACCAGTTTCATTGGCAACTTGATGCATATCATCAGCAATCTTTTTACCTGTTTTCCATCTATACTTTGGCCATATTGACATTACATCACAAAAGGTACATTTACGAACACACCCTCTACTGCCTGATATAACTGCTCTATCGTATTTGTGTTGATGTAAGTTATCAGAATAATCTGGTGGTGGTAAATTTTCTATATCATCCATTTGTGTAGGTTCTTTACCATTAATACCAGGAAAATCTAAGTTGCCTTCCATAAATGCTCTGAGAGCATGTTCTTCACCTCTAATAAAGTGTTTTCTAGGCCAGTTCTTATCTACACCAGAACCACCAAATACAACATTTTTATAAGGTTCGGCAAGTTTTAAAGCGTTATCTTTTTGTAGAAAAGAAAAAACAGATATGCCTAACCATTTATATTTGTACTTTGCAATCTCTTTATGTATATTTTCTAATGTATCTAATTGATTACCATCTATGACTTTTACTTTATAGCCATAGTGTTGTAAATAACCTTTTATAAAAGCAGGACCTGGTGCAGGTTTACCTTTATCCATTCCTGGTAAAGATGTAATTACTAAGTCATATATCATTTAAATGCGCCTACAATATGTACCCTATCTTTTTTAGAACAATTTAATGCTGTATGATTTTTTATAGTATCTACAATGTATGCAGTGCCATCAGCTGGTAAATGTATTCTATCTTCATCAATCAATAAAAAACAATGAGAATGTGTATATACTGGAATATGCAATCTTTTTGTTTTATCAGCATGCCATAAATAACATGTCTTAGGTTTCATTTTCATAAGACGTGTTCTTACCAAATTGTTTTCTTTAATAATTTTATTAATATATGGTATATCAAACAGTGGCACATCATAAGTATGCTCTGTATCATCCACGTCATATCCACTATCAGCACCTTCTTCAGGATTCATATCCTTTGAGTAACCTTGTAAATATAATTGTTTATTATAATTAGGTAATGTATCTAATTCCTTTTTTATTAAATCTAAATCATATCTCATACAGATATTTATGAGATATATAAATAATAATATGACAATTGAAGAAATCTACAAAAAAAGAAAACAAACAAAAAAATTTGATGAGGTAAATATACCAGATAGAAATCTTGTCAAATCTCTTATTGATAAGACATTTGAATTAACCGCATCAAAACAAAATTTAATGCCTTATAAAGTTTTTGTATTAGGGCCAGAACATAAAAAGTTAAAACGTGAATTTGAAAACATAATTTTAGAAACCCTTGAAGGTGGAGAAAATAATCGAAACGTATCAACATCTCCATATACAATAATGTTTACTCATAGACTCGTTACACCTAATGATGTTATAAAGGAGAGAATAGCAAAAGGCCACATCTATAAAGTTTGTGATAAAAATTGGTATAGATGGCAGAAAAGAGAAGTTAGTATTGAAGTAGGAATGTTTGCTAAAGTGCTAACTGGATTGTGTATTGAAAATAATATAGATGTTGCATATCTTTTATGTTTTCCAAGTTATGAAGAACATCAAAATTTATATAATAAATTCTCTTTTTCTAAAGATCCAATAGTATTTTCTATGCAGTTGGGATATAAAGACAAAACTGTACATCCAGAATACAGAAAAGACAGATCACCTAAACCTAAAATAGATGATGTTATTAAGTGGATAGATTGACATTTACATTAAATAATGTTATAATATATTATGAAAAAAGTAAACATTGTATGTACAAGTAAACCTGGAGATGGCCTTTTAAGATATAGTTATGAGCATTGTTCACATCTTAATAATTTAGGCATAAATTCAAAACTAGTTATAATTAGGCATCATAAATTTTCAAAAGATGATTATTTAAATTCTTTAAAAGAACAATATGTTCACTGTCAAAACATAGAATTTGATAACTATACACCAGATAAAAATGATGTATCACTTATTATGGGTAGAAGTATGCTTACTTTACCATATTTAAATAAAAAAGATTATACCAAAGAACAACTTTTAACACTACATTTTTTATTTTCAAACAGGTTAATATCAGTTTATTCAGAAAATCATCCTATTGATTATCATAAAGCTGTAGAATATTTTAAACCTAAAGAAATTTTTGATTTATGTGACTATGATGTTTATCCAAATGGTGTAGGTAAAAAGTTTGAAAAAATAATTAATTTTAGTATATACAAATCGTTTAAACACGATATAAAATATCAATATTTATTTTTAGGTACAAATGAAATTTATTATAAAGAGATAGAAAAAGTTATAGGTAACAACTATATGTTATATCAATCGCATGGTATTATAACTTATCCTGATAGGTATTTGAATCCTAAATATAATAATATAAATGTGCCAGTAAAGAATTTGTTAGGGTCTTTTGAAACATATGTTTATACAAAACCTAATTTTGATCCTGCACCACGTATTATACAAGAATGTAAATATTTTGGTAAAAAGGTGTTATATCTAAGAGATAAAGAAATAAAAGATGGTGGTCCTGTTTACTGGAAAAGACCTGCTAACTGTTTAACTGATAATGTAAATGAAAACAATTTTAAACAAATAACAAATATAATATGAGAAAAAAGATAATAGTCAGTGGTTGTAGTTTTACAGAAAAAAACTTTAAATCTTTTTCATCACCAGAATTAGATTGTTCATGGACAAAATGGCCTGAATTATTAGGTGAAAAGTTTAACATGGATGTTATTAATTTAGGTTTTAGTGGAGCAGGAAATAGATATATTCTTCAAACTTTGATAGAAACAATAGAAAGAACACCAAAAAATGAAATCGGCTTAGTTATAGCTGCATGGTCTCAATCTAACAGAGATGATTATCAAAAATATGCTAACATAAATAAAAAATTTTATAACGAAAAATATTTAAAAAATTTTGAATGGAAAAATAAAAGAGTTGAAAGATTAGGAGACGTATTTTACTGGGTAAGAGAAACATGTTTATTTTACATAACCCTACAAAATATTTGTAAGAGATATAATTTAAATTTTTTTCAATTTCAGATGATCAGTTTATTTGACGGATGGATAAACGGTTTATCTAAAACTGATTTCGAGGTTGTAAATAATTTAAACAATCCGAACTTTGAAAAAAGATATAAGTATAAAGGTGACAGAATTAAAGATTGGAATACATTAGCTAAATTAATGTTAGAATATGAGCAATTTATTGATTTAAATCATTTTATAGGATGGCCTACATTGTATCTATTAAATGGATTTACTATTGAAGAAAAAACATTAATGAAAAGGGTATTACATTCATACAAAAACAAAGAAGGTAGAAATGTACAATCATTTTCACAAAAAAATCTTAAAGAGTTTTTAGTATCAAAATATGATTATCACCCTAACAAAAGAGGACATGAAAGAATAGCGGAGTTTTTATATGAACGGATGGAACCTAGAATATCTACACAATAAACATGAATATTTAAGATTGTTTGATTTATCAATGCAAAAGGAACAAGAACAAAATATAGAGTTCCTTGAAAAACATATAGCAGACATTACTGGAAGAAAATTTGTCGTAGCGTGTAGTAACGGAACAGATGCACTACATTTTGCTTTAAGAAGTTTAAATATTAAATCTGGCGATGAAGTATTAACAACTCAATTTTCATGGATATCTACTTCATCTTGTATATCAATGGTTGGGGCAACACCTGTATTTTGTGAAGTTGATTTATCGTCTTATCATATATCGTTAGATAGTATTAAACGTATGTATTCAGACAAAGTAAAAGCAATTGTCTATCCACATTTATTCGGCAATATGTCAGATACGAAAGATATATTAGAATTTTGTAAAGAAAAAAATATTGCATTTATTGAAGATGCAGCTCAATCATTAGGTGCAAGTTTAAATGGTGTTAAAGCAGGATCAATAGGTGATATATCAACGTTAAGTTTCAACGCAAACAAAGTTATTGCTGGAATAGCAGGTGGTGGGGCTATACTTACAGATGATAAAAATAAGGCAGAGATATTTAAGAAATTAAGAAGACATGGCAATAATGAGATGTTAGGATATAATTCTAAAATGTTATTAATGAATGCTGAGTTTATTAATTTTAGATTAAAGAAAATGCAAGAATGGCAAATCAAAAGACAGGAAATAGCAAAACAATATGATGAACAATTAAAAGATTATGTAACTATTCAACAATCAACAAATGGTCTTAATCATAACTATCACAAATACGTTGTTAGATTTCAAAACAAAACAATAAGAAATTTGATTAAAGAAAAACTTGAGGCAAAAATACATTACGATAAACCTTTATCTGAAAACAAAATGTATAAAGACATAGAATATAGATCAGATAAAACTTATGCCAGTAAAATAATATGCGATACCATACTGTCACTACCCATTCATCCTTATCTGACAAAGAAAGAAGTGGATAAAATTTGTAATACAATTATTATAACATTAGAACATAAAAATAATAATTTTGTAAACGACATGAAAAAAATAATAGGTAATGAAATATTTGACAAAAGTTTACTTAAAGAAAATACTGAAGATATTTACGATTACATAGTTGAGAAAGCTTATCAATCACCCGACTATATAGAAACGATATCTTTTAAAAATAAAACAAAATTAAAAATAGCATTTAATAAATTTTATGAAAACATTACAAGAAATACAAGATAATTATTTAGCCATAGATTTTTTTCTATCTATGTCATGTAATAAAAACTGTCATTATTGTACAAGTTATACTTTAGAGATGAGAAATCTAACAGTCGATATGAATTTTTTAAAACAAACTTTAGATTATCTTAAAAATTATAAAATTAGAATATGTCTATTAGGTGGTGAACCTGGCCTTATTAAAAATTTAGATGATGTAATAAATGAAATAAAAAAATATCCTAACTTTATATGTTCAGTATTATCCAACTCATTTGTTCGTAAAAGATATCCACATATACTTGAAGATAAAGAAATACTATATGTTGAACATAATATATTAGATTTTTATGAAAATGAGGTTAAGAAGTTAGGCAATTTTGACTTTATACATGAAAATGACATGAATAATTATAATGTTGTTTTAAAGTCACCAAATTATTTAAAATACAAAGATAACCACAAAGACGTGTTAAAAAAATTAAATCATAAAAATACAATGTGGAAAGCATTTAATGGTAGATCAAAAGAATTTACAGATGTGGTACAGGCAGATGAGATTGATCGTAAAATGTGTGCAGCTTTTCCCATGGTGCCGGTTATTGATTTTGAAAAGAAACATATTGTACATTGTAGTAAAAAGTTTGCTAACAATACCGAACTATCTAAAACATTTGAACTGACACAAGAAAATATTGATAAGATGATGAACTTTAGATTGTTTAAATATGAAAACTACTGTAAAACTTGTACTGAATGGGTGCAACCAAAAGGACATTTTCCAATGAGAAAATATGCAAAATTATTAAATGAATAAAAATTACACACCTGAGATTAATTTTTTTAACCGTAGATCAATAAACTTAGATATTACACATAGATGTGCTTTAGAGTGTCCTAGATGTCAAAGATACAGGTATTACACCATACACGGTAAAAAGGTTCCTGGTGTAGATATGTCTTTAGAAAATATAAAAAAAATTATATCTTTTTTTAAGATAATTACATTTTGTGGTCAATACTCAGATGCTGTTCATCATCCTAAATTTATAGAAATTTTAAAATTATTACATGATAATGAGATATGGTGTGGTGTTCACAACGCCTCTTCGGCAAAACCATTAAATTGGTATATAAAGGCTTTTAATTCTCACCCTACAGCAGAGTGGGTATTTGGTATAGATGGATTGCCTGAAGAAAGTCACAAATATAGAATAAACCAAGATGGAAAAAAATTATTTAATATCATGTTAGAGTCTAAAAAATATTTAAAAAAAAGACCAACTTGGCAGTACATCATATTTAATTATAATGAAAATAACATTGAAAAGGCTAAAAAGATTGCAAACGCAAATGATGTTAATTTTATGACAATTAATTCTTCCAGATGGCTGTCAAAAACAGATCCTATGAGACCTATAAACCCAAAATTAAGCTTTGATCCAAAATGAAAAAATTAAAACCAAAATGTATTAGAGGTGAAATACAAGTAGCAATGACAAATAGGGGTGAGTTAATACCATGCTGTTACTTAGACACAATTTACAGTTTGAATACACCTGAAATAAAAAAACTATTGAAGGTTAGTAAATTAGATGATGTTGAAAAGATAGAAGAAATTATATTTTCAGACGAATGGGTAGAGTTTAAAAAAAACTTAGAAAATGATAAAGGACCACCTGGATGTTTTCATGTATGTGGTACACACCACAAAGAAAACAAAACTAAAAAACTAACTACATATTATAAAGGAAGAGAATTGAGCAAACAAGAGGTGTAATAATGAATATATTTTCCGTTGCATTAAATTTACATGACCATAATACATACGATGGTATGTTACACAATCAAAGAGAACGTCATACTAGATTCAAACATAATCTACCTTATCACGCTGAAGCATATGCTCATCAATCAGACATTTTAAATCCTGCAGACTATCGTCTAAATAACGAGTTTGTAAAACAATACTGGAAAAAAACAAATGATGTTTTAGCCTTCACCTACACATATGGTGGTGTTAGAATGTGTAGAGATATGTTACCACAAGATGTTTTTAATTATGAACCTAAAAAACTATGGGATCATTATTACAAAGACGGCATTTATTTTATAGATCACCATCAATCACATGCAACTTATGCCTTTATTAATTCAGGTTTTGAACAATCAGATATACTAGCAATTGATGGAATAGGATCAAAATATAGGTGTGTATTTTTTGATAAAGATAAAAACTTAATTGATTTATCTGATAAGTTACCTATTGGGTGGCTATGGAATCATATGTCTAATTTAACTGGTTTTGGCACACTTGGTGCTAGTAAACTAATGGGTAAAGTTGGTTATGGAAAATTTAGTCAATACTATTACAATGTGTTTGAAATTATACTTGATGGTCCTATTACTGAAAAGAAACAAAAACATTTTAAAAGAATAGACCTTTCTAATATAGATGATTTAGCTTACACACTTCAAAAAATTACTTTGGATAGATTAAAAGAACATGTGTATCCATTAAAAAGTTGTGATAATCTTTGTATTGCAGGTGGTGTTGCTTATAACGGATATATGAACGAAGAATTTACAAAGCATTACAGTAATGTATTTGTGCCACCCGCTGTAGGTGATGAAGGGCAGGCAATAGGCACGTATCAGCATGCTGACTACATATTAAATAACAATGTTCATAAATCAGAAACGTTTGCTGGCAAACAATATGAATATAATGAAGGTGAAGAAGTAAACTATAAAGAAGTTGCACAGGCAATAGCTGATGGTAAAATAGTAGGTTGGTTTCAAGGTAAATCTGAAAGTGGTAATCGTGCATTAGGTAATAGAAGTATATTGGCAGATCCTCGTAACCCCAATATAAAAGATATTATTAACCATACTATAAAGATGAGAGAAGACTTTAGGCCATTTGCACCTGCAGTATTAGAAGAACATTATAAAGAATATTTTGATACAAGATTGCCTAGTCCATATATGTCACGTATATGTAAAGTTAAATCAGATAAAGTGCCAGGTATTACGCATGTTGATGGTACTGCTAGAATACAAACTGTAAATAAAAACTTCAATGAGAAGTTTTATAATATTATAAATGAATTTTACAAAATAACAGGTATACCTATGTTATTAAACACAAGTTTTAATTGTCAGGAACCTATAGTAGAAACACCTGAACAAGCAATAAGAACATTTAAAAGAACAGAATTAAATATGTTAATTATAAATGATAAAATACTTAAAAAATGAAACATTTTGATTTATTAGAGCAAAAAAGAAAACACGTTAAAACGTATAGTAAAAAAATACCATCTAAACAAATTATAGATGAAGCATTATGGAAAGCGTGGAAAACATCACCATCAAAAAATAATGCAATGGCGTATCAAGCATTGATATGGGGGCCAGACAAAGACTTACACAAAGAGGCAATACATAGTTTGTGCGTTAAAAGTCACAAAGATGCTGAAGATAGAGCTGTTGAAGGTGGTTTAGCATTTATAACTCAAGGAGGTGTAGAAAATCCATACTATACTCATGTAAAAAATAACCCTTATTTAATAACAATACATAGTAGAGTTTCAACACCAAATAAATTTTATCAAAGACAAGTTGATGAGGGACATTTTTACGATCAAGGATTTGAAAGTCATATAGAAAAAATAATTGATTCAGTATCAGTTGAAGTGGGCATTTTTGCAGCTAATTTAACAAATTATTTACTTGAGTCAGGTGTTGATATGTCTTATAATTCATGTTTTCGGCGTGACGTAAAATCTTGGCATGATGTTGGATTAAAAATGGTTAAAACTAGACCTATATTAATGATAAGTGTGGGATATGCTGAAAGATATAGAAAAGAAGATTTAATAGATTGGAAAATGGAAAAAGATGACATTAAACCTAATAGTGATGATATAATAAAATGGATTTAAAATTATTAAAAAATATAATGGAAGAAGTTAGAGAGAATAAAGATTTATTAGACTCTCTAAGTCCTAATCAATTTAAAACAAAATTAAAAGTTATAAATTATATTAAAAATCTTAATATTTTAAATGAAAATTCTGAAATAATAATTTTTGGTTGTTGGTATGGTAGCATTTTAATACCTGGTTTTTACAATGACGTAAAAAGAATTACTGGTTTAGATTTAGATCAGAAGGTTATTAGTAAAGCTAAATTTAAATTGTTTAATCATTGTAATAATGTTGATTTTATAACCACAGACGTTTTTAAATGGGCAGAAAATTCTAGTAGAATTAAAAAAACAAATTTAATTATTAATACCTCATGTGAACACATGAAACCTATGAAAGAACTAAAAATATTAAATGAAATAAATTCTTACTTTGCATTTACTTCAAACAATATGTTTAATATAGAGGGTCATATTAATTGTGTAAAAAATATTGATGAATTTGAAAAACAACTACCAAAAAATGCTAAAGTTTTAATAAGAGATAAAGTAATTGATGAGAGAGGAACAAGATTTATACTGATAGGAAAATTATGAAAAAAGTAATATACAGTATATATGTTGATATTCCAGCAAAAGAACATTATGGTAAATCTAAAAATAAGTATGATACAACAGATAAAGCAAATATTACAGTTAATGCTTTTAAAAAACATTATAAAAAACTTGTAGAAACAAAAAAAGTTTATGCTAATCTTGTAGGTGCTGATTATATTATGTATGAGTATGATGATGAATATAAGTCATTTGAAAAAAACTTAAACAATAATTTTCCACAACTAACTGGTTATGAAATAATAAACTTCTACAAAATACATTTACTTTGTGAGTTATCTAAAAAATATGATGAGATATTATATTTAGATTTTGATGCTGTGCCTTTAACAAATGAGTCTTTTTTTGAAACATGGGATTTATCTAAAGGCATCTGTGTATATAATAATAACGATCAAGTTGTAAAAAATAAAAATATAAACCATAGTATAAGAAGTCCATCTGCTAAATATTTTAATTGTCAAGCTATGTTATTAGAGAATGGATTTAGTCCTAAAAATGATGTAATTAATACAGGAATTATAGGCGCTAACAAAGAACATATTTTTAAATTAAATTATTTTGATGACTTTAATAATATTATAAAACTTATGACAAGACTAAAGGATAACAAACATGATATATATCCTCAAAATATATTAGATATGTTTAGATATGATAATGAAACAATTTTTTCTTATAAGTCTATCGTAAATGATGTAAAATTACAATGGTTAGATAATAAATGGCATTACTTTTTTGACACACAAAAGTTCATACCAGACGATACAAAAATAGTTCATTGTATTTGTAAAGATTTTGATGCAGTATGGAGAAAGTATGCTTAAAATTTGTACTGTATATTTTGAAGGTTTTTATAAACCAGATTATGTAACAAAACTTTATAGAAGTTTAAAAAGAAACAGCACTATTCCTTTTGAGTTTATATGTTTAAGTGACAACAATGACATTGAAGCTGATGTTATACTACCTTACAATCATAATAGTAACATTAAAAAACATTGGCATAAATTAAAGTTTTTTAGTCCACAATTTGCAAATCAAAAAAAAAATGATGATATTATTGTTATGGATATAGATCAAATTATTGTGAACAATATAGATAATTTATTAAATTTTCCTGTATCTGAAAATGAATTAGTAACTTATGATGTATGGTGGAATAAAAAAAACAATCCGTTTGCTGATAAAGTAATATTACCAATTAATGGTGGATTTTATAAATTTAAATCAGGTAGTTTAAAATTTATATGGGATGAATTTTCACTTAATCCAGAGTATTGGCAATTACACTATTATAATAAGGGTGAAGTTCACTTTAAATATTATGGTGAACAAAATTATGTAAATTGGAAAGTAGAAGAACACAAATGTAAAATAACTAAATTGCCTGCTGAATGGTTAGGTAAATATTCTTCAAACAAAAAAGAAAATATACATCTCAACAAAATTTATTCAAAAACATTTAAAACAGATTATATGTTTTTAGATGATGTAAGTGAAAAATTAAAAATTATACATTTTACAGGTGTTGGTAAAAATATACATGATGAAAATAAACAATTTATTAATAAATATTGGTATGTCTAACATAGAAAAAGAAAAAGAATATATAAAAAAAATACAACAATGCCAGAGAAACTGGGATTATTCAAAAGAAATACCACAAGAACATATTGATTATCTATTATGGGTGGCTCAGAACGCACCATCGAAACAATATGAAGCTTACTATGACATCTATTATGCTAAAGATAGAAAAGTAATTAAGGAATTATATAACTATACATGGGGTTGTACTCACTCTGGAAGTTTTAACAATAAACCACCTGCCACTTGGCGTAATCCTCAAATGAATGCTAATTTATATATTTTATTTGTTATAAAGGATCCACCTACAAGTCAAAATTCTATGAATGATGGTTCTCCTGCACCAAAAAACTTTGGTCCAAGATGGGAAAATGGAATATGCAGTGTTGGTATAGCTTTAGGATTAGTTATGAGAGCAGCTGCAGAATTAGGATATGCAACGGGATGTAATAAAAGTAATAGTATGGGTCCTGATTGTGATTTTTATTGGGAAAGAAAACTTGGTATATTTGATGATGTTATTAATGAAAAGAAAAAAATGTTGTATGGTGTAGGTATAGGTTATCCACAAAAAAATAAACCTAGAAACGAATCTGATGACTATGAATTAGCAATAGGATCTGCCAATGGACACAATTTAACTTTTCATAGAGAAGATAGAGATATAAGAGGTTGGAGATTTAGAAAGGTAAAGATTGTAGATATTAGAGCATCTAATAAAGCAAAAGATCCATATGGTAATATACATGATCTTCCTGAAAAACCAATTATATTAACTAATACACAGCATAAGCGTGAAATAAAATGTATAGAAATTAAATGAGAATAATTTGTTGTAGATTTGGTGATAAGTTTACTCAATGGCACGTTGATAACTTAAAACATATGATAGATCAATACTCTGGTTTAAAGTATGATAGCTTTGAAGTTATAGAAGATGATCTATATGGAAATTGGTTTAACAAGTTTCAAATGTATGATAGATTCCGTGATGATGAAAATCTATACTTTGATTTAGATGTCGTTATATATGATACATTGCCTAATCTTATAAGAAAAGATTTTACATTATTAGATGACACATGGTGGAGAGAAACTGCTCACACACCTCTCAATTCATCAATAATTTCTTGGAGTGGAGATGTGTCTTATATATGGGACAAGTTTAAAAAAGAAGATTACTTTTACGTTACTAACTACACAAAAGGCAGTGATGAATGGTATTGGAAATTTATTGATTATAAAACATATGGTAGAATATGTCCATCAATAAAAGATTATCTATATCAAAAACCATCACAATTTAGTATTTGTACATTAGGCCAAATGCATCATCTACAAGAAAAAGGATGGACAGGTTGGTATAGTAATTATTTTATTCCTCACAAATAATTTTTAAAGCATTTAATAAAACTTCTGGTTTTTTACTACCTGCTCTTATTTTTTTTTTTATTTCAGTATTTTGAGAATCTCTTATTTTATCAACCTCAAATAATGCTAGTTTTAAAGCAAATAATTGATCTTCATTACTTTCATCTTTTACAATTACCTTTAACATATTTGTAAAATATTCTTCATTATTGATATTGTCTGAAATTAGACCATCTCTTTTTGCAATTCTAATCACCTCTTCTTCATATTCACGTCTTTCGTCTTTCTTTTTCTGATAAGTGTTCTCGTGTAGTTGATCTAATGATATATTTTTTATAAGTATTCTATACTGCTCGTTATTTTCATCAAATGGTGTTATTTCAGTAAACACACTTTTTTGATCCTGTGATCTAACAACCATTTCTATATTTTTTCTTTCATTATCTATGAAATAAGCATTAATTAAATTGCCTTTTAAAAATTCTTCAGTTAACATTTTTGTTCTCCTTTATATATTCAAATAAATTAATAGTTGGCATCCAACCTATATTATATAGTAAAGTATTATCAGCCTTATTATCTAATCGTTCAAACATATTTCCCACAACATGTTTGCAATTAATTTTAAAATAATCTACTATATCTAAAAGTTTATTTGTTACACCTGTACCAATATCAGTTGCTCCAACTAAATTAGAGTGTATCAAACTATCTATCGCTCTCACTAAATCGTTAACATGTATAAAATCTCTACTGTGATTTGTGTTAATAAAAGGAACATCATTTCTTAATATTCTTGGTATTAACATACTTTCTCTAGCATTAGGACCATATACAGTTGTAAATCTCATACCTAAACTGTTTGCATGTGCTACTTGTTCTAAACCATATTTACTCATTGCATATGGATTTCTCCAAGGCTCATGTGCAGTTGATGAACTAGCGTATAAGATTCTTGTGTCTTTAAAATAATCAAAAAGTCTTTGACCTGCAATTACATTTTGCTCCCAGTATTCTGTAGGTCTTTCTAAACTATCTCTCACACCCGACAGACCAGCAAGATGTATAACTAAATCTACATTATACTTTAAATCACAGGTTAGTAAATCATTACCTGTTTGCTTGTCTATACAAATTACTTTATGATTGTTTTTAAGAAAATTATATAAGTGTTGGCCTATAAAGCCTTCACTACCCGTCAATAATATATTCATACTAAGATTTATTTATACGTAAATAATAAGTATTCGCTGTTACTGCTGTTCCATCTGGAAATTCTTGTGCTCTATAGTCGTCTGTGTTTACATACAATTGTTGATAGTTACCAGAACCATTTAAAATAGTATCACCCATACCAGAACCTCTTGTATTACCAGAACCAGATGTTCCTAAATTATAACTAATTGAATAGCCATCAACAGATGAAGCTGCTGTATATCTTATCCATTCTTGTACTAATGAATTAAATGTAGCAGATGTAAACTGTTGAATATTATTTGATGCGTTAATATAATATGGTAATGTAAAAGATGGTGCTGAACCATTTACTCTATGTAAATAATAATTTGTAATTGTTGTTGGTTGATCAAGTGTTTCTGGAATACTTCCTGCAGTATAAAGTGATGTATCTGCTCTAGTATCTGAAAATACTGGAGTGGCTGAAACTAAAGTTGATCCTGTAACACTTGAACTTGATGATATATGATAAGTTCCTGCTTGTTGTGTAGTGGTTGTTGCAGCTGTTAATAAATCTATTGCAGGATGTAAAAATGTATCTTTTACATCTTGTAAATTCATTGCTTGAATTTGACCACTTGCATTATAATATGATGGCCAAGTTTTACCTGTATCGGTTGTTGGTGATACAGATGCTGTTGATGAATTTATTTTTGAGTAACTTACTGTTACTGTACTAGGTTCTGCTGTTGTAGCTTCACTTGGGAATGCTGTTGTACTTGTTGAATAAGAACCAGCTTGTTTTCTAGTATCTGTAATTGTTCCTAAATTTCCACCTGAACCAACTACTGATAATACAACACTTGGATCTAGTGAATATTGATACACCACTTGATCTACAATTTCGTCAACCATTGAGGATGACATTTCTCTCAAATTGTTACTTACATAATATAAAGGTTGTCTAACTGCCATAATATCTCCATTATTTAATATTAATAAATCTATTTATAATATATTAAGCTCCTGCTCCATATATCGTCTTTACAACTACTCCTGATGAGTCTAAAACTTGTAAAGTTACAACATTTTTAAGTTGATCTTGCCCAATTGCATCATTGGCCATATTTGCTTCCCCAACTGTATCTGTACCAATTATTGTTCCTGTAACAACACCAGAACTACCTGTAGTTATTAAAGTTCCAGTTTCATTTGGTATAGTAATTGTTCTATCAGCTGTAGGATCAGTAGCAGTTAGTGTTGTTTCAAAATCATCATCAGTAGCACCTTCAAAAGTTAAATTATAACCTGCATTTAAATTTATATTTGATCCAAATTTTACAAATCCTGTTGAGTTTATAATGTTTGTATTAGCTGCTGTTGGGTTAATTTGAGTAGAACCTGCTTGAACTGTACCACTGACTGTTATATTATCGTTTAACGTAATTGTATCAGTATTTGATGAACTAATTGTATTACCAACAACTTGAATAGTTCCTAGTGAATGTGTACCAGTTCCTTGTGCAGTAAATTCACCTGTAATTGTTACATTACTTGGTAAAGAAAATGTAACTGTATCTGTAGCAGAAACTACAGCATTAATTTGATTAGCTGTACTTGCAAAAGTAATTGCTTGAGTGTTTGAAATTGATTGTGTATTTGATCCATCGGTAAT
>Ga0102960_1000457_pt1 | contig 15256 bp, 19 predicted proteins | sample SalPon2_B_H2O_MG_2_FD_84521 | JGI IMG/M metagenome (GOLD analysis project Ga0102960, IMG submission 84521) | Salt pond water microbial communities from South San Francisco under conditions of wetland restoration - Salt Pond MetaG SF2_B_H2O_MG | ecosystem: Environmental > Aquatic > Non-marine...
TAGGAATAAAGTTTTTATGAATAATGGATCCATATGTAGTTTTAATACCCTTGGTATTAATTGTATCTTTTACTGAAATAGGCATTCCTATTAACTGTTGATTATTATTTTTTTTTATATTTTTTTGATCAATAGATTTTGCAATTTTTAATGACTCTTTATCGTTAATAGTAATAAAACAATTATACTGTTTGTTAACTTGATGAATTTTTTCTAAATAAAATTTACAAAGCTCTACAGAAGAGATTTTTTTTGTTTTAATTAAACGAATTTGTTGACGTAAAGATAGAAAAGAAATGTCAGGATAATTAGACATTTTTTATTCTATAAAAGCAAGTGCTCTTACTGGAGATCCTGAACCTTTTGTAATTCGAAGTGGAATACCTTGAAATTGAAATTCTCCCACATTTAAAACTGCTTCTAAATTCCACAACCATTCATAATGAACCATTCCTAAATCTCTACACAATCTATGATTTTCAAATAAATTTTGATCAACGATATCTGTGGATGGTCCCTCAACACCGTGCACTTTTGAATTTTTTTCGTATAACCATCTAGTAGCATCAGCAGAAACCTGTGGGTTATTGAATACAATGCTATCGTTGGGCCAATGCCTTGTATTTAGACCAGTGCACAACAAAACAATATGTCCATCAATATTTACATTCGTTTTTTTTTCAGCTTCCTCCATGTCTTTTCTAGTAATAGTTCCTCTGTCGGGAATATGTCTTAGATCTAAACAAACTGCTTTTCCCATAAACATTTCAATTGGCATTTCATCAACTGACAATCCTTCTGGATTGTTATGATAGAATGAATCTATATGTGTTCCTGTATGATCTAACATCCCCATGTAACAAGTAGTAAAAGTTAAAAGATCATCAGGCGTACCTTGTTTATATTTTTTGGATTGCTCATGTGTGGTGTGAGGAATAATCACAGGTCTCGCTAATCTTCCTAGCGCTGGCAAACCATCTTCCAAAGGAAGACTAAGATCAATTATTTTTGTCATATCCAAATTAGATTTAAATCAACTAATGGTTGTTTACAATATAAATATATCTTTTGATAATTTTTTAAATTAAAAAATAACAAATCAAAAAAAAGGGGATATTAAATATGAAAATCATAAAAAAAATTGGAATTGTTTTTTCCATAATTTTCTTTTTATCAGCAAACACAAACGCTGAGACAATAAGAATAGCAGGAAACTTTGCTACAGATCATTCAAGTAGTGTTGCAATGAAAAAATTTAGTGATGAAGTTTCTAAATTAACAAATGGAAAATTAAAAATCGATGTGTTTCCAGCAATGCAACTTGGTGGGGCCAAAGAAAACGTTGACCAAGTAAGATCTGGCGCTGTTGCCATGACTTGGATTGGAATGGCATATTTAGGAAGGACTGTTCCTGAATTAGAAGCTGTATCTTTACCATTTGTATTTAAAGATCGTGCTCAAGCTTTTAAGGTTATTGATGGAAAAGTTGGAACTTTATTGAATAAAAAATTAGAAGCAAAAGGCTTTACATCGCTTGGATATATGGAGCTTGGATCAAGAAATGTAACCAACAATAAAAGACCTTTGAAAACTATAAATGATTTCAAAGATTTAAAGATTAGACTTCAACCTAATGAAACTCACCTTTCTTCTTTTAGAGCGATCGGTGCAAATCCAGTGTCTATGGGAATCAAAGAAGTTTATTCAGCTCTTCAACAAGGTGTATTGGATGGACAAGAAAATCCTTACAGTATTATTGCAACAAGAAAATTTAATGAAGTACAAAAATATTTAAGTGATACAGGTCACTTTTTTGATTTTATTATCGTAGTTGCAAATAAAAATAGATACAACAAATTAAAACCTGAATATAAAAAAGCAATTCAGACAGCTATGAAGAATGCAATTGATTGGCAAAGAAAACAAGCGGCTACAGAGGATGACGCTTCTAAAGCTAAATTAATTAAAGCTGGAATGCAATTTGACAGTATCTCTCCTGCAGTAAGAGCTCAGTTAGTTTCGCAAACTAAAGACGTTGTTACTGGACTTAAAAAAAGAATAGGATCAGATGTTGTTGATGCTGTTTTAGCAGCTACAAAATAAACCCCATGTTAATTCGAGCCACTTCAATAGTGGCTCGATAAATTCAAAAAAAATGTATCTACAATTTTTAAAAAAATTTGATGAAATTAGCTATATTGCTGTTTGTGCCAGTATGGGATTAATGGCTTTTATAGTATCGGTACAAGTAATTTTACGATATTTTTTTTCCCACTCCATTGACTCGGCTGACGAACTTTCTAGACTTTTTTTTGTATGGACTATGTTTCTAGCAATTCCACATGGGCTTAAGTATGGCTCACATGTAGGAATAGATTTTTTATTTAATAAGTTTTCATTACAAATAAAAAGAATTTTAACTAGATTATTTTCTGTTTCCATTTTCTCTTTATTGTTAATAGTTTTATATACTAGTACTAAAGTTGCTTTAGAAAAGTGGGATGAATTAATGCCGACGCTAAATTTTTCAGCCTCTTTTTATTATATTGCTATTATAATTTGTGTTTTTCATTGCATTTTACATCTAATACCGATCATGCATAAGGGAGAGGTGGTTTTTAAAAACTAATGTCTTTAATCATTATTATTGTATTTTTACTATTTGCTCTGATTGGCATGCCCCTAGCTTTTACTTTGGGCTTTTCATCCTTTTGGGCTCTGTTTTATGGAGATATGGATTTGCAAATTCTTCCACAAAGAATGATGCATGCTGTAGATAATTTTCCACTGATGGCAATTCCTTTGTTTATGTTGGCTGGAGAAATAATGGTTGAATCTGATATTATTAAAAGATTAATAAATTTCTCCAATAGTTTAGTGGGTAGAGTTCATGGAGGATTGGCTCATGTGACTATCATTTCTGGAATGGTACTTGCATCAGTTACGGGAGCGGCTGTTGCAAGCGCAAGTGCTCTTGGTAGTATTTTAGTTCCTAGTTTAAATAAATATTATGACAAAGGATACTCTAGCGCAGTTATTGCCTCTGCAGCAAATTTAGGTCCTATTATTCCTCCGAGTAATGCAATGATTATTTATGCATTAATGGCAGGATCATCTGTTTCGGTTGGGGCATTATTTATGGCTGGAGTTGTGCCCGGACTAATTCTTACCATAGCCATGATGGTTCTTTCTTCTTATCTAGCGAAAAAAAAAGGTTTTGAATTAACTGGGGATCCAGTGAACTTTAAAAATGTTTGGATGAAATTTAAAGAGTCTATTGTGATTTTATTAATGCCAATCATTGTTGTAGGAGGAATTGTTGGTGGGGCTTTTACAGCAACAGAAGGTGCTGCAATTGCAGTTTGTTACTCTTTAATTATAGGTTTTTTTATAACTAAAAAATTAACGTTAAAATCATTGCCACCTTGTATGTTTAGAGCAGCTCTTATTTCGGGAGTTGTAGGAGCATTAATAGCGTTTGCTTCAACTGTTACATTTGTTCTTACAATTGATTTAATTCCAATGAAGTTAACTAATTTTATTCAAGAATTTACTCAAAGCCCTCTAGTATTTACTTTGATGGTAATGGTTTTGCTTTTGATTGTGGGCATGTTTTTAGAATCAAATGCTGCTTATATTATGTTAGTGCCATTAATTGCTCCGATTGCTTTAGCCTATGGAATAGACCCAGTTTATTTTGGTTTTATTTTTGTGCTCAATTTAGTAATTGGAATGATGACCCCTCCGGTTGGCGTATTATTATTTGTGATGTGTGGTATAACAAAAATATCAATGTCAGAAATGATCAGAAATTCTATACCTTTTATAATTTTACAATATTTGGTGCTAGCGTTATGTATTATTTTTCCAGAAATTGTTACTGCTTTGCCTAAAGCTTTAGGATACTAAAAGATGCTTTTTAAAAAATTAAATATAACTTAAGGAGATAAAATTATGTCAAAAAGAAAATTTATTGGAATGCTAACACCATCTTCTAATACTATTTTAGAACCAATTACCTCAAGAATTTTAAACCAAATTCCTCATGTTACCGCTCATTATAGTCGGTTTACAGTTACAGAAATCTCTTCTAATCCAAATGCATTAAATCAATTTGATAATACGAAAATCGTAAATGCAGCAAAACTACTAGCAGATGCCAAAGTCAACTCAATTGCCTGGAACGGAACATCGGCAGGTTGGTTAGGATTTGACGCAGATCGAAAGTTATGTGCAGAAATTAAAGAGGCAACAAATATAGAAACAACTACCTCTGTACTTACATTGGCGGAAATTTTTACCTTAAAAAAAATTAAAAACTTTTGTCTTGTCACTCCATACCTTGACGATATTCAAGAAAAAATTATTCATAACTTTAAAAATGAAGGTTTTAATTGTATTGCTGAAAAACATCTTGGTGACAAAGGTAACTTTTCTTTTTCAGATTATGAACCAGAAACTATTAAAAATATGGTGAGAGAAGTTGCAAAGGCAAAACCAGAAGCCATTACAATATTTTGCACCAACTTTAGAGGTGGCGAAGTAGTTGAGGAACTAGAAAAAGAACTAAATATCCCTATCTACGACACAGTTAATATCACTGCTTGGAAATGCCTAAAAATGTGCAACGAAGATACAAAAGCCATCACAGGCTGGGGTCAACTTTTCCAAGATTTATAAAATTTATTTATTTTTTTTTAATGCAAAATAAACTGCGTATAAAATAATTAAACTACCCAAAACGACTACAAATGCACTTGGAAAATCATGAAAATGATCCCCTGCATGTCCTGGGTGAGCTAACACGTCATTTTGCATACCTATCAAGGTAATAAACAATGTAGATACTAGTTTAGTCATTTAAGCCTCCTTTTTTAATTAGAAAATCTATCACTTTTGTAAGATTAGTTCCTTTTTTTAAATTTGTAAAAACATAAGGTAATTTTTTTCTCATTCTCTTGGTATCTTGATCCATCACTTTAAGACTAGCACCTACATACTTGGCAAGATCAATCTTATTTATAACTAGCAAGTCGGACTTTGTAATTCCTGGACCCCCTTTTCTAGGTATTTTTTCTCCCTCGGCAACATCTATTACATAAATCATGATGTCTGCCAATTCTGGACTAAAAGTAGCAGCTAGATTGTCACCACCAGACTCGACAAAAATAATATCAAGATTTTTAAATTTATTACACATTTTTTCCACAGCAATTAAATTAATAGAAGCATCTTCTCGGACAGCAGTATGAGGACATCCTCCTGTTTCAACACCAAGAATTCTTTCCTTAGGCAAAGCTCCAGACTTAATTAAAAAATTAGCATCTTCTTTAGTGTAAATATCATTTGTAATGACAGCGATATCAAATCGATCTCTCATTTTTTTACACAAACAATCTAGCAAAGCAGTTTTACCGGAACCTACGGGACCACCAATTCCAACTCGTAAAGGATTATTTTTCATGATTGATATATTCTTGTATACATTCTTTCATGCTTAAAGCTTGCTATATCTGAATACAAACTCAATGTCGATAAATTTTTTAAATTCCATTTTTGTAAAATAGATATTTTTTTTTCATACTTTAAAAACATTTTTTTAAGAATAATTTGTCCCTCTTCTTGTCCGGCTGGTTTAACTTTAACATAATTAGAAACTAAATTATTTAGCACAGTGTAAATAAAACTGCGAAGACTTTCCGTATGTTTTTCTTTTAATATTTTGGAAAATAAAGAATAAACAATACAATATGGTTTGGGAATAGATTTTAAAAAAGAAGTAATATTTTTTACATTATAGATTTTATTAGTAATTCTAAAAAAAGACTCTCCAGTATTTAAACTTTCTGTTGCTAGTTCCTCCGAGCAATTAAAGGACATATACAAATCAATTAATTGTAAAATTTTTATCTTATTAATTTTATTAGATTTAAATATTTGATTAAAAAAAATAATATCTTGCTTGTAATGACTATAAAAAAACAAGTAATCAATGTAATTTTCTAAATCTTTTTGATTAGTGATAATATGCTGCTCAATTAAATATTCCAGACCATGACTAAAAACAAAACTTCCAGTAGGATAAGTAGAATTAGAGGTGTTAAGAGAGTAAAAACTTGAGTGTTTTTTAGTGCTGGTGATCATAAGCTCCTGCCAAAGGTTGAAAGATCTTACTTTCTTTTTTAACTTTATAACCCAATTTAACCAACATTTTCCAAATAACTGGATCGTATAAAATACAGATAGCACTTTTATTAATTTGTGCTGCTAGATGTCTATTACCAATGTGCCAAGCTACCTCACAACGCTTAACTGGATTGGATATATCAATGTGTATTATTTTTTCTTTCTTAGCTATAATTTGAATAGCTTGTTTTTTTTCTGTTACCAAAAAAGAATTGTGAGGTAAATAAACTGCTGTATTAAAATTAACTAGAATTTTATTTTTTTTTGAGAATAATATTTTTTTTCTTATGTACCTGTCCTGGTATGCTAAACTAATACGATCAATAACCTTTAGAGAAAAATTTTCTTTAATATAAGAATGAACATGAAACATTTTTTAATATAAAAAATATCTCTGTGTCATTGGCAATTCTTTTGCTGGCTGACAAGTAAGAATTTTACCGTCTGCTCTTACCTCATAAGTTTCAGGATTTACTTCTATTTTTGGCAAATAATTATTTAGAATCATATTTTTTTTAGTTAACGAGCGAATATTTTTTACAGGAAGACAAGTTTTCTTTAGTTTAAATTTTTTTTCAATATTACTTTCTAATGACAATTCACTGACAAATAAAAAAGAATTACTATTGGGTGCACTTCCAAACGAACCAAACATGGGTCTATACATATTTGGTTCAGGCGTAGGTATAGAGGCGTTAGGATCACCCATGATACTAGCCACAATTGATCCACCCTTTATTATAATATCTGGCTTAACCCCAAAAAAATCAGGAGACCATATACATAGATCGGCAATTTTATTTTTATGAATAGATCCAACATAAGTATCAATGCCGTGACTAATAGCAGGATTGATAGTATATTTTGCTATAAACCTTTTAACACGAAAGTTATCATTATCTGCAGTTTCCTCTTTATGTTTTCCAAATTGGATTTTCATTTTAGCTGCAGTTTGCCAAGTTCTAATAATTACCTCTCCGACTCTTCCCATAGCTTGGGAATCTGAAGCGATCATAGAAAAGGCGCCCATGTCGTGAAGTATATCTTCGGCAGCGATAGTTTCTTTTCTTATTCTACTTTCTGCAAAAGCTAAATCCTCAGGAATTTTTGGATCTAAATGATGACAAACCATCAACATATCTAAATGCTCATCAATAGTATTGATGGTATAAGGTCTTGTCGGGTTAGTAGAAGAAGGTAAAATATTTTTAAAACCACAAACTTTAATTATATCAGGGGCGTGCCCTCCACCTGCTCCTTCGGTATGGTAAGCGTGAATTACTCTATCACCAATTGCTTTTATTGTATTTTCAACAAACCCGGATTCATTAAGAGTATCCGTATGTATTGCTACCTGAATATCGTATTTATCAGCAATTTTAAGGCAAGTATCGATTGCAGACGGTGTTGTTCCCCAATCTTCATGTAATTTTAATCCGCATGCTCCCGCTGCAATTTGCTCTTGGAGTGGTTTACTTTTGGATGCATTTCCTTTTCCTAAAAAACCAAGATTCATTGGAAAGTTTTCTGCCGACTGAAGCATTTGTTCCATGTGCCAAGGACCCGGCGTGCAGGTAGTAGCGTTAGTTCCTGTAGCTGGACCTGTTCCACCGCCTATCATAGTAGTAATTCCAGAATGCAGCGCTTCTTCAATTTGTTGAGGACATATAAAATGTATATGAGAGTCAACACCTCCAGCTGTAATGATTTTTTTTTCACCAGCAATTACTTCTGTTCCAGGTCCTATAATAATATTTACATTATCTTGAATATCTGGATTTCCAGCTTTTCCTATAGCAAATATTTTTCCTGATTTAATTCCTATATCTGCTTTAATAATTTTATCATAATCAAGAATAATACAATTAGTTATAACTGTGTCTACGGCACCTTCTGATCTTGCAACTTGACTCTGCCCCATTCCATCTCGAATAACTTTTCCTCCACCAAACTTAACTTCATCTCCATAATTTGTATAATCTTTTTCAATTTCAATAATTAAATCAGTATCGGCCAGTCTAATTTTGTCACCAGTTGTTGGTCCAAACATTTCGGCATAAGCTTTTCGACTAATTTTCATTTTTTAAATTTTCCGTTAATTTTTTTATTAAAACCAAAAACTATTTTTTTTCCTAGGTAGGAAGTTAATTCTACATCTTTTTCTTGGCCAGGTTCAAATCGTACTGAACTACCTGCAGGTATATTTAATCTAAAACCTATGCTTTTTTTTCTATCAAATAATAAATAATCATTGGTTTCATTAAAATGATAATGACTTCCAACCTGAATAGGTCTATCTCCAGAATTTTTTACTCGAAGTATAATTTTTACTCCTTTTTTATTTAATTCAATATCTTCTTTTCGTAAAATAAATTCACCAGGTTTCATAAATTATCTTATAGGCTTATGAATTGTTACTAATTTAGTTCCATCTGGAAATGTAGCTTCCACTTGCACTTCTTGGATCATTGCATCCACACCGTCCATCACTTCACTTTTTTTGATAATATTAGTTCCTTCCGACATAAGTTGAGCAACTGTTTTTCCTTGTCTTGCTCCCTCAACAACATAATCTGATATAATCGCTACACACTCAGGATAGTTAAGCTTAATCTTCTTTTTTTTCCTATTCTGAGCCACCATAGCAGCTAGACTAATTAACAATTTATCTTTTTCTCTATTGGTTAATTTCATAAATCAAAAATACATATTTTTTTGCAAATAGTCTCTTTTTTTTACAACCTTGGATCCTAAATAATTAATTAATTTATATAATTTTAGTTTAAGTTTAAGTGTATTATTATCCACAAACTTGCATACCAGTAATGAGTTTGTAGGGTAGCTATAACCAGAAAAATCTTTCTCAGGAAAGAATTTGTTCATATTTAAGTCTAAATTTTTTATATTTTTTTTAAAAAATAAAAGATTGGCAAAACTTTGTGTACGTTTCAAAAATATATTAAATTTTGTAAATTTTTTTATATCGTTGATTAAACTTTGATCGGTATATAATATTTTTTTATTAACAATAATTTTTGTTATATCTTCAAAATAAATATTTTTTATTTTTTCATTAAAAAACTCTCTACCCATAACAAATTGTTCAGCAAGTAATAAGGAAGATTCTTCATCTAGGTAAATCGTGTTTTTTTTTTTTAATTTAGACTGATTAAAAAAAATTAATTCTTGCGGTAAATAACTAAAGTGACTTTTTTCTTTTATAAAAAAATTATTGTCAATTATTGACGATTTTTTATGTGAAAAATAAACTTTCTCTGCCGCTTGTGAGGTGAATTTAACATGTGCATTATTACTTATGTTAATATTATTTTTAAATGTATCCTCTTCATGAATTCCCCCTGCCTGATTTATATAAATACAATTTAAGACTTTAGCGTCCTGATCTGATGGAAAAAATACTCTTGATAAACTTGATTGAAATATTTTATTAATTCTTGGTGTTGCGCTACTAATGTCAAGATTAATAACACCTTTCATTATTTTTTTAATTGAATTTTTTGATCAAAAAAATATTCAACTAAATTCTTTCCTTTGCCTATTCTGTCAAAGACTAAAAAATTCATTTTTTTTACTGAGATCAAAGGAAAGTGCCATGTTTTTTTATTGTAAATAATTCCATGATCTTTAGGCACAAGAAAAGCTTTAATGCTTTTTATCGTTGGTTTATCTTTGCCAGATCCAACGCAGCATATAAAAGACTCTCTTTCTAATGGAATAAATGCTTGGCTACTAAGAGGATGCATTTCAAGTTTATCAATCAACAAAGGGAAAGATCTTGGTTTAGCTTTAAAAATATTAACTATGGGAGATCCTTTGGTAGAAAATAAATTTAGATTAATTATATTTTGATATTTGATTGCAAATCCACTGTTGATTACCTTACTCTTTTTATTCTTAGTGGAAATTACGGTTCCAAAAGGTTTGAAATTCTTGCTATTGATTAAAACTGGCTTAATAAGCATTATTGATGTGTACCTAGCACCTTAATTCTAGAAACGCCTCCATCAGGATAGATATTTAATTTTAAATAATTAATGATTAATTTTTTTTTCAATACAAACTTGTGCACTTGATGAGCTTTTAGATAACTCTTCGAAATTAAATTACTCCAATTTTTTGGATTCAATAATATTTTAGATAATTTTTTTGAACTTACCTTACAATGAATTCCCTCTAAAGAAAATTGATTGGGATAATTTCCTTTAAAATGATGAGTTGATATCTCAAATTGTTTCACTGATCCTTGTAAGCATTTTATAATTATCCAATCATGGCCTTCTGCTGCTGCTGCTCCTCTTCTTCTTCTTGTTTCCCACCCATCTCCCATATTTTTTGCTTTACCTTTGGCTAAAATATTTTCTGATTGGCCAAAATGCTCATTATTACAGGCAAAAATAGAAGCGCCATTTTCTAGAGAAGCTAAATTTATTATTTTCTTTTTATTAATGTTTAATAGCTGCGTATCTATTTCTCCAAATACTTTAAGCCTAGCTACTCCTCCGTCTGGAAAAATATTTAATTTAATAAATTTAAATGTTTGATTACTTTTAATTGTATAATAATGCTTTGCATTAGGTTTTACTTTTATTGGATTTACCAAATTAATCCAACGAGCTTGTTTAAAATTTACATCGTTTGTAGCTAGGATCGAAATTTTGTCAGGTTGATTACCTGAGAAATGCGATGTATCCACTAACACTTTTCTAATTTTACCTGCCCTACCAAGTTTTAAAACTAAATAATCATTTCCTTTTGTTCTTTTTCTTCTACTTTCCCATCCATCCATCCATTTTCCGTTTTGATCAAATTTATTGGGAATAAAAACTGGAGGATTAGGACTGATAATTCTAGAGGCTTTTGCAAAAAAATCATCTGTGCAATAAACAATTTTTGAACCAAGTCGTGGTTGAGCTAAATCTATAATATTATTTTTAAATATAATTTTTTCTTTTTTCATTTAAGATGAATAATGTTTAATCCAATGTTTGGCAATATCGATACGTTTACAAATCCATATATCCTTAAATTTTTTTACATATTTAATAAAATTTTCTAATGCTACTATTCTTCCAGGCCTACCAATTATTCTACAATGCAATCCGACTGACATCATTTTAGGAAATGTACTACCTTCTTTATACAAATAATCAAAACTATCCTTGAGATACTCAAAAAAATCTGATGATTTAATAAAACCCTCTTCTGTAACAAATTTTCCATCATTATTATCAAACGTATAAGGAATAATTAAAATTTTATTTTTACCTTGATAATGCCAGTAAGGAATATCGTCAGCATAACTATCGCTTGAATACAGAAATCCTTTTTCTTGTATGACCAAATCTAAAGTATTGGGACTGCATCTTCCTGTATACCAACCGAGTGGTCTTTTCCCAAAAATGTTTTTTAATATCTGAATAGCTTGCAACATGTGTCTTTGTTCTATTTTTTTTGCTACATGTTGGTAATTGATCCACTTTAAGCCATGACAGGCAATTTCAATACTATCTTTTTTTAATGCATCGCAAACATCTGGATTTTGCTGGAGTGCGTTAGCTACGGCATACACTGTAAAAGGTATTTTATTTTTTTGAAATAAATCATAAATTCTCCAAAAACCTCTTCTTGATCCATATTCATAGATACTTTCCATGTTCATATGTCTTCCTTTTATAGGAGTAAGATTAATCAGTTCTGAATTTAAAACTTCTGAGTAAGTATCTCCATTTAACACACAACTCTCTGCACCTTCTTCGTAATTCAAAACGAACTGTAGTGCTAATTTAGCGTTATTTGGCCATTTAACTTTAGGTTGGTTTTTACCATAACCCATTAAATCTCGTTTGTGATTATTTCTCATACCTTAATTCTAGATAGATATAACGAACACTCTAACCCATCAATAAAATTTAAATTAAATTTTTTTTGTAGTTGCTCTTTATACTTCGTTAGTCCTGTAGAGCCTAGAATAACATTTTGAATATTAGATTTAGCTATCAATTGGGAAATTTGATTTTGTAAATTATTAAAAAAATTTTTATCATAAATATTACTAATATCTAAATTTAATGAATTTACTTTCACATGATAAGCTTTATATTTTTTAAGTAACTTTTTAATAACTGGGACTGAATTTTTATTTATTGTTAAAATAGCACTTTTGCCATCAACGAGCTGACAGTAAAATAAAGATGATTGACAAAGAGAAAAAACAGGTTTGTTTACAATTGATCGAATTTCTTCAAGAGCTATATCATCAAAACAACATAAAATATAATTATCAAATTTTTTATTTTCTTTTTTATTAAAAAATTTAATCATTTCAGATTTAGCTATCAATCCATCTTTAACTCCTTGTATTGATCTAGGAGCATTTTTTAAAAATTTAAAAACAAAATGTTTTTTAGATTTTGGAAAGATAGTATTAATTCTGTCTAAAATAATATGATTAATTTTTTTATCTGAATTTGCATTAAGGACGAGAGTTTTCATTAATGCTCAATTAACGATGAAACGCCTCTATTTACAAACTTGCCTTTTGGTTTTGTTAAAAATTTTCCATTAGAATAAACAACTGTGCCATTTGAAATAGTTGTAATTGGCACTCCTGTAACCTCAAATCCCTCCCACGGAGTATAATCAGAACCATGATGTAAATTTTTCTGAGCAATGGTAACTTTTTTATTTGGATCCCATAAAACAATATCCGCATCAAATCCAACTTCAATAGATCCTTTATGAGGCCATAAACCATAGATTTTAGCATGATGAGTAGATGTTAAATCTACAAATTGCTTAAGGGATATTCTTTTTTTTGAAACTCCTTCTGAAAAGAATATAGGTAGCCTGGTTTCAATTCCTGGAATACCATTTGGTACCCACCGAAATGATGTTTTTGCTTTCGGATTTAACTTGCCTTTGTTGTCATTATATTTAAATGGACAATGATCACTTGAAAATACACTGAAAATATTTTCTTGAAGACCTTTCCAAATAGCTTTTTGAGATTGCTCATCTCTAGGTGGTGGACTACAAACATATTTTGCTCCTGTCATATCCATATTAAGTCCCTTTAAGTCGTCTTTTGTTAATGTGATATATTGAGTGCAAGTTTCAGCATAAATAGGAAGTTTTCTTTTTTCCTTGGCCCATCTAATTTGTTCTAAAGCAATTTCAGAAGATACATGAACAATCATTAACGGAATTCCAACAATCTCTGCATGACTAATGGCTCGGTGCACAGCTTCTCTTTCCACAATATCTGGTCTAGTTTCGGCGTGATAATAAGGAGCAATATTTCCTTTTCTTTCAGCTTCATCGGTTAAAAATCTAATCGCATCATAACCTTCAGCATGAACCATAACTAATGCTTGATGCTCTTTTGCAGTATTCATAATTTTAAGAATTTCTAAATCTTGAAGCACTAAGTCGTCGTATGTCATAAATATTTTTAATGATGTGTAGCCATCTTTAATTAAAGCAGGCAATTCTTGTCCTAAAATTTTTGGATTAGTATCTGAAATAATCAGATGAAAAGCATAGTCTATATAACAATTACCATCTGCTAATTTATGATAATTTTGAACTACAGTTCTGATTGATTCACCTCTGTTTTGAAGTGCAAATGGTATTACAAAAGTATTGCCTCCAGCAGCAGCAGCTTTAGTTGCAGATGTAAAATCATCAGCCATTTCAACATCTGGACCTGATGGTTGTGATATATGCACATGACTATCAATACCACCTGGTAATGCTAATAAATTTTGAGCATTAATAATCTCGGTAGATTCTGATTCATTGATATTTTTTTCTATTTTTACAATTTTTGAATTAACAATTCCTATATCTAATTTTTGAACATTATCTTGATAAAAAACCTCAGCATTTTTAATTAATAAATCGTACATAATGAGTAAGTATTATATTAACACAATCTTATTTAAACAGACTTGTTTATACATTGTTATAAAAAAAAAATATTTATATGTCATGTTTAATTTTTAGAAATTAATTTAATAATATTTTTTTCTAACAATAAACTAACTAATTTAGCTCCTGCAACATTGGGATGAATACCATCGGCTTGGTTATATTGAGGCTGCATAGCAACACCCTCTAACAAAAATGGAATAAGCGGAAGATTGTAGGTCTTGGCTAATGCTGGAAAAATAGCATCAAATTCTTTTTTATAAGCAAGGCCATGCGTAGTAGGTGCAACCATGCCAGCAAGAATAATCGGTATATTCTTCTTTTGTGTTTGTTGAATAATTTTTTCTAAGTTCGATTTTGTTTCCTTAGGGTTAATGCCACGTAACATATCATTTGCACCCAAACCTATAATCAGAAGATCAATACCTGGCTCTTGCAATGTCCAGGCAATGCGATTTAATCCACTTGCGGAGGTACTTCCGGATACACTGCCATTAATAATTTGAATCTTATAACCCTTTGCTTGTAACTGCTCTTCTAAGATAACAGACAAATGTTGTTCAGCAGGTAAACCATACCCTGCCATTAAACTGTCACCAAATAAGACTACCTTCTCTACCGCTGATGCTTTTATGCACAGTAGACACAGTATCGTAATTTTAATAAGTACAGTTTTAATCATGAGCACTCTTCTTAAATTAAAAAAGGTAAATCTAAAATACCAAACTGGCAACAAAGCGATCAAAGTGTTGCGTGATATTGACCTTGAAACCAAAGCACAGGAAACCATATCCATTGTTGGTGAGAGTGGTTCAGGCAAAACCAGCCTGATTATGCTGATTGCTGGACTAGAAAAAGCTAGTTCAGGAAATATTTTCTTTGAAGGAGAGGATATTAGTACCATGTCTGAGGATGCAGTCTCTGACATTAGAAGAAGGAAAATAGGAATTATTTTTCAATCTTTTTATCTTATTCCTAATTACACGGCTTTAGAAAATGTTGCTTTAACGTTAGAGTTAAATCGATTGCCTCAACCCATAACGCAAGCCAAGCATTTACTAGAACGCTTTGGTTTAAAGCACCGTTTACATAATTTGCCATCCCAATTATCAGGTGGAGA
>Ga0102960_1000458_pt1 | contig 15248 bp, 9 predicted proteins | sample SalPon2_B_H2O_MG_2_FD_84521 | JGI IMG/M metagenome (GOLD analysis project Ga0102960, IMG submission 84521) | Salt pond water microbial communities from South San Francisco under conditions of wetland restoration - Salt Pond MetaG SF2_B_H2O_MG | ecosystem: Environmental > Aquatic > Non-marine...
CTAAAGGTCAGCGCATGGCGCCGGGGGCGGATGCGCCGACTTTCGGCCCGTCTGTTCGTATGGATTTTGAACTGGAAATGGCGTTCATCACAGGAGAAGGAAAGCCCCTCGGCCACAGAATAAAGGCGGAAGAAGCCGACGAATACATCTTTGGGATGGTGGTCTTTAACGACTGGAGTGCGCGCGATATTCAAAAATGGGAATACGTGCCGCTAGGACCGTTCCTGGGTAAAAACTTTGGCTCAAGCATGAGTCCTTGGGTCGTGACCATGGACGCATTAGCGCCGTTTAAAGTGGAAGGACCCCAGCAGGATCCACCCGTTTTGCCGTATTTAGAGACCACGGGTAAGAATAACTATGACATTCACCTCGAAGTAGGTTTGACTCCGGAAGGCAAGACGGAATCGGTCATTTCAAGGTCCAATTACAAATACATGTATTGGAACCAGCGCCAACAATTGGCCCACCATACCGTCAACGGCTGTAACATTAATGCCGGTGATATGATGGCTTCAGGAACCATTTCTGGACCCACGAAAGACAGCTACGGATCCATGTTAGAACTTAGCTGGGCAGGTAAAGAGCCCATCACCTTAGCTACTGGTGATACGCGCACGTTTATCGAAGACGGCGACACGGTTACCATGCGCGGCTGGTGTACAAACGGTACGACGAGAATTGGCTTTGGCGAGGTACGCACGAAACTGCTACCGGCCATTGAGGATTAAGCAAACAAAGCCCGCTTCCTGGAAAGGTTGGGGGCTTTTTTATAACTTGGGTAGACCCAATTACAGCACCTATTATGTCAGAAAAACACACCTACATCTCCAAGGTGGTGGCCAGCGCCACTGAAGCCATTGCGGGACTAGAAGATGGGATGAATGTGATGTTTGGCGGATTCGGCCTTTGCGGTATTCCGGAAAACAGCATTACAGCCATTAAAGCGGCCGGGATTAAAGACATTACCTGTATTTCTAATAATGCAGGCGTGGACAACTTTGGTCTAGGACTGCTGCTTCAAACCAAGCAGATTAAAAAAATGATTGCCTCTTACGTGGGCGAGAACGACGAGTTTGAGCGTCAGATGCTCTCTGGCGAGCTCGAAGTTGATCTCATTCCTCAAGGAACATTAGCAGAACGCTGTCGCGCTGCTGGAGCAGGGATTCCTGCTTTTTACACCCCTGCAGGCTACGGTACAGAAGTAGCGGAGGGAAAAGAGGTACGTGTGTTTGATGGCAAGCCGCATATTTTGGAACATGCTTTTGATGCTCCTTTTGCATTTGTTAAAGCGTGGAAGGGCGACAAAGCCGGCAACCTGATTTTTAAGGGAACGGCACGCAATTTTAATCCGATGATGGCCATGGCAGGTAAGATAACCGTAGCAGAAGTTGAAGAACTGGTTGAAGTCGGCGAATTGGACCCGAACAGCATTCACATTCCGGGGATCTTCGTGCAACGCATTTTCCAGGGGGTGGACTACGAGAAACGAATAGAACAACGCACCGTGCGTGCTAAAAGCGAATAACCATGGGATTGAGTAAAGATCAAATTGCACAGCGCATTGCCCAAGAACTTCGCGACGGTTGGTACGTAAACTTAGGTATTGGAATTCCAACCTTAGTGGCCAACCACATCCCGCAAGGCATCAATGTGGAGTTTCAAAGTGAAAATGGCATTTTAGGCATGGGACCCTTCCCGTTTGAGGGCGAGGAGGATGCGGATTTAATCAACGCAGGCAAGCAAACCATCACGGCACTGCCGGGTGCGAGCTTCTTTTCCAGCGAGCTCAGTTTCGGAATGATTCGCGGTCAACACGTTCAATTGACCGTTTTGGGCGCCATGGAAGTGAGCGATCGCGGGGATATTGCGAACTGGAAGATTCCAGGGAAGATGGTGAAAGGAATGGGCGGTGCTATGGATTTAGTGGCTTCCGCAGAAAACATCATCGTAGCCATGCAACACACGAATCGTGCAGGAGAAAGTAAACTCCTCAGTGAATGTTCCTTGCCGCTTACCGGCGTTGCTTGTGTGAAGCGCATTGTAACGGATCTCGCCGTACTAGAGGTAGACGCAGAACGCGGTTTCGTGTTAATCGAACGTGCGCCAGGTGTCACCGTCGAAGAAATTCAGGCAAAGACCGCAGGTCGCCTAGTCGTTGAAGGTGATGTACCGGAAATGAAATTTTAAGGCCTTGGCCGAGGAATAAAAAAGGCGCCCTCGGGGCGCCTTTTTTGTTTGCTTAAAGGTCAAACGCTTGAACCAATTGCCACAAGGCAATGTGTGCATTCCGCGCTTGGAATAGGGCCGCAGTTTTACCGTTTTCGGCATTGAGCAAACCCAATTGCGCTTCACGGAATTCCAAAAAACTGAGCTGACCCCGGTGGTAACGTTCTTTCGTTTTCTCGAAATTTTGTTGCGCCACTAAAACATTCTTTTGCTCCAATTCATATTTCGCCTGTGCATTTACAAATACCTCTGCTGCATTGCGTACTGAAGTAGCAATATTCTCTTCCGCCTGCAACCTGCGTCGCGATGCAATCTCCATGTCTAAAGCAGCATTCTGACGTTGTGTTCTGCTGCGACCGCCGCCAAAAATATCATAAGATAGGGTGAGCCCTGCATTCAAACCTGTTTGTTGCGAAGCACTCAGAAAGCCTGCTTCTGCTTGACTTTGGTTGAGTCCATAACTCATTTGTGCACTCACAGTGGGAAATAGGGTGCTTTGGGAAAGCTGGTACTGCAATTGTGCCGTTTCTTCACCCATTCGAACCAATTGTAAACTTGGATTATGAGCCAATGCCGCGTCCACCATCGCTTCCAGCGCCATGGGCATAGCGAACGTATCGCTTACTGTTTCCGTCACTTCAAAATCTGCCGAAAGCCCAGCAAACGAACGAAACGTGTTCTTAGCATTGGCGAGTTGCGCGCGGGCATCCATCAAGGTTATTTTATCCCTGTTCAACGCCACCTCTGCGGACAACAACTCTGTCGAATTTGAACCGCCCAAAGAATGGGTCAATTTCGCACGCTCGTAACGGTCTAAACTTATTGTCATGTTCGCTTCAGCCGTCCCTATAGTCTCTTGAAGTAAAGCAATGGCATAGTATTGACTATGTGCTTGGGCCACCGTGGCGTTCATTTGCTGTAGTTCCTGTACACTCGCCATCGCAGCAGCCTTCTTCAAAACTCCGTAAGTCCGTTGCAAAGCACCACCAGAAAAGAGGATTTGGCTCAATGCTAAAGACGCATTTTGAGCGGCACTTTGTGCCCCATCTACCACTTGACTCTGGCCCGTTGCAAATTCAAGATCTGAATTCTGATTACTGTAATTTGCTCCGGCAGTGGCGCGCAATGCGGGCAATGCTCCCGCATTGCCCAGCGTCGCACTATTCTTGGCTTGTTCGCGCTGCAGGGCTACCACATACAAATCGTGGTTGTATTCCAACGCAGCAGCAACAGCAGCGTCTAATGAGAGTAATGTAGGTTTTGACTCCTGTGAAGTAGCACTAAGGAGAACACCTAAGAACAGCACTAGGGTTACGACTTTATTCATGGTCTTCTGCTTTATTCAATTCATTAAAGTAGGTCTCGGTTGCCATCTCCCTAATCGCTGGTTCTACGGACTCACGAGTCGGTCTTTCCCCCGTCCAGAAATGCTTCAAGTTCACGCGCGAATCGTTCACCAGTGCCATGAGCGAAGGCAATACGACCAACGTTAAAAGTGTAGCAAACCCAATACCGTAGGCAATTGAAACGGCCATAGGAATAAGAAATTGAGCCTGGAATGAGGTTTCTAAAATTAAAGGGGCTAGACCTGCAACGGTGGTGACTGTGGTCAAGAAAATGGCACGGAATCGGCTCAAGCCTGCATTATAAATAGCCTCATAAACAGGCTGTCCACTCTTCACGTTCAAATTATACTTACTAACCAGTACTAAAGAATCGTTGACAATGATTCCAATCAATGCCACCACACCAAGGAAACTTAAAATTGACATCGGCATGCCGTGCAGCCAGTGTCCCCATGCTACACCCGTCATACTCAACGGAATCAAAAGCATAATGACAATGGTCTGAATCAACGAGCGGAAGGTAAAAGTGATGGTCAATACAATAAGAAAGAGAATCAACGGCATGACCGTTTTTGAACTGTCTTGGGTTTTCTGACTTTCCTTCTGCTGGCCTTCATAACGCGCATCAACGGAAGGAAATTGGGCAAAAATTGCAGGCAATATATCACTCTGTATTTGCGCCAAAAGTGCCGGTGCAGATCCATTTGGGCTAGCTAGATTGGTCTCAACTCGAAATTCTCGCTGTCCGTCCAGGTGGTTGATGTTCACCGTTCCGCGTTCAATCGTATACGTGGCCAATTCTCTTAGCGGCACGCTTCCCTGGGGCGTAGTGATCAGCAATTCCTCTAAGTCCCATAACTTCTTACGGTCCTTCTCTGCCAAACGTACCCAAACCTTTACTTCGTCTTCACCTCGCTGCAAGCGTTGCACTTGCGCACCAAAGAAAGACTCACGCACCTGAGTCATAATGCCCCCGGGGGTGAGCCCTAAGTAACGTGCTTTATCTGTCAATTCTAACGTAACCTCACGAATCCCTTTCTGGTCGTTATCAATAACGTCCGTCAACGCATCCATGCTTTTAAGTTTGGATTTTAAAATCTCCTTCGCAGCCTTCAACGCTTCGAGGTCATAGGACACCAACGAAATAGAGATCGGCTTGCCAAAAGCTTGCGCTCCACCGAAACTCAGATTGTCCGCACCTGGGATTTCTCCGGCAGCTTTTCGTATGTCGTTTTGAATAAGGAACGATGGTGTTAATCGTGTTTCTGAATCCAAGAGATTTACGTTTAATCGGGCCTTAGAGGTCAGCGGGCCTACATTTTTCTGTACGGCAACCACCACATCTAAACCGTCTTCGCGTTCCGCTTTGTACTGCTCATTCACGCGCCAAACAGCATCTTCAATGTGGTTGATCCATTTCAGAGTCACCTCGTCGTTCGTCCCCGCAGGCATGTCAAGGTTGATGTCTATGTTATCGCGCTCAATGAAAGGGAAAAATTGAGTCCTAATAATTCCACCACCAATGGCACCAAAGGTCACCAGCATGATTGCAAAGAAGAATGCAAGGGTAATCAACTTATTGTTGAGCGACCACCTCAAAAACGGGGCATAGTAGCGGTCTCTAAATTTGAAAAGCGCACCCGTAGCTATGCGCTGTACCGGATTCATTTTCTCATCGCGTTGAAGCTTTGCATGGCTCAAGTGAGTCGGTAAGAACAATAAACCCTCCACTAAAGACACCGCCAAGGTTGCCACCACGATAAAGGCCATTTCAGAGAAGAAATCGCCCGGACGGCCCGCTAAGAAAAAGAAGGAAGAAAACGCAATAATGGTCGTTAAGACAGCGCTAACTACGGATGGAATAACCTCCAATGTCCCTTCCAGTGCTGCCCGCATGAGCGGCTTTCCTTTTTCAAAATGTGCGTAGATGTTCTCTGCAATTACTATCCCGTCATCTACGAGAATACCAATGACTACAATCATCCCAAAGAGCGAGATTACATTGATGGTAATCCCAAATTGGGTAGCAAGAATGAACATACCAGCAAACGAGACAGGAATTCCGATAGCAACCCAAAAGGCCAATCGCCAATTCAAAAACAGAGTCAACAACAATAACACCAGGAAGAAACCTAGCAAACCGTTCTCGAACAATAGATCCTTCCGTTGATCCAAAGTCACCGAAAAATCACGAATCACATCGATCTGCATGTTCCCCGTGCTGGCATTGTATGAATCTACATACCCGCGCAAATATTCACAGGTTTGCAGGAGGTCTTCTTCATCCGTGTTATTTACGGTAATCTCTACTGATGGAATGCCATTAAATTCTGCACGCGTTGGCGCATCGGCCCAGCGATTTCTTACTGTACCTACATCCTTAAGACGCAGTGTTTCGCCGCTTGGACGCGCATAGACTATAATGTTTTGAAGCGCTTCTGCGTCGTATTGTTTGTTGCGCGAACGAATGAGCATTTCTTCCTGCGTACCCTTAATGGTACCACCGGTAATATCTAGGTTTGTTGTGCGCAATGCAGTGGCAATCTGGCTTAAAGAAAGATTGTACTTACGCAGGGTACTTTTATCTAGAGCAATTTCTATTTCTTCATCTGGAAAACCGCCTAAGGAAATTTTAGAAATTCCTTCTACCAAACGCAGCTCACGTTCTATGCGTCGCGCCTCTTGTTTCAAGCTAACAAGGTCTACTCCCTCGCCGCTCAACGCCATACTAACTGCAAGGGTAAGGTTTTCTCGTTTCGCAACCCGAATAGGCTCCATGCCGGTCGGAAACGAGGGGACGCTTTCAACCGCATTTTTCACGTCTTCCAACACAAGATCTGTATCGTAGCCCTTTATAACCTCAACACTGATCGTCGCGCTGTTCTCAGATGAGGTAGACGTGTATTGCTCTACACCCGTCAATCCTTTAAGGTTCTGCTCAATTTTATTGACGACGCCTTCTTCCATCTCTTCAGGAGAAGCACCTGGATAAACTGCCGTAACCGTTATATTCCTCGACTCTACTAAAGGGAAAAACGTTGTGTTCAGGGCGTTGTAGCTGACCCATCCGAAAAAGAAGATTCCGATGAGCAGTGTGTCTACCCCTACGGGATATTTAATAAAAAATTCTATGAGTTTTTTCATCGCTGGCTTCGGTTAATTTTTTACCGCTACAACGATGGTTCCAGATGCTGCTTTGAGCGTTGGCGCATCAGCGAGCAACTGCCCGTTCTTGAGTCCTTTGATGACAATACTTTCATCAAGCCATTCCACTACTTCGACAGCAGTTTTCGCAAGTAAAGAATCCGATTCCACGGTATACACGTATTCGTTATCAAAAACCATATAAGCCGGTACGCGAAGGGCATCATACACCTCAACGTTAGCAATAGTTCCTGTGAGGTACATGCCTTCTTTGAGATCATCGCCACGAAGTGAAGCAATGAGGTTGATGTTTTGGCTTGCATCATCTACAACAGGGCTAATACGATCTATCTGACCTTTCCAGGTACCCTTGCGATCCGGGCTAGTGAACGTAATGGACTGGCCCAATTTTAATTCGTCTGCATAGGACAAAGTCACGGCCCCCTTCAATTCAAAGCCGCCGGATCCAACAAAACTTCCCAAAGCCCTTCCTGGACTCACCAAATTTCCTTTTTTCACTGAGGCCTGAGCCACAACCCCATCAAAAGGCGCTCGAATACAAAACTTCTCTAAACGCTCTTCGGCGCTTTTAACTTGATAGTAGGCAGTAGGTATACCACGAGCAATCAAGAATTTCTCCAGCTTGGTCGCCGTCTTTGGCATCGGTACTAATGAGCTATTGAGACTCAACGCATCATAATAGGCTTCCCAAGCCGCGTAAGCTTCTGGGTAATCTGCATTTAAATCAGGTAAAATGGCCAGTACACTATTGATAAAACTACCTTTAAGACCCATCACGTTCGCCTGCGCTTCTGAATTGTCCAATTGCAACATGATCTGCCCCTTCCTAAATGCAACACCTTCCAAGAACGGTGCATCCCCATCCAAAAAAGTCCCACTAACTTCGGCCAATAAGTCTACACGCTCTGTAGCGTTCAACTTCCCATATACAGTTATGGGCAAGGCAATGGTATCGTTCGCAACTTCAATCACTTTTACGCGCGGCTTAATCCTATCTTCACGTATTTCCTCCTTCGTCGACATCGCGCTTAGCTTGCCTTTGACGAAAATTCCTATTGCAAGAATCGCCAGAGCGACTACAATATTTCTGATCAATTTACTATTCATGTGTATTTAGGTTAGTTATATGTATTTCGTACCGTCGTATTTCTTCACAAAAGCCCATTCCCCTGAGTCCTGCAAGGAAAACCACGTTGCATCGACTCTCATCGTATCTTTTTTATATAAATAAATAAGTAAGTACTCACTCATTTATCAATAATTCTCGCAATCCACGCAAACACAAAACGCTACTTTCTTCATCTCCGTGAAAGGCCAACAGCAATGTTCGTTCCAACACCTCAACTGCAGTGCGTGCAACCGCTTCCTCCGAACCATGACCCACGCTCGATATGGCCCAACGCAAACGTTCCATTACAAAAGAATCCATTTCTCGACGCACCAGGTCTTCCTGCGTTATCCGAATCATTGCTATCCAAGCGAGTAAATCTGGACTATTTTTGAATTTATCAAGCTGAATAGAAGTAAACGAGCGCAATACTTCAGTAGGATCGGCATCGTTTAAGAAACCGTAAATCAATCCGGCTCGTGCTCTTTCACCCGCAGACAACACCGCCAGAGCAAGACCGTTTTTAGATTTAAAATGGCGAAAAATCAGCGCTTCACTTACGCCTGCATGCGCCGCTATTTTTGCCGTCGACATCGCCGTGAGGCCGTGTGCAGCAATAAGCGTTTGAGCGCTTTGAAGTAATGCTTGTTGTTTTTCAGTCATTGTAAGTGTTCACTTACAATAATACAAAAATTGTATCCGGAAATTAATGTGCTTCCAACCAAGTTTTCCCCGTACCCACTTCAGCAATCATTGGAACCGCCAAATCAACGGCTGCTTCCATTTTTTCTACGACCAACGCTTTAAGTGCCTCGAGTTCTCCTTCGACTGCATCAAAGACCAGTTCATCGTGCACCTGAAGGAGCATCTTCGATTTTAATCCCTCTGCACGCATAGCTCGATCAATCTCTATCATAGCAAGTTTGATAATATCTGCTGCAGAACCTTGTATAGGCGCATTTACCGCATTTCGTTCGCTGTGCCCCCGAACCACCGCATTGCGACTCTCAATATCTTTAAGGTACCTGCGTCGACCCGTTATAGTCTCTACATACCCGTTTTCGCGTGCAAAAGCGACCTGATCATCCATATAGGCTTTGATTCCCGGATACGTTCGGAAGTAACCGTCAATAGCGGCTTTGGCTTCTTTACGACTCATATCCGTTTGCTGACTTAAGCCGAAAGCGCTAACACCATAGACAATACCGAAATTGACTGTTTTCGCATTGGAACGTTGTTCGCGAGAAACTTCTTCCAATGGCACTTCAAAAACCTTCGCTGCAGTGGCTTTGTGAATATCCTCTCCGTTTCGAAACGCTTCGATCATCGCTTCATCCTTTGCTAATGCAGCAATCACACGCAACTCTATCTGGCTGTAATCTGCGGCTAACAAAACGTGTTGTTCGTTCGCGGGGACAAACATAGCCCGAACGCGACGACCGTTTTCCGTGCGGATCGGTATGTTTTGCAGGTTGGGGTTGGTTGAACTCAACCTCCCAGTAGCCGCTACGGTCTGGTTGTAGCTGGTATGAATCCGCCCCGTTGCAGGATGGACCAGTTCAGGTAACGCATCTACATAGGTGCTCTTCAATTTTTTCAATTCTCGGTAGGTCAAAATAGAATCCACAATCTCATGCTTGTTCCTATAGCCCTGTAAAATATCCTCCGATGTTGCGTATTGGCCTGTTTTTGTCTTCTTGGGCTTGTCTGATAATTTCAAATCTTCGAACAATACTTCACCCAGTTGGCGCGGGGATCCCACATTGAAAGGACGGCCAGCCAGTGCTACAATAGTCTCCTCGAGCCCGTCTATCAATTGGCCCAATTCATGACTGTAACTGTTTAACGCAGCAACATCTACCCTGATGCCTTCTCGTTCCATCCGCGCCAAGACGGGCACCAATGGCATTTCAATATTTTCAAACACCTTCAGCACCCCAGTTTCTTTCAATTTTGGCTCAAAAACCGCTTTCAACTGAAGGGTGATGTCTGCATCCTCCGCTGCATAGTCGACCACAGCTTCCACAGGCACTTCGCGCAATGTCTTCTGCATTTTACCCTTTTTACCAACGACACTTTCGTAGGAAATGGTGGTATAATTCAAATAGGTCTCCGCAAGAATATCCATTTTGTGGCGCATATCCGGCTGCAGTAAATAATGTGCGATCATCGTATCGAACAATGGACCGCGCACTTCGATGCCGTAGTTCAGCAATACACCGATATCGTATTTTAAATTCTGACCAATCTTTCGGACCGATTCAGATTTGAAAAACGTCTGAAACGCAGCAATCCACTCTTGTGCCTGGTCACGCTCCTGCGGTACGGGCACATAATAGGCTTTACCTGCTTCAAAAGAGAAACTCATGCCGATCAGTTCGGCAGAAAGAATATCTAATGATGTTGTTTCTGTATCAAAGCAAACCTCTTCTTTTTCAAGCAACAGTCGGCCCAATTCGCGAGCTTCCGGCAAGGTCTCAATACATTGATACATGTGATCCGCTGTCGCAATTGACATTCTTCCGCTCGGTACGTCCGCTGCAGTTATCGCCTGCTGCGGTTCGCCAAAGAGGCTCATTTGATCGTTACTGGCCAATGCTACCTTCTTTGTTGGCACTGGCTTCGCACTAACCTCATCCGCGGCATCGCGCTGCAATCCCAACCTTCTGCCTAGTGTGCGGAACTCTAATTCTTCAAACAGATCTAAAAGGGCTTCTTGGTCCCATGGATCTCTAGTCAGTGAATCTGGGTTTAAATCAATAGGAACTTCAAGAATGATCCGCGCTAACTTTTTTGAGAGCAGCCCTAATTCCGCATTATCTCGAATTTTCTCGCCAAGTTTGCCTTTGATCTCATCAGCATGCGCCAATGTTTCTTCTAAAGAGCCGTATTGCTTCAAAAGTTTAGACGCAGTCTTCGCACCGACACCGGGTAAGCCGGGAATATTGTCCACAGCATCGCCCATCATGCCTAGGTAGTCAATGACCTGTTCAACGCGATCGAGTTCAAATTTTTCACAGACCTCAGTCTCTCCCCAGATTTCCGGCGGATTGCCGCCACGTGCAGGGCGGTACATAAATATGTTTGGTGATACCAATTGGCCAAAGTCCTTATCGGGCGTCATCATGTACGTGGTATACCCCTCTTTTTCGGCTTGCTTCGCCAAAGTTCCAATCACATCATCTGCTTCATACCCCGGAACACCTAAGGCCGGGATTTTAAAAGCTTCCAACAGCCTGTGGATATAGGGCACGGCCAGCTTTATCGCCTCCGGCGTTGCATCCCTGTTCGCTTTATATTCTGGAAAAATCTCGTGGCGTTCAGTAGGCTGGGGCAAATCGAAACAAACGGCGATGTGCGTAGGATTCTCTTTAGACAACAGGTCCAGTAGCGCACTTGTAAATCCATAAACTGCACTTGTATCAATCCCACCAGAAGTCACTCTTGGGTTTTTTGCAAAGGCAAAATACGCCCTGAAAATGAGCGCATAAGCATCTAATAAGAACAGCTTTTTGCTTTGATCCGGTGTTTCTTGACCCATGGAATAGATTTTGCGATTGGCTACAGAAAAATAAGGGAGTTAAGATAGCTACTTCAGTGCAAATACCGAGTTTTGCAAGCAAACAATCCTAACCGCATGGAGTTGTTATTAAGCATCCACACAGATATTATGATTTTCAGAATATTCTTCACCCTCGGGTTCATGCTCGCCATTGACTTATACGCCTACCAAGCCTTTAAAACTGTCTTTCGTAGCAGCGCCACCCCCTATGTATATTGGGGCATCACGATTGCTTATGTTATTTTCTCCATCACGCTGGCCTTAATGATGACGAGTGGAAAAGTAGAATACCGCTACCTCGGTCTGCTCATGGGTGCATCCATTTTACTTGCTGTCCCGAAGCTCATTGCCATTGGCCCGCTTCTTTTAGAAGATGTAGTGCGATTGAGCCAATTTGTCTTTCGCGGTGTAACCACCCAACCCACTTTAATGCCTGAGCGCAGAGCCTTCATTTCGAAATTGGCCCTGGGCCTCGCCGCCATACCATTTTTAGGGATTATCGACGGCATTTGGAAAGGACGCTATCGCTATCGAGTTATTTCCCACACTCTAGAATTTGATGACCTACCCGATGCTTTTGACGGCTTTACGATCGCACAAATTTCAGATATACATAGTGGATCGTTCGACAACACAGAAAAAGTTCAATACGGCGTAGATATGGTAAGTGCACTTGGCGCCGATTGTATCGTATTCACTGGCGATATGGTGAACAATACCGCCAGCGAAGCCGAACCGTGGATTCCCGTTTTCCAAAGATTAAAGGCAAAATCAGGCATCTTTTCTATCCTAGGCAACCACGACTACGGTGATTATTGGCGTTTTCCTTCACCGGAGGCCAAAGTCGCGAATATGGACAGGCTGAAAGAAATTCACGCTGAAATGGGCATGGACCTCTTACTCAACGATAGCCGTTTTTTTGAGCGCAACGGACAGCGGTTGTACCTCGCGGGGGTTGAAAATTGGGGGTTGCCACCATTCCCTCAGTACGGCGATTTAAATTCTGCGTTAAATCAAATCCCAGAAGATGCATTCACAGTGCTCTTGAGTCACGATCCGTCGCATTTTGACGCTGAAGTAAAACAACACCCAAACAAAATACACCTGACACTTAGTGGGCATACACACGGCATGCAATTTGGCATTGAAATCCCTGGGTGGATCAAATGGTCACCTGTAAAATTCAAATACCCCAAATGGGCCGGTCTTTACCCAGAGCAGGACGGGAGAGTTTTGCATGTAAACCGTGGGTTTGGATTTTTAGCTTTCCCAGGTCGCGTGGGGATCTGGCCGGAGATCACGCACATCACGTTAAAGAAGAAGGTCGCTTAGAATCGGTCCTTGTAAAGCTTCGACATGAAGTAGATGTGAGGCAAACTGATGGCGCTGAGGAAGACTAAAAAATAGCTCGACCAGGCCAGCATTGAATTCTTATCGAATCTAAATACCAACAGGAACAGTACCACCGCGCCGATAGTAAATGGCAGGGCCTTCATCCACATTTCTAAATTTGTCCATTTGTGCGACAACTTTAAGTGGTTCCATCCAGATAGACTGTGTTGTAAAACAAAGTAAATCCCGAATGCGGTAGCCAAAGGTAAAGTAGCAGTCAAACTGAGTGTCACCATCGCAACGATCCAGGGGATCGAACGAAACCAAAGCCCCATAAAAAGCCCAAGTGTTAGGGTCATTCGGATGGCCATATTTACAAATTCAGCAGGCCAATCCACCCTTGTGATGCCCATAACTTCCAGTACTGTATTGACCTCGCCTAGATGTGGCAACAAAATCATAGCCAGTAGCATTGTTCCCCACAAAAACGACAACCCGATACTAGGGAAACCCCATTCGCGCAAGTCCGTTTCTCCGAAATGCCAAGCGCTGTAGACTAGAAAAGCGACTAAACCTATGACCGGACTGGCGGCCCAAAATAAAACGACAAGGAGCATAATGAAGCAATAGCGCAAAATGAATTTTGGCAATCGGTCCTTGTTTGCGTGGCTGTAGCCATCCAGTGCCCCATGTGGAATGCCGTATAAAAACAACAAGAAAACCAATATGGCCTGCAAGCCGTAGGTAACATAGGTAGGCAATAATGCAACCGCGATTGAAGCAAAAACCGTGAACAAAAGCGGTGCCCAACGGGAAGGCTTAGCTACCACGAAGGCAATAAAGGAGGCCGCCAATGCCCAGAGAAACTTTAAAACCGGCAATCGGGCAAACATGCTTAATTCCCATTTAACGGAGGACTTTTCGTCCAAGAACTGAAACACCTTACTCGCTTTTTGGGTAGCAAACAGGGCTTCAAAAATTTCTTTACCCCAATGTGGTTTATGCTTTAAAATATGCAGCAGTAGGTGGTCGTAAAAATTAAAGCGATCCATCTCGCTTTTTGGGAGACGCAGCCACGAAGACTCTTTTCGCTCTTGCGCAATACCACTGGCCAATTCCTTTGCATGCTCAAACATGCTCTTAAAGGCATAACCGGTCGTGGCTTTTATTCTTCCTGCACGCGCGCCGGTAGAAATGATTCGCGCATCTTGATCTTTTACTTCAGCGTACTGTGTCATAGGAATTGTCCCGCGCTCCTCATGCACGATATCGAAAGATAAACCCGGAGATAGCAGGTAGTTGCGAAGGTGATTGCTTGCCAATTCATGCGGCAATGGTTCGCTTCCAAATCGCGTCATTTCAACCAATGCCTCTTTCGTTCCCGTTGGAAGTACGTACATGAACTGTGTGAAACCGTTTTGGGGAATATTGAAGTCCATAAGAGTCATCTCATTCGGCGTCCAATAATCTTCCTGCAGCTCTACTCGCCAACCCACAAAACTTTGTAACACTAAGGGACCCATTGGCTCCTTAATTCTTGGCGGTCGACTGTCGAACACCTGCTGAACTTCCCAAGTATAATCGCCACTTGACAATTCTACCGCATCCGTCCTGGTTTTCAATCCATCAACCGCGCCTCTGATCCAGACAATGTTCTCATAGGACTGCGCTACGCTCTTAACCTTATTATATAGTGCAGTACTTTCCACCATGTAATAATGTTGGTCCTCGAGCGATTCTAGTCCGTCGGCAGTAGCTATTGTATCCCATTGATGGGACAACACGTCGCGAAGTTCCGTACGTATCTTGTGTTCTGAATCGGCCCAAAAACAATAGGTTTTATCGTTTTTTAACTTCGCGTCCGGTTCAAGGATAAGGATCTTAAGCGTATGCAACAGATTCTTTCGCTCCAATTCAAGCAAAAGCAACCCGTTGGCAGCGCCCATTCCTAAAAACCCTATATCGTACCGATTCATTGATTAAATGTCGATTTGACCCTTTATAATTTGCCTAACAACTCCTGTTCGATTAAGTTCGCTAAACCATGCTAATTAGAGGTATATATAGCCATTTATAACAATTTAACCCCAATATATAAGTGTTTTCACTTATTTTTCACGTGTCGTGAACAAAAGAATATTTCGTAAGTTAAGTGGTAGTTATAACCTTTAATATTTTAACACCATGTCATTATTTTTAGACGGATCTATGGGATTCGATCCGAACGATTACGTATCGTTCACATTCTTCGCCGGATACATGGCGATGTTAGCCGCTTCGGTATTCTTCTTCTTCGAAAGAAGTAGAGTTTCAGACGAGTGGAAAACTTCAATGCTCGTTAGTGGGCTTATTACTGGTATTGCAGCAGTGCATTACTACTACATACGTGATTTCTACGCTGCCGGTAATGGAAGTCCAGTAGTTCTACGTTATGTAGACTGGACGATAACTGTACCACTTATGTGTGTTGAGTTCTATTTGATCACCAAAAAAGCTGGTGGTACGAAAA
>Ga0102960_1000459_pt1 | contig 15241 bp, 13 predicted proteins | sample SalPon2_B_H2O_MG_2_FD_84521 | JGI IMG/M metagenome (GOLD analysis project Ga0102960, IMG submission 84521) | Salt pond water microbial communities from South San Francisco under conditions of wetland restoration - Salt Pond MetaG SF2_B_H2O_MG | ecosystem: Environmental > Aquatic > Non-marine...
ATAAGTGCGATTCTTCCACTTGAATCTGGAAGATAAATTGTATTGTCTTTAGTCGGTTCGTTTGCTAGCAAATATGTTTCGTTGTTGTCTGCAGGATTTGAATTTGGAGAGTCTTGACCAATAAAGACAACACCTCCTTGGTCAAACGAAACACCTTGTAAGTTCAATCCTCCTGAAGAATCTGCAACAAGCAGTTGCAAACCAGCAACTGTTTGATATAGTTCAGTGAAGTTTTTGTTCATCTTAATGGCACCGGAACGGAGAGTATCACCAGTTCCGTCGTTGCCAGCACTTCCAATTGCTATGATTTGTCTTGCCATTTTCTAGTCCTTGATTATTTGAACTATTTATAATAGTTGTAGAGAGTTGTGTACCCATCACTGTCTTCAGTTTGGATATAATTTGTTTGATCGAATCTAATCATCGAACTTGTGCTCGACATTCTAGTGAATGTATCGTCGAAGGTGAGATGGAATCCAGCCCAGTGATCGACGTCCGCGAAGTTCGTATCAGTGTAGCGAATAGTATTTGAAAGTCCCCAGTTTGCTGGAGTCTTGTAAACACTGAGTCTTTCTCTTGCGATATCTGCATCTTCCATATCTGTGAGATAATGTGGAGTGATATACCCAACAGTGGTATAACCTGATCCATCATCATTATCAGCATACAGACCAGTGACTTCACCTTCAACCCTACCGAATACATATGTAGCATCATTATGTATTTTAATTCTAGGATCAAGTTCAGGAATAGACTGTTCGGTTGTCATGACGACAGGGTATTCGTTTAGAATAACAACTTCTGCAGCAAGATGATATCCAGAAGGATGTACATACCTTCTCCAGAGTTGTTCCCAAACATGAATCGGTAAAGGAGAACTTACAAGAACAGAAAATATCTGATAGATTTCTCCATCGTGTATCTTTTTACCATAATCAGTTCCGATTCTTCCTTGCCCGACATAAAGCAAATCATTTTTCGGATATAGAATTTCTATATTACTTTCTTCTAGAAATGCTCTAAAGAAACCAAATCCAGAATATTCAGAACCTTTTACACGGAAAAAATTACCCATGTTGCGAAGAACTTCACGTGGGAAAGTAAACTGGCCAGAAGAAATACCAAGACCAACTTCGTCTAAAAGAAAATCTAATCTTTCAAGTTCAGTATCTTCGAAGTCTCTTACAGTATTCAGTTCATTGATAATTCCACCCCACTGCCCATCAGAATCAAGATAATCATAGTATCCTTCTAAAAACTGAATAAGGTTTGGATAGTCTGTCTGAAAATATTCAGGCAAAACCTCTTGAACTAGACTCGTCCTTAAATTAACAGGAAGTCTGTTGAAATCTTTTTTAGTTTCTGAATTATTCGGGGAATGGCTCATTAGATTGTAACTTCAAGTGTTTCTGTTTGCCTATCAATAAGGGCAGTCGTTGAAGATCTGTCATTTTCTAACTTTAGAATATAATTACGAAGAGGTCTAATAGTTCCGTCGATCGTAGGAACCGCTTCGATTCTAATAAATGTATTTCCAGATAATAATCTTGTTGGTTGGAAACCAATGAAATCTATAGTTCCTTTATCAGAGTTATAATTACCGATATTATCTACAACAATGTTATCATCTAAATCTACGATAGAAAGTTGATTGGTTCTTAATCTATTTTTTACTCTACAAATTTTTCCACCGAATTCAAATGCTTCAGTTACAATTCGATAAAACTCATCATCAGGTTCAGCGATTTTACAAGGCATTTGAATTTGGAAAGTATTTAAACCTGAAGTATCAATCTCTTGACGCATCTGAACTTTAATATCAATACGAGTGTTAAGGATTTGTTTTCCGATAGCATCAATTTCAGTGGTTAGATTACTTTTACGGAATACTTTTCCAAAAGAATTTAGTTCTCTGTCAAAATAACTAGAGATATAATTTGAAATATTTCCTTCTGTAGTTGACGGAGTCACGCCTGTTAATGCTGGATCAAAGTTAAATGCTACACCAAGAATCAAATAGACTTCAGTCGGGTCTACGAATTTAGGAGTTATAGACATAGTAGAAAGATTTTTCACATATACGTTACGGATAGAATCTTTAACTGCTTGTTGAGTTGCAGCAGGAATTCCTGCATTGAAATTTAAAGAAATATAAACCGCACCCCAATCAAGTGGAATATTTTGATCCCCAGACCAAACCGCTGCTTCTTTTACTTGTGAAAAATTAGTCTCAATGATAGATTTATAATCAAGCGAAGTTACTAGCCTTTGTTGAGAAGCAAAGGCAAGAGGAGCAAGTTGTTTGATAGATTCAATAGATTGTTTATTCGCACCACCGCTGGATTCTGAAGATGTAACTGCGCTAAGGATATAATCAATACCATTTACTCTTACTTGGTTATTGGCAACAAAAACATTACCGTTGTTAGCAAGAGGTCCTTTTGAAGAAAGATAAGTAACTACAATTTTTTCACCAGGATCTGGAGACTTACCAAATGAAGTGCCGTCACCAAAATTCAATTCATAATAACCATTTGGAACTTCATGAATAGAAAAATATGTTGTACTTGTATCAATACGAACCGCAGTAGAAAGTGGAGTATATGTGGTGTATGTATTCGAAGTCGTACTATCATAAACACGAACGACTACAGTTGATTTGTCCATAGTCTCATCTGGGATTACATAAATTTGCCTTTCATCTTTTTGACCAACGATGAAAGTTTTTGTTTTTTCTAAACCCTCAAAAACAGGAATATTTTGTGAACCAGAAGAAGTTAAAAACTGATAAAATCCTGAACCATTATCCCTTGCATTATATTCTTCTAATGTTCTAAAGGTGTAAGAAACACCGTCAATTGAAGAACTGAATTGGCTTCCTTTGGGTAAAGTAATGGTGACAGGTCTTCCGGAGACATTAGTTAAATTTAAAGAAAGTTCTAACAATGCTCTAGAAGAAGTAACCGAACGAGTTTCATAACCAAGCATTTGGGCATGAGAAAGAACAGAACTTCTTAACTGAGCAGTTGGAAGGAATGATTCGTTTAGGGCAAAGTTTGCCGTCAAAGCATTGACGTGTGTGTTATATGCCAAAACGTCAAGTAGATTGTTTAGACCTGCGCCTTCAAAATCGTATGAATTGAATTCTGGTTGCGACTTAAAATAGTCTTTTAATCTATTTTTGATAGTATTGAAATCTAGATCAGATGATTTTACTGTAGTTGCCATTTTATCTTAACCTTGTAAGCGATAGTTCTAATATTACTGGTTCAACCGAGTTTAGAATTTGGAACTTTACTGTTATCGCAATTTCATTTCTATCAGAAATAAGATTGATATGAACCTCTTGAACAAAAGCACGTGGTTCGTGTAAAGCGATTGTTTCAAATATGTGATCTCTCAACATATCTGCTTCTACATCAGTGTCAAGTTCGAACAAAAAGGAATTTAGATTACCGCCAAATTCTGGGTTAAACGGTTTTTCAGTAAAATTAGTCATCAATATGTTTTTGACGGACTGCTTTACTGCTGCGATATCATTCTTCTTATAGACGTCACCAGAAGGTTTTGCGGAAAAAAATAAATCAATGTCGCTATACGAAACTCTTTTAGTTGTTCCGATGCGAGTAGTATTCGTGTTTCCATCTTCTACAGCAAATGCTCTTACAGGCATACCATCTCCTTTTATGCTATTTATAACCTTTTACTGTATGATTTCTATTAATTCATTAGTGCTTTGGGTGTAATTGTTAAATCTTGTTTCTATTTGATTTTTGAAATTACCAGTATATCCGTTCAACTCAGGCATAACTACAACGATCTGAACAGTCAATGATCCATTAGGATTATATGTGTCATAATGAAGAATCATTTTTTCGAAAAGTTGACTATCTTTCCACCAAGCTGCTAATCTGAAAGTTTTATCAAAGGATATCTTTCCGTTCTTATCCCTCAGTTCATAAACGATTGCTCTACCAGAAGAACGCAAATCGTTAATACTTCCTTCAGTAACTGGTTCTGAACCTTTCTTATACACGCCTTCAGAAACGATAAGTCTGAAATCTTCAAATTCACCACCTTCATCTTCAGTGACTGATTTGATTAATTGTGCATGTAGATAAAGGTTTTTAGCAAGATCATCTCTAATATCATCAAGTGCAATCGGATCACCGTGTCCACCTAAGAATTTAGAAATAGTCACTCCTCTTGCTAGTTTAGTGCTAGAATTTAAAATAACCCCAGAAGTTGGATCATATCTAGGATTTGGTTCAACAGTAAACACATTTGGAGTAGAACTTCCGGCATATCTTTTTGCTTCTGCGCCTTTCAGTTTACCAAAAACTTGTTTAGATTGAGCGTTTCTAGGAGTTGGGTCGTTACTAATAATTTGTCCAGTTTTCGGTGGTACTTGATTACCATAAGAAGAACTCAACAAACCATCTGCAACAGCACGACCGATAAACTTTTCGTCTACCATTATTGCGTCATCGCGAAGTTTAGAACGAACTTCCTTTGTATTCATTGTTCTTTTTGAAACACTGTTATAATCAAATAATTTATTGATAGAATTGTAAATGGTATTGCCAGCGTCAATCAAAACTCTAAACATACCATATTCTGAATTGAACCAATCATTTTTAATTAAATTTTCAGTGGGTTTTACAGTTGCTTTCGGATCAACAGGAGTATTATCGACTGTCCACCCACTAGCTCCACCGACATCTCCGTGGAAGTCACCATAATTTTGACTATTTGTTACGTCAGAAGTAACAGACCTCCAAGCAGTGCCTTGTAGATCACCGTACACGACAGGAACAGTAATTGTATCACCAGCGTCTATAGAATGACCAGTGTACATATTATAATTGTACATTATGATATTTTCACCACCTATAGTTCCTTCATCAGCAACTACATTAATTCGTGAAGAACCTATGTTTATGTCAGGTGAAGTTTCGACGATTCTTGTTTCACTAGAGATATGGTGAATGCCTTTAACCGCATGTTGATTTTGCCCACCAACAGTAGTTTTCAAATCACCGCCAATAATTTCATTCAAAGAACCTGAAACATAATTCGTTTCCGTACCAGTCACTGTGTTAGACTTATCAGCATTTACTATAGTTTGATGATTGCCGTTTACATCTTGCCTATAACCACCTTTGATATCATAGGTTTGATCACCAGCGACATTTACATTCATATGCCCACCAACGTCTAGATCAAAATCGCCATCAACTCTCATACGAAGATTTCCGTGATATACGATTTGACCATTACCTTCAATGATAACTTTTTCATCCCCACCAGAAACACGAACAGTATTATTTGTTGAACTGATTACGACTGTTCCATCAGCACGCATCTCAACGCCTGCGCCAGTCTTATGCCTAAACAACATGCGTTCACGACCAGGAGTATCATCAATTTCTTGAACATGCCCAGATACAGTTCGGCGAACTTGGTTTAATGGAGCAGTAGAAGAAACATAATCTTGAAGTTCAAGATCAATTTCAACATCTCCCCCACCGATATATAAATTATTTTCTTCAATGCCTCTCGCTTCTAAATTAGTAGAAGGCGCATTACTGTATTCTCTTTTAGGAAATATCTTTTGTGGATCTTCATAAGGATCTGCTTGAATATTTTTCTTAGGAGTTCTCAGTTTTTTCACAAGATCTTGTGGTGATGACATTTATATCTCCCGATTCTTAAGTAGATAAGTATCAAAGTCAAAATCGCAACCAGAAATTTTAGAATCTTGATTATAAATTCCTGGCATTGATGGGAATTGAAATCCATTAAATAGTTCATCTGTTCCAGTGTATAAACCACCAGGAGAAAAACGATAAAAAACTTCTAACATTAAATCAAATGTTTTCCATTGTTCATGCGTAATAGATTTAGACGATATGTTTTCCCAAGAAAATGGACGATCGCTTGTAGAATATAATCCTGCGTCAAATGTAATTCTAATTGATTCTTCGTATATTTTATCAAACTCTTCGCTAAGTCCTGCGAAAATTGCAATAGGTTTTATCCCTAATGGTAAAACTCTTTCGACGATACCGTCTTTTCTAATATAATAATGAGTAGAATGGCATGCTTTTGTTATCGGATCATTTGTTTTATTTTTATTTTCATAATATAAATCTATAATCGTTTCATTGAAATCTTTTGCTGTCATAAATTCATCTGTAGCAGAAAGAGTCCAATCTACTATCAAGTTTTTCATTGTTCTTGTAATGCTTTTTAATTCTATTTCAAATTCACGTTTATCATTGACTTTTTCATAAGTGAAACTTGATTTATTAGTCGGTATTTTTCCTTGCCCTAATTTATAGATAGGACTGGTGATTTCATTTAATGCGGTTTTAGAACCTTTGTCAACAACCTTTGAAAGATTCGTATTTCCTAAATTATCTACAATAGGTAAAGCAAATTCGTTTGTAGAAGTATCTTTCCCATTCTGATAAAGTTCAAGTGTGTTTCCTTTATACGATCCTTGCCCTGCAGTAATACCAGCAACTGATCCCATAATGTTTGCTTTGTTCACGCCTTTTGCACCAAAAGGAGAAGATGAAGATCCAATTGGATTACCGAGATTTCTGTTCTGACTGCTAGAAAACTCTTTTATTTCTTGTGAAATAATTTCCGCTTCTTTTTTATTTACAATATCATTCGCTTTACCGTCTAATTCTGAACTTCTTCCTTCTTGACCTATTTTAGTTAAAAGTCTTTGCAATACTGGATTATCAGAAACTTCAACAGATTGATTTACTGCTGATTTTCTTTTAGAAATACTAACACCATATCCTTCTAAAGATTTATCAATTCCCTTTGGAGAACCTGAACCATGTAACATATCAAGTAAAATTTTATTATCAGTAGATCTACCAGCAAGCGTGTCTATATTAGATTTATTTGCAGGCGATTTAAAAACTTCTACATCAGGAACTGAAGCGGTTATACTACAAATTCCTGGATCTATTTTATCACCCAAAGGTTTTACGGTTGAAGTCAATCCCACAAAACCTGAAGTTGTCGCACCTACAGTTCCGCCGATAGTGGAAGAAACATTTTTTACTAAACTGTTTGCTCTTATTTCATTTGCCTTGCGGTCTATATCCTGTAACTCCCAATCCCCCCTAAGTCTGGAAGTTTCTGAAGATACTCTATCTGTAGATAATTTTGTAAAATCTGCCATTAGGTGTTAAACTTTCTATAGATTTCGAAAGCAAAATCAATTCTTTCTTCTTGCGCTTTTCTTCTGAATCTTCTATCTTCACCTTTTATTTTACCATATTCATCATATTCATATGTTGGTCTGATATATTTTCTCATGAATATAAGCGTTGCTTCTTCTATAGTTTTTGCTGATTTCAATTCAGCAAACCCATAATATGGTAAAGTGTAAAGTTCTTTTCGAGTCCACAGTAATTGTGCATATAAAGTTGTATATGATAAATTTATAGAGGCAGCAAAAGACTGTAATCCACCAAGTCTGTTTCCTCCAGAACTTGAAGAATTCCATTGACCTATACCGAAAGATCCAGGATTGACTGTCGCCAATGGATTCAAATCACCTTTGTTCGTACGAACGTCTGACTCTTGACAAAAATTTCCAATTACAGCAGATGCTGCGATTTCAGTTAAATTTCCACCTTCTTTGGTTATTAGAAAATTATAAGATCTTTCAATATTAGTGTTACCGAATAAAAGTTCTACATCAACTCTATCGGGAGGTATGGTGTTTCTATTGACTGCCGGATCAATAGCAGAAGTTCCTGCTGCTGGAGCCTGAAAAGGACTAGATTCTTCGTAAGTTATTTCATTTTCATATTTTGGCATAGAACCAAAAACTAAAGGAAGTTGTGAATGAAGTCCGTCTAAGAAGATACCGAAAACTTGTGCTTGCTCTCTAATTCCTGTACTCGCACCGAGACCTGAACTTCCGCCTTCAGTTATAGGAATAACAACTTGTGCCCATGGTAAATCTCCAACAGTAATTTCAGGATTATCATGTATTCCTACAATTCTTACTTTTACTCTTCCCATTTCTAATGGGTCGTTGACGCTGATTACCCTACCGACAAACCAACGTGTATCATCTCCATAAAATTCAGATCTATTTACAGGTATCATACTATCACCGCATCGCTTGTATAATCTTTGAGTTTAGCGCAGGTTAGATGTATATCATATCTTTCAGAAGTAAATGAATGTTTTGTAGCATAAACCAAATAATCTCCACTTTTTTTCATATCCCAATTATTTGTTTTTGTTTTTTGCGCTGGTTTATTATTTAAGAAATATAATCTAATGGTATTTCCTATCGTCATATTTGTATCCGTTTTAATGAACCCTTGACCAGGAACACGAATAGTGACAGGCGTCTTAAGTAGATGGGTTTTGAGTGCTTTACCTATAATTTTTTTATTATGGTCTGCGATATTTTTTTCTTCATTGTATGATTTCATAGAACCTGCACCGATATTATATGCACCAGAACCGGAAATTTGCGTAATCACCCTAGAAGGTTGTTGATTTAAAACATCACCGTCTATTTCAAATTCAGAAAAATTATAAGATTGGTCTCTAGTCGAAGGAAGTTTATCAATAACATCTGCTTTATAATTAAAATTGTGTTTCAATACCCTAGAAGTGAATGCGTCGTAAAATTGATAGGAAGAACCAATATAACCTGTTTGAATCATCCTAAACATATTTTGTTTATCACCTTCATTATAACTGTGAATCGGAAGATAATTATTTCCCTTTTGAAAATCGTCTGGGATATTCGGAGAACCAACATACATAAAAGGTTTATTGTTATTCACTGGTTCTGATTCCATCATAGTTAATAAGTCGCCAAAAAACAATTTATCTTCTACACCCAATGTAGAAAAAACATATTGTGGAACGCCGTCACTGGTAGTCATCCTGTTTTTAACCCAAGCGATTGCTTTTAATGGATCTAAATTAGGGATGATAACTTTCATATCTTTTTGGAATGCAGACTCTCCGACTTTAATAATTTCACGATCTAAGTATTCTTCAGAAATAAGATTTAAGATATCAAACGGTTCTCCGGAGTATGCTTTATTCACGTTCTTATAATTCGATTTATATAAGATATCTTCATATAAACTTAATGTAACAAACTCTGATGTTTCATTAGTTTTGATATGATCCATAACGACTTCAACGACAAACCTTTTTGTTATAGATTTCTGACTATCAATTGATGGTTTAATCTTAATTACAACAAATTCTGCTCCTTGAAAATCAACACGATCCATCAAACGCATAGAATCTACTAATGCTAATTTTGCAGTTAAAAAAGGCATATCAATGTGTTCATATATTTCTATATCAGAAACATCATTTGCTATTTCTACTGGCATAGTTGATCTAGAAGAATAAATTAAAACGCTTTCTAGACTGTATTTTCTACTTGGTTCTTTTGGTGATGGCATTAACTTGTCAAAGCTCTCTTAAATGCACTTGCGATTTGAGTAATATTTTCTTGTTTAATCACAGCAATATTTTTTAAATTATCATTTTCACGAATATATCTATCAAAGATAGTTACTTCATTATATACTCCGGGAACTGGTGCTGTCGGATCGATATCCACATATTCTCCGTTAGAGTTTTCATAATGATGAGTTGCATAATATTCATATCCGGTTCCAATATTAGCGATTCTTGCTACATTTTGCGCCGGACCAGAACAACTTAATGCTTCACCTTGTATAAAGTTATCATCAGTTTCTACAATAATTGTTCCTGTATCTAAATGCCTTTTAATGATTTGCCCTCTAGTTCCAGACAAAACGCCATAAGCATATTCTCCTTCTAAAAATACGTTAGATATATCCGCTTGAAATCTAACATACTTATGTGGAAAATCAACTACGATTTTTTCTTCAATTTGCTTGTTCGTTAGAGGCCAACCTTGTGATCTAAGTTTATCATTCATCATAAAAAACGTCCAATGATATGTTGGCGTATCATATAAAAATTGAGAAACTTGATCTGGACGTTCACCTTCGATAATAGAATATGGTTCATAGTATGAAAGAGATTCTCTCACCTGATCTACAACATCAACGTAAAGTGTAATATCTCTTACATATTCCATTTGGCGATTACCGCCGCCAATCTTTTCAAAATCGTCACCGAAAGTGTATAATGTTTTTCTAAAATTTTTAAAATACTGCATTAGAATCCTGCCTCGATATCTCTCTTACTTAATGCTCTGTATTCTAAGAAGGTTAGATTTAAATCAACTTCAGTCGGATGACCGTCTTCGAAAAATACACCGCCACTTGTCGAGTTATAAGATGCTTGAACGTCTTTCAAATAAGCATATTGAATTTTTGGTAATTTGATTGTTCCATTATCATATGTGAACTGAATTCTATAAATGTTAGGAAATTCATAACCAATAGGAATACCAGGACTCACGTCAATTTCCCTAGGATACATTTGGAATCTAAAGTTTTCTACGATAGATTGAATTCTTTTTGCTTCTTGGGGATTGACTGGAATTAGTTTAAAAGCAAAACTAAACATGCGCATCGCTGGTTGATCAAAAATCAATCTTGTTCCCGGATTCAATCCTGTTTGTAATGCCGTTGAACCTGCGGCAGCAAATCCTGCAGGAAGTTTAGAAGCAATTCTAGATGCCGCAACTTTTGCTGCGTCCTGAGACAAAGTTCCCTTTGCAAGATTAAAAATACTTTCCATTCCTTCGGTAACGCCGCTTTTTAATGCTGCACCTATAGACTGCCCAGAGTTTAATCCAGCAAGAGCAGTCATACCTCCTGCGCCAAGATTTGCGCTATTATAGTTCACGGCATCGTTATATTGTAACTGCTGAGGAAGAAACAATTGTACAGCAGGTCTTGACAAATCTCTGTATGCTCGAAGATCAGTTAATTTATCACCCATTGCTGCTTGCGCTTCTTTAATTTCTTTAGCAATAGAATCTCTTTCTTGTTTTGCTTTCCATGCTTCAAGTTCGGTTTTTTGTCTTTGTTCAACAGTAACCGCAAGAGATTGTTCAGATGCAACTGCTTCATCATTAGTTGATTCAGAATCTTTTTTATTTACATAATCAGAAATAAGTGGTTCATTGAAAATAGATTCAAGTGATTGATCGATTGCACCTGTATCTATTTTATATGGATGGAATACTATAGATGCTGGATATAAGTCTTCTCTAGTCAAAGGGAATTTAATAATAGAAGTCGCAGCCCTATCTTTCACTACAGTCGGTTTGGCATTACCAGCATTGGCAGGAATATAACTGTTACCGCCATATTCTGGACCAGAACCAATTGGTTCAACATTTTTTTGCTGTCTTAAAATTGCATCGGGATAAGTATCGTTTTCTGCAATCGGGGCAGCTTTGGTAGAATTCGAATTTGAAGGAGATCCACCTGCTTTTGCCGCTTTCCTAGCAGCAAGTATTTTTTTCGCCCTTATTGACATATTTTTTTCCTTAATAAATAATTAAAAATCGTCAAACCTATTTATAAACAAAATGGCATATTCAGGTAGATATAAAGTAAAGAACATAAAGAAGTATCAGGGAGATCCTGATAAGGTGACATACAGATCATCTTGGGAAAAGGCATGTTTTTATTGGTGCGATTCGAATCCTGATGTGATCAAATGGTCTTCAGAAGAAGTAGTTGTACCATATAGGTGGGATGTCGATAAAAAGATGCATCGATATTTTGTAGATTTAAAAATTACATTTAAAGATAAAACTGTTCTTGTTGAAATCAAACCCGAAAAAGAAACAGCACCACCAAAAAGACCAGATAAATCTAAACGATACATAGGCGAAGCGATGACTTATGTGAAGAATATGAATAAGTGGGAAGCAGCAAATAACTATGCAAAGGATAGAGGATGGGAATTTCAGATATGGACAGAAGAAACTTTATATAAAATGAAAATTCTTAAAAAACTAAAACCATTAAAACCTTTGAAACCATACCGCAAAAAATCTAAAAAATGATATAAATAGTCTTATGGCAAACTTATTTCAAAAATTAGAACTCGAGGCATTTCGTGCTGGTATCAACCCTAGAACTGAAGAATCTAGAAATTGGTTTCGCGAGAAAGCAAAAGGTCTTCGTAGAGTTAATCGTCTAGACCTGATGAAATCAGATGAAATAAAACAGGTAAATAAATCCCAAGCACTTATAGGTTCTATGAATATGTTTTTCTATGATCCTAAAACAAAAGATAAATTGCCATACTATGACAGATTCCCTTTAGCGATTATCGTAGGTGGTGCGCCAGGAGGGTTCTACGGAATGAATCTTCATTATCTGCCTCCAGTCCTAAGAGCTAAATTCCTTGATTCTTTATTAGACGTTACGACTAATGATAAATATGACGAGACTACAAGATTCAAAATAAAATACGGAATGCTAAAAAAAGCAGGATCTATGAGATATTATAAACCTTGTTTCAAGCATTATTTGTTTGCACATGTTAAATCTAGACTAGCAAGAGTTCATGCACCCGAATGGGAAATCGCGACTTTCTTACCAACTGCCGATTGGGAAAAGGGAAGAGCTCAGTCAGTCTATAGAGATTCTAGAAGGATGATATAATGTCTTCAGTTGATCAGATCAAAGCGACAATATCAAATAAAGGTGGACTTGCAAGACCAAATAATTTTTTGGTACAACTACCTACAGATTTTTATTCTGCTCAACCAGGATCCACATATGTAGGCGATTATATTACAGGAAGCGAATTAAACATTCTTTGCCAAAGTGTTTCAGTCCCACCGAAGACAGTTCTTACTTTAGATCAAAGAATGGGAATGACTGCAAGAAAAGTCGCTTATGGATATCAAGGGGCAGGTTCTGTTAATATGACTTTTCTTCTCCTGAACGATTATGGTATTCGTAAATATTTTGATTCTTGGTATTATAATACAGTTATTGAAGAAGGGGTTGCCGTTTATTTCGAAGACTATGCTAAAGATATTCGTATTCATCAATTGAAAAAAGCAATCAATCCTAAAAATTCTGCAGGTCAGTTAAGTGATTTACAAGGCGGTATCGTTTATAGTGCTTTACTTCAAGAAGCATATCCAACGAATATAACGCAAACTGAATTCACAAATGATCTAGACGGAATAATGCAACTAACAGTAGAATTCACATATACTAAATGGGAACCACTAACAGTGAACCCAGCACCAGCACAAAAACCTATACTTTCAAATGCTACGCAAAACGTGCAGCAAGCGATTAAGCGATCTGAAAATAGACAAAGAGCTCTCGAAACATCAGTTCGAGACGATTGGTAGATTATAAGGAGTTATTATGGCACTACCTAAACTGAATGAAACTAATTGGTATGAAGTTGAAGTTCCTTCAACAAAACAGTTAGTTAAATATAGACCATTTTTGGTTAAAGAACAAAAACAATTATTGATTGCTGCAGAAACAGAAGATCAAAGAGTAATTGTTAATTCTATTTTGGATACAATCAATGTTTGTATTCAAGAAGATTTTGAAGTAAGAACATTGACGTCATTTGATACGGACTACCTATTCAGTAGAATCAGGGGAAAGTCTGTAGGTGAAACAAGTGAAATTATTATTAAATGCGAATCCTGTGAGCACTCTAATGAAGTCAAAGTTAATATTATGGATTCAACTATTAAAGGTGAAATGAAAGAAGGAACGATACAGTTAACTCCGGAAATTTCAGTTGAAATGGTTTATCCTAGTTATATGGATTTATTTAAAAGGGATTTGTTTGACGAAGAAGGAAATCCTAGAGGTGCCCACGCTGTGGATATGATTGCAAGTTGTATCAAAGCAGTTATCACTGAAGAAGAAAGAATCGATCTTAAAAATGAATCAAAGGAAGAAATTGATGGATTTATTGATTCTTTAAATAGTGAACAGTTCGAAAGAATAAGTGGGTTCATCCAAAATATGCCAAAGTTAGTTTATGATGCAGAATTCGTTTGTGAAAATTGTGAAAAAGAAAATAAATTAACATTAGAAGGAATTGGTAATTTTTTCTAATATGCCTCTCTCATGATACGCTAGAAAACTATTATAGAGTCAATTTTCAATTATTGCAACACTATAAATATTCTCTTGCTGATTTAGACCAAATGTTACCTTGGGAGAGGGAAATTTATTTATCATTATTACTTAATCATTTGAAGGAACAAGAACAAAAAAGAAGAGAACAAGAAGCCAGGGGATACTAAATGGCGGAAGTAACATTAAAGAACGTCACTGTAGAATTGCAAAAACAAAACAGTTTGCAACAGGAGACGTATTCTTCTCAAGTTGCTACGAAACAGTCAGTGGACGGTTTGCGGCAAGACTTCGCAAAAATGTTTGGTTTGATGCAAAAACAAATGCGAATGGCAGCTGAAGATAAACGTGAAGCAGGAAAAGAAAAAACTGCTGGAAAAAAACAAGAAACTTCTGGAAGTCAAGACGCAGCAAAATTCATCCGTGCTTTATTAGGTGTTGCCGTTATCGCAGTAACTGCCGCAATTACAGCAGTCACGAGTTATTTCAAAGGTCTAACAAACCTGATGAAACTGCAGTTCAAAGGGTTATCTGCGATCGGTAAAGGTCTCGGTAATCTTATGAAAGGATTATATAAAGGTATCGACAATTTGCTTGGCGGTGAACTGACAAGAGCAATGGATGATGTCGGTAAAATAATCCAAGATGGAAAAAAAGTTATCGGTAATGCTGTCGATAAAAACTTTATCAGACCATTAAGAACAGCATTTGATAATATTTCTAAGAGAGTTAGAGATTTTCAAAAAGTAATTGGAAAAAACATAGATGACGTTTCTAAGAATATCAGAAACTTTGTTAATCGTATAGTTGAACCTGTTAGAAATTTTTATAGAAGAATCTTAGATGTTTTTAGTAAAAAAGGAAGACTAGGAACAATTATCGATGACTTCATTTCAAAATTTGGTAAAGCATTAGACTTTACAAAAGATTTCGCGAAATCCGTAAAAGATGCACTTGGTCGTGGCGTTCGTTCACTTGGAACTTCACTGAGGCAAGCGTTTTCTTTTTCTACTGACGAAATTAAACTAGCAAAAGACTCACTGAAAACTATCGCAAAAGATTTATTTAAACCACTTTCAAATGTATTTGATATGGTTAAAGGTATTTTTTCATCTGGCGGTGGTGGCGGCGGAGGAATGGGA
>Ga0102960_1000464_pt1 | contig 15216 bp, 11 predicted proteins | sample SalPon2_B_H2O_MG_2_FD_84521 | JGI IMG/M metagenome (GOLD analysis project Ga0102960, IMG submission 84521) | Salt pond water microbial communities from South San Francisco under conditions of wetland restoration - Salt Pond MetaG SF2_B_H2O_MG | ecosystem: Environmental > Aquatic > Non-marine...
ACATGAATGTCTAGGGCGAGTATCGCCTCGCGAGCCGCTTCCCAAGAGAATTCGTTTAGGTTGACCTCACACACCAACAAATCGACGTCTGTGGCGTAGTCGAGCGGACGGCCGACATTGAGAGGATCACTGATAATTTCCACGGAATGACCCAGAGACTCAAGCAATTTCTGAGTGAGTGCGGCGCGTCTTGAATCATCATCGATGAGAATGATGTTTGCGACAATTTCAGTCATCTTTCCCGCTTATTCTGGACTTGCCCAATGGTAGCAAAACCAAACCTAATGACAATCCCAGAACGCATTTTTGCGCATTATCAACATGATTAAAGCGGGTCGTCACCCCACTCGCCTTGTTCCCAATCGTCGCCGAAGTCAGAGAATTCGCCCACAGTCGATTCACCGTCGACCCTTGCAGCCCGACGCTGAAGATAAGCGTCTCGAAGAAATACGTAGCGATCACCCGACAGCAAGGCGTCTGCGTCAAGCAGTTCGGCTCGCTCGTCTACGACCCGCAGCGCGTACAAAGCGTTTCGCCCGCTGACCGACTCAATGTACGCCTCAGGCGAAAGGTAGATATCAGCGACATTACCCACACCACTACGCAAGGTTCTGGGGCCTAAAAAAGGCACCATCAAGTATGGCCCTCTGGGCACACCCCAAACCGCTAAGGTCTCGCCAAAATCGGTCTCACGCGATTCCAAGCCCATTTCACTCGCGACATCAAATAGACCCGCGATACCCAAAGTCGAATTGACGGCGAATCGACCTGCACTCGCCAAAGCGGCATCGACCTTGCCCTGCAAAATGCTGTTAACAGCCGAATTAAACTCAGACAAATTAGAGAACACATTCCCTATGCCGCGCTCGGCGACATCGGGCGTTACGCGACGGTAGCCGCGCGCAACTGGGCTCAGCACCGTCTTATCAAGACGATCATTAAAGGCAAATATCGCCCGGTTGATGTCTTCGTATGGATCTGGATTTTCGACCTCACCCAGAGGATCAATGCCCCATGACAGCGAGCTTGAGAAAACGCCAACAAACCCTAATACCAGTGTTATATGACTCCACCGAGTGCGGGATACGCTCGCGTTCGACGGATTGTGGCGAATACCATAGGGGATCATAGGGGATTTTCCACTGTCCAGGCAGTTACTTTCTGCCACTGTTGGGTTAAACGTTTTTCCGAGACCGGCATTTTTGTTCCCAACTGTTGAGCGAACAAAGAGACTCGGAACTCTTCAAGCATCCAATGATACGCTCTAAAAGGCTCGCAAACCACCGTCAACGCAGGCCGTTTTGCTAATGCGTCTCGCCACAACTGTTCGATCGGTTGAAGTGCCGCGACCGAGTTCTGATCTTTAGGCAACTGAGACTGCAACCGTTCAACGCGCCATGCCAATGCCTTGGCGAAGCGGGGAAGCTGTTCAACCATCGCTTCAGGCCATTCGAGCCAAGTCGGCATATCCAATAGACGCTCCCAGTGTGCCTTGGCATCGGCGATGCTCGCGCTCAATTCTGCGTACTGGGGCAAACGACTCAGCGCCACCCTAGCTTCACCAAAACTCTTTAAGGCCTGAAGAATCAATTTTTCGCAGCGCACCGCGCGCTCTATTATCGCCCTGCGCTCTTGACCCAAGGCCTTGATAAATTCCTCTTTCGTGCGGATCAAACCGTGCTTGTTCTCAAGATTCGGTAGAATCGCTAGGGACACAATGATATCAAGTAGAGACTCGCGCTCCACCCCCGCACTCAGCAAGATTCGCTGAGCCTCGGCATCACGCGCAGCGTGACGCTGCAGATCTCGCACCATGCCCCGTTCAGAGATTTTAGCCAATTTTAGCAAGCCCTGCCGGTGAGCGACTAAGGCCGTCTCAGGGTAGTCATACAAAGCAACTTCGACTGCCTCACCTCGATCCGTGATCGCAGGATAAGAAGTGACTGGCGTGCCGGCCTGTTTAAACTGAACAGAAACCGGAACGTCATCAAAATCCCAGCGATTGTGTGCTTTACCCGCATCAGGCATTGCCGCCTTTTGCATTGGGGCGTCCTTGGAATCCGTTTTGCTCCGGTAGGACTCAATCAAACTTTGCAGATCACGCCCTGCTGCGACCGTTTCCCCCTCGTCGTCAATCAGGCGAACACGCAATTTGAAAAAATCATCAAGACTGCTGGTATCAAAATCGTCTGGCTTAATAACGACGCCGGCACTTTTCTTTAAGGCAACGACAAAAGCGCTCAATAGCGGCTCGTCCGAGGGTTCCATATGCTGCATGGCTGCGCCGACCTTATCAGGGACAGGAACCAGTTGCTTACGTAAACGCTTAGGCAGCGTTTTAACGAGCGCGACCAATTTATCACTCAAAATACCCGGCACCACCCAATCCGGTAGGTAACGCGGCAAACGATTCAGCAAGGCCGTGGGTACCGTGAGAGTAACGCCATCGCGAGCGGAACCGGGTTCAAAATGGTAGGACAAGGGCAAATCGAGCTCGCGCCAGATCCATCGATCGGGAAACTGCGCGACATCAGATTCACTGGGCGCGTTCACCAAGACCTGTTCACGCTTGAAGCGCAAGCATTCATCTAGGCTGCGATCCCGCTTAAGCGCTTTTTGCAAGGTAGCCAGACTGTAGATGTGTTCAGGCAAGCGATCGGCGTAGAACTCAAACAGGGATTCATCCGTCGCTACCAAATCGCGGCGGCGCGTTTTTTCTTCAAGTTCCGTCACTTCAGACAGCAACTGCTGGTTAGCCCTCAAAAAAGGCGGGCTTGGCTTCACACGCCCAGTTACCAGCGCATCTCGAATAAACACCTCTCGAGCCAAGGCAGGATCCACGGGGCCAAAGTGTACTCGACGCTTATCGACGAGGGTCAGGCCATAAAGCGACAAACGCTCGTAGGCCATTACGCGCCCAGACCGCATTTGCCAAGCCGGCTCGTAATAGTGATGTTTCAACAGCCCGGGATTAATCTCTGTCGCCCACTCGGGATCAATTTGCGCACAGGATCTCGCGTAAACCTGGCTGGTTTCCACGATCTCGGATGCCACAAACCAACTGGTTCGTTTTTTGTGTAACACCGAGCCCGGAAATATACGTAATTTTTGACCACGAGCCCCCGTATATTCAGGTCCCTCGCTGTGGGTTGCGATGTAACTGAGCAATCCAGCCAACAGACTCTTGTGGATCAAGTCATAATCGGCCTCCGGTGCCAAGGCACGGGCTTGCCAGCCGTTGCTCTTGCAGGCCAGGAGCAGCTGCCGATGCGTATCCCTCCATTCTCGAACACGCAGATAATTCAAATATTCCTTTTGGCACAGACGCTTGAATTGGTTGCCGCTCAGCGCCTCTCTCTGCTCTTCTAGGTAACGCCACAAAGCCAGCCAACTCAAAAAGTCTGAACGCTCGTGAGCAAAGCGATTGTGCAAGGTATCGGCGGCCTCACGTTTGTCAGCGGGCCGCTCACGCGGATCCTGTATCGCCAAACCGCTTACGATCACAAGCACCTCAGAAAGCACACTGCGCTGCTGCGCCTCGATCAGCATGCGACCCAAACGAGGATCCAAAGGGAGCCTCGCCAATTTTAAACCAAGCGGTGTCAGGTTCTCTTTTCGATCAGTCGCACCAAGTTCATCGAGCAGTCGAAAGCCATCTCGAATCAATCGGGGATCGGGCATCTCAATAAACGGAAACTTCTCGACATCACCCAGCCGAAGTAGACGCATCTGCAAAATCACTTGCGCCAGATTCGTTCGCTTGATTTCGGGATCGGTGAACTCGGGGCGTGTCTGGAAATCCTCTTCCGAGTATAGGCGTATGCAAACGCCCTCAGCCACACGGCCACAACGCCCTTTTCGCTGATTCGCACTGGCCTGAGAAACCGGCTCAACAGGCAATCTCTGCTACTTACTTCGATAGCTATAACGTGAGATACGCGCGGTACCGGGATCAATCACATAGCGGATCCCAGGCACGGTAAGCGAGGTTTCAGCCACGTTCGTCGCCAGTACAACGCGAATTCCACGGCGCGATTGGGTTTGGAACACCCGATTCTGCTCGGCAGCACTCAAACGCGCATACAAGGGCAGCACATCAAACCGCTCATCGCCTTTCAAGGCTTTGGCAATATCCCTGATTTCACGTTCACCTGGCAGGAACACAAGAACATCGCCACGCTTGCCGTATTGCCCGCGATCAATCGAATCGAGCTGCTCAGTAACGGCATCGGTTAGCTCGATGTTTTCGTCTGGGCTATCCACGTAGTGGACTTCCACCGGAAAGGTTCGACCTTCCACCTGAATAATCGGAGCACCGTGGAAGTACTCAGAGAATCGCTCCACATCAATAGTCGCCGATGTGATGATCAGCTTCAGATCTGGGCGTTTGGGCAGAATTCCCCGGATGTAACCCAGCAAAAAGTCGATATTCAAACTGCGCTCGTGGGCCTCGTCTATGATGATCGTGTCATAGCGTTTCAGCAGGCGATCGTGCTGAATTTCGGCCAGTAGGATACCGTCCGTCATCAACTTCAGCTGGGTCTGATCCGATACCTGGTCTGTAAAACGAACCTGGTAACCCACAGCCGTGCCAAGCTCGCAACCCAGCTCGGAGCTGATCCGTGTTGCGATAGACCGAGCTGCTAACCGACGGGGTTGCGTATGCCCTATCAACCCGCTTTGCCCTCTCCCCATGGACAACAACATCTTAGGAAGCTGCGTGGTCTTACCGGATCCTGTCTCGCCCGCAATCACCACAACCTGATTGGCCGCGATTGCCGCTTCGATCTCGACGCGACTTTCGTTGATGGGCAGCGATTCGGGGAACTCGAACTTAATAGGCACCGTAGCGCGGGTTTCTGGCATGATCTGGGCTGATTAGCAATCAAAGGGCGAATGGTAATGGGTTGTAAGCCGAGTGCCTAGTCTGATGTCGCAGAGATCTAAATCCGCCTCGCGTCGCAGCCTATTTATGCGGAACGCTTCAAGGCCATCCATGGCACGCTCGCGCACACGACGTCCTGTCGTGTGAGCGCCCGCTTTAAATAGGCTGCCTCCACTCGGCTTGCTGGGGTGCCTTGCCGTTGAGCTTGCTGCCCCCAACAGTTACGTAGCTGACCTAACGCGAGTCGACCCGATCCACCTTCGCCTGTATTCTGTATGCATCCAACAGGAGGGCGTCACATGCCAACTATATCTAACGTGCCGTTCGATCAGCTTCAGATCGGACAAACCAGTGAATACGCCAAAACCGTGACTGAACAGGACATACAGCTGTTTGCCGTGCTGTCTGGCGATGCGAATCCAGTGCATTTGGATCCGGATTTTGCAGCAAACACACAATTTGGCGAGCGCATAGCGCACGGGATGCTAACGGGAGCCGTAATCTCGGCAGCGATAGCCATGCAGATGCCGGGACCCGGCACTATTTACTTGGGGCAAACCTTGGCTTTCAAGCGCCCGGTAAAGATTGGAGACACCGTGACCGTGACGCTGACCGTAGCTGAAAAGCATGCAACCAAGCCAAGAGCGACACTGGACTGCGTGGTCACCAATCAAAACGGACAAGTGGTTGTAGAAGGTCAAGCAAACGTCATGGTGCCGACCGAATCGCAAACGGTAGAAGTTCCCACCCTACCCAGTGTGTCTTTGCAGCGATAAGGCTGAACCTATATTGCGCTGGCAACGGGACTAGAGTCTCTAGCAGCGATACGAAGCGGATTTAGACATCTCACACAAAGGGGCACGCTCGTCGAGCCTGACCTGTGCCCCACTAAAACCCGCAGTCAAGGTCGATCTAGCAGGGCCAGCAGGCGATACCCGCTAGGCCACAATTAGGAGGCGCTTTGACTGGACGCGGTTGGCGGGGCTTTCGGCGAGTATGTTTGAGCGTAAGGCGAAGCCTGAAGCGAGTTACGCAGCCGCCGCCATTAGCGGAAAGGAAGCCGAACCGTGGCGTGTGGGTATCGGCTGCGGCTTCCAACTCCAAGCGTTGCAGCATTCCTCTCTACATTTGCGCTGGCTGGATCAGACTCTTCTAACCCGAACCCTGCGTATTTAAGCGCCTAAAACACCCTGAGGCTGCTGCTCCTGGATAAACTGCTTGGGCGGCAAATAAACGACTTTCAGCAATACATCGGCCGTTCTCACAGAGGTCTCGGCAGACAGCGCCATCACATTAAGCTGCTTTTCCGATACGAACGGTGCGGTAACACCAAACAGCATTTTGTGCTCTTCGCCTTCGGCTCGGAATACCGGCGGCTCTTTTCCGTCTTTCATCGCTTCGACAAAACTGGCCAGAAGTCCCATCAGATTATCGCGGAAGCTGGAATAATTCAGATGCCCATGAAACTCAGTCACATCCAGCGCGATATCAAACCGCACCAGAGCGCCGTCTTCCATTTTTACTGTTGTAATCGGCTTTCGCTCGCCCTCAAGCAAACTCTTGAACAAATTCTTAGACTGAGTGCGGGTCGGCTCAATAAACGCTTTGTGCAATAAATTAACCGACATTGTTATAAACTGCTTGTTAGAGATTGTCGCCTTAGATTGCGCCATAATATTGCCCCATAAATTTTGCGCAAAGTGTACCGACAGGAAAGCGCGAAGGCTAGTCAGGCCCCACAGTTTTAAGGAGATCCCCACTGTCACATTCAAGCCCCGAATGGAAGGCTCTGGAGACGGCACAAGTCTACTGGAAAGACGAAACGCCCATCTCTCAGACCTTCGAGGACATTTACTTCAACCCCGGGCATGGGCTGGAGGAAAGTCGCCATGTGTACCTATTTGGTAATGACTGCCCAAACCGCTGGGCGACACAAGGAACTGGTCTTTTTCATATCGGCGAACTGGGCTTTGGATCGGGTCTAAATTTCCTATGCACATTGCAGGCCTGGCTTGCCGCACCCGAGCCCAAACCCAATCTTCATTTTAGCTCGGTGGAACTCCACCCTCTTCCAACCAGCGACTTACAGCGCACGCTGGGATTTTGGCTCGAGCTCACGAACTTGGCGAACCAGCTGACAGCACAGTACCCCCCACCGGCACCAGGCGTTCATCGGCTTTTGTTTGCCGAGGGACGGGTCAAACTCGATCTTTGGTTCGGCGATGTTGAATGGGCCACAGAGCAATGGCACCAGCAGGGGCTCGAGATTGATGCATGGTACTTGGATGGCTTCGCGCCTGACCGTAACGATGCGATGTGGTCTGATGCAGTATTGTCTCGGGTTGCGCGCTTATCCAAACCGGGGTGCACGGCATCGACCTTCAGCGTAGCCGCCAAGATCAAGAACCCGCTCAAAGACCTAGGCTTTGAAATCAGCAAGCGACCGGGATTCGGCCGTAAACGAGAACAACTCTTCGCACTCAAAAAAGCGCCGAAGGAGCCCTACGAGTGGCACCTGACTCCCTGGCATATGGTTACCCCACCTAGCGTAGCACCCAAAAAAGTCGCGGTCGTTGGCGCGGGTTTGGCCGGCGCCTTCACCGCAGCCGCACTCGCGCAGCGCGGTATCGAGGTCGACGTATATGATCCCGATGGCATTGCAAGCCACGCCTCAGGCAATGCTCAAGGTGTGATCTACGCTCGGATTCCCAAGCGTCATGCGCCGCTCGGCGACTTCGGAATTACCGCCTTTTTGTATGCAATCAATCTCTACCAAAATTTGTTTACCTCTGGCCGTTTGATGCAAGGTGTTCATGGCGATTTATCCGGTGTCTTTCACACCTTTGACACATCCGCCCTCACGGAACTCGAGCGACAGCTCGATGGTCTCTCCGAACTGGCGCGTATCGTCGAGCCCAGTACCGTGGAACAGATAGCGGGCTACGAAACGCAAGATAAAATGTTGCACTTTCCAACAGCCGGCTGGATGTCACCGCGGGCGCTATGCCAAGCACTGCTGCATCATCCCAAGATCACTGTGAGAGACTCTCGAGTGACTCAGATCAAGCCACTCACTGAGGGTGTGAACCTGTGCCACGAAAGCCCGAATGCGGCCCACGAGCGAGCCGTATTTTACGATCATATGATTCTGGCAAGCGGAACCCAGCTCAACGCCCTACTCGGTAGCAACGGACTGCCTGTTAAAGCTATCCGAGGACAAACGACCCAAATACCCGCAATACCGACGCTCTCGTCCTCGTTTTGCCACGATGGCTACATAGCGCCCGCCGTGAATGGTGAACACTGCATCGGGGCCACCTTTGAACTCGACGTTCAGCATCATGAGCCAACGCAAGAAGGCAATGAACAGAACAGCTCGAAACTGGCTCATTTTTTGGGAATACCTGCACCGAAAGCCCTAGGGCAGAGAGTCGCTTTTCGATGCGCAACACCTGACTACATGCCAATCGTAGGCGCCGTTGTCGATGCTGATGCGGCTCGGGATACCTTTGATGTCTTGCAGTTTGACGCGCGCAAAGTGGTAGAGGCAGACACACCCGTTCTACCGAACCTGAGCTGCCTAACCGGCTTAGGCTCAAGAGGCCTGACTTATGGGCCGCTCGCGGCCGAAATTTTGGCATCACAAATTGCAGGACAGCCCCTGCCCGTGACCACTGAGATAGCGCGAGGGCTAAGCCCTGCTAGATTCATCATCCGGAATATTGTGAGGCGCGCATGAAGGTCGGTAACCGGTGGGTCCAAAAGATCACAAAACGATTCCCATTCGGGGCGCTCGTCTTCGTGCAGACGCTTTGGGGGGCAACCGCCCCTGCGGAGCTCTCATACAGAGTGTTAGAGAAGCAAGCCCAAGACCCGAGTTTGTTTGTGCAAGGTTTAACGTTTTCAGGCGGCCACCTGGTTCTATCCACCGGCGGTTATGGAGAATCAAAGATTCAAAAAATAGACCCATCCAGCCAGCAGGTCGTCTCCGAGGCAAGGCTCGCAGATCAACACTTTGGCGAGGGTATAGCTGAGCTCAATGGAAAACTGGCTTAACTCACCTGGCGATCAGGGGCTGGGTACCTTCGAGACCCAGATTCGCTCGCGGTCATAAAGCAATTTCGCGTTGAAGGCGAAGGCTGGGGAATGACCTCAAACCAGACCGAATGGATCATGAGCGACGGCTCAAGCTACCTTACCTTTCTGGATGCCGAAACGCTCAAACCGCGTCGAAGACTGCAGGTGACCCTGATGGAAAAGCCCGTAAACCGTCTAAATGAGCTTGAGATGATTGACGGTTATGTCTGGGCCAATATCTGGTTCGATTCAAGAGTTGTGATAATTGATCCGACCACCGGTATTGTGGATGCTGTGCTCGATTTGTCTAACCTTCTGCCGCGGTCTGAGCGTAAACCGAACACCGACGTGTTAAACGGAATTGCCTTCGACAAAGCCGAAAACGCAGTTTGGTTTACAGGAAAGCGCTGGCCGTGGCGCTACAAGCTTGAAATCCTTCCAGATCGTCCCAAAGTTTCACGTTAAGTTGCTCAAGCACGCTATAATGCGGCCCAAAGTTAAAGGAGACGATAATGACCTTGGGACACACCCACCACGACGCATTTGAACACATCCGGACGCAACATATCGCATCTCTCGCGGTGGACGTCAGCCACTACCGCCACAAAAAGACGGGCGCGCTGCACTATCACCTAGCCAGCGAAAGCGACGAAAACGTGTTCCTGGTGGCGTTGCGAACGGTACCCCAAGATTCAACCGGCGTCGCGCACATACTCGAACACACGGCGCTATGCGGCAGCAAAAAATACCCCGTAAGAGACCCCTTCTTCATGATGTTGAGGCGTTCGCTCAACACCTTCATGAATGCCTTTACGAGCTCAGACTGGACCGCCTATCCCTTTGCAAGCCAGACTCCAAAGGACTTCGAGAATCTGCTTCGCATCTACTTAGATGCCGTCTTTTTTTCTAACCTCGATCCTCTGGATTTTGCACAAGAAGGACACCGCATTGAACTGTCTGAGCCGGGAAACACCGACTCTCCACTGGTGTACAAAGGGGTTGTGTTTAACGAGATGAAGGGCGCCATGAGCTCGGTAAACAGTACCCTTTGGCAGGCGCTTTCGGGTGAACTTTTCGACAACACCTATCACTACAACAGTGGCGGTGATCCAGAGAACATAACGGATCTCAGCTACGATCAGCTGAAGCAGTTTTATCAAACTCACTACCACCCCAGCAATGCCATTTTCATGACATTTGGGAATATCCCTGCGGCTCAGCACCAAGCCCATTTTGAAGCATTGGCACTCAGGGAATTCGACAAGTCGGATGCACATATCGAGGTTGATCTCGCGTCGGCCCACACCGAGCCCAAACGGGTAAGCCAGCCCTACAGCCTAGACGATTCAGATGATCTGAGCGCCAAAACGCACCACGTGTTAGGTTGGAAGCTCGGCCAAAGTACGGATCTTATGGCGCAGCTAGAGGCTCACCTGATCACTAACTTGCTGTTAGAGAATAGCGCTTCCCCTCTGATGGCAGCGCTCGAGACCAGCGATTTGGGCACCGCGCCTTCACCACTGTGTGGACTCGAAGACTCCATGCGCGAGATGGTCTTCTGTTGTGGTGTTGCAGGAAGTGAGCCAGAGAGCGCGGAGGCGGTCGAGGCGCTCATCCTGAGTGTGCTGGAAACCTGTGCCACCGAGGGATTCCCCTCAGACTCCGTTGATGCGGTGCTGCATCAGCTTGAGTTACATCAGCGCGAAATTACCGGAGACGGCATGCCGTACGGGCTGAATCTGATCCTGCAAGGCTTAAGTGCGGCGACTCACTACGCGGATCCGGTTCAACTGCTCAACTTAGAACCTGCCATAGCCGCGCTCAAAGATAAGGTGAAAGACGCGAACTACCTACCGGGGCTCGTTCGTAGCTTACTGTTGGACAATCCGCATCGAGTGACCCTAACGCTGAAGCCCGACACTGAGCTTACCGCGCGCAAACAAGCCGCCGAAGCACAAAAGCTCGAAGCGATAAAAGCATCGCTAACCTCGGAACAACTGCTAGAGATTGAGGACCAAGCGAAAGCGCTTGTAGCAAGACAAGCCAAAGTCGACGACAGCTCGATCTTACCTAAAGTGACCAAAGAGGATGTCGCCCCGCACTTACATGAGCCCGAGTCACAGCGACTCGAGGGCACATTAGATGTTTATTGCTACCCGGCGGGAACGAATGGGCTTGTCTATCGCGAGATGATTGCACCCATCGCCGAAATTGACTCGCAAGATTTAGCGATGGTGCCACTATACGCCGACTTCTTAACCGAGGTCGGTCTTGGCAATCACGATTACTTGGATGTGCAGCGCAGGCAGTCGGCCACGGTTGGGGGCATACACGCTCATACCCTGTGGCGCACAGACCGCAAGGCCGATGGACAAATCAAGGCCTACTTTGCGCTGTCTTCAAAAGCACTTGTTGCCAATGCCGAAAAACAAGTCGCGTTGATGAGCGACACGCTCGCTCAACCTAAATTCACCGAGCATAAGCGCTTGAAGGAGCTGGTCAGCCAACGCACTCAACGGCGCCTAAACAGTATAACGGGCAGCGGCGACAGTTTAGCCATGAGCGCCGCCGCGGCAGCGCATGATCCGCTCGCAAATTTGCATGACTACTTAAGCGGTTTGCGCAGTACACAGGCGCTAAAAGCCCTGAACGAAAAGCTCAATTCAAAATCAGAACTCGAGGCCTTTGCCGAGAAACTGGGTAATATCCACACTCAATTGTGTGCGGGCTCATGGCGGCATTTGGTGATTGGCGAAGAGCAGCACATGAGTACGCTCGCCGCTCAACTGGTTAACGTGACGGCGGCCTCCCCTTCTGGTCGCTCTGAGCTTACCCAAGCGCCTCTCGATTTGGCGCACAGCAAGCAATTATGGCTCACCAATACGCAGGTGTATTTCTGTGCTAAAGCCTACAAAACCGTTAACTCAGATCACGAGGATGGGCCCGCTCTAACCGTGCTCGGTGGTTTGTTACGTAACGGGTTTTTACACAGAGCCATCCGCGAGCAAGGCGGCGCCTACGGTGGCGGCGCGTCACAAGACAGCGGCTCCGGTGTGTTTCGATTCTATTCGTATCGCGATCCACGCTTCGGCGGGACGCTCGATGATTTTGATGCGTCGCTGGCGTGGTTACGTCGTAATGAGTATACCGATGAGGCGCTAGAAGAGGCGATCTTGGGTGTTATTGCATCGCTTGACAAACCAGGATCACCCGCGGGCACCTGCAAGCAGCACTTCCACAACCGCTTGTTTGATCGCACTCATCAAGATAGAGAAGCCTTCCGGCAGCGCATTTTGGCTTGTTCACGCGACGATATAGAACGCGCCGCAAATCGGTACTTTGACCCGAACTCAGCCTCAATAGCGGTTGTCGCACCCAAAGGAACAGAAGATACTGAGAGTGCGTTGGTCGGTACTCTCGGCCTCCGTTGCTTCCAAGTCTGACCACCCGCCGCACTCCGGGAATCCGGCCTGTGCGGCTGATTCCCCAAAGATTTCAGGCAAAAGGGTCACCGCTGTTCATGACAGAGTGACCAAACTAGCGGAGCGGAGACAGCCTATTTTAAGCGGGCGCTCACACGACACGACGTCGTGTACGCGAGCTTGCCATGGATGGCCTTGAAGCATTCCGCGTAAATAGGCTGTGAAGCGAGGCGAATCGCTCACAGCGTTAACCTACCCTGCCATCACAGTCCAGACATCTCAGACGAATGGGTCAGCCTCTTCGAATCTGACCCAGGCGTGCAAATAGGCTGTGAAGTTAGGCGGAGTAGACTTCTATGCATCACCGCTGACTAAGATCGGGCGTCAGCCAGAGTATCCGGGCGTAATCGTCAGGAATCACCCCCTGAAGATCGTGATAATTCACGAGCACATTTCCCCAAGACGGATCGGCCAAGATCACTCCCTTATCAGAACTCGCCTTCAGCACCGTAAAATGCGGCTGACCGAAGTCTTCAAGGTACAGTAAAACCGGTTGTTTGAGCCGAGAGAGAAAATCAACGGGTAACTTTAAGCCCTTTGCCTGGTAACCAAATACCGAACCGAGCTGGGCAATGCCATCAAAACTCATACCATGATTTACGTCGAAAATGGCGCTGCCAACCTTAACCCATGCCCTTGAGAGGGTCTGCTCACGACTTACGGTACCACCACCTTTGGTCGCGGAAGCGCCAACACCGCCCTCTTTGACGGCTAGATAGCGATTTTGCTCGTACCACGCGTCAATGACTTCCGCCTCGGTCAGAGACCATCCCCACTGAGATTGCGCCAATGTTGCCAAAGCTGCAGCGCCACACGAATAGTCCAGACTCTGTTTCACCACTCCGTGATCACGCAGATCAATCCAAGTCTCGAGTGCAGTCGCTCTGATCGGCACCAAGGCCGACATCAGCAAAACGACGAGGACGACAACCCCATTACCCCTTGGGCTGGGGATATGCGCCCTTTGCATACCAAACCGCCGCTGAGACGACAAAAGCGTTTGCCATCGCTACCCAATTCATAAAGAACAGATTACTTGAAGACACCAGCATGAGCTCAGAGCTCGTTGGGGTAATACCTATCTTAACCACGAGAGCCAGAATCGGAACGATTTGGATAAGCCAGAGAATGGCGACGGCATTAAGATAACCGAGCTCGACATTATGTACTTTTAATTTAGACATACTAAACTCCTTGTCATTTCCGGGACCGTGACTGAGCCACGGTCCCAACGTATCACACGCCTGAGTACTGCTCACAAAAAGTGTCGCACGCACTTTTCTCATGAGGGGGAATCGTATTGTTCTCTATGAACGTTTTTTCTATCTCGCGACCATTCAGTAAGATGGCCCCACTGCTATCGGGCTGAAAATAAACATCTGACAGAGGCTGCTCTGTCTCGCTTACTTCATCCTTTTCTCTGGTCGCATCGGCATAGTCGCTCATCATACCCTGAACAATCGCGCTATCTGCGGCAGCTATTCCCGCAATCGTCAGCAACAAGCCAAGAAGTTTGCCTTGTGTTTGCAGCATTTCAGCTTCCGACAAGGTCGATATTTGAGCCTGATCACCCGCAGGCAAAGAATCAAACAGCGTTTGTGTCTCTGCAGCGCTCAACCCGCTCGCTGTCGTATTGAAGGACAGACCCATCGTCGCCGCGATTACTGCATTTCTCATTAGCTTTTTCATAAGATTTCCTCATTCCTTTGAAAGTAGTGCCTAACGTCGTGTCAGGCCTTGTCCAAGTCAGTCAAAATTCATAGCGACCGACCACGGATAGGGTTGCCGGCGAGTCGTTCGCCAAGCCGAAGCCGATATTTACGGAGCTTGAGATATGCTCAGTTGCTCGATAAGAAGCCCCCAAACTGAGTGTCTGCCGATATTCTTTTGAGTCAGAGACCTGAGCGACGACCGGCTTGCTTAAGGATAACGTGTGGCTGGCGTAGAGAGCCAAGACCCTGTTTACGGCAAAATCCATACCTAAAGTCCAATTAAATACTCGAGCACTCGAGCCACTTTTCCCCTTGTAAGACCACCGCCCGGTATCGGAATATCGAAATCGGCTAGAAAGTACGAGTGGGTCCACAAATCGAACCAGATCAATACTGACTGATTTAGCACCGCGCTCACGCTCTAGATCCGCGTCACTGTGCGAGGCAGTGAGTTCGGCGCCAAATCCAGCAGAGACTTGCCAAGCGCTCAATCGCCCCAGAAAGTAGCGCCCGGTGAATGACAAGGTATTCGCATCGAATGATCGATCAGAATCCAAAGATGACGACCGGTCCCAATTAAGCCCAAGGCTCAGCCCAGAACTCATACCATATCGAACCGATAGGGCCTGATGTGCCGTGGCGTTATCTTGAACATTTTGACCAAAATAAGATCGACTAAAGGAGCTGATACCTAAGTTAGACTGCAAGACCCATCGATCTTTTTTTATCAGCAAATCTTCAATCGAGAGCAGAGGCTCCAGTAGCGTATTGTCATTCGCCCGAGCCATACTCGATGTCAATAGAACACTGGCCAACAGCAAGCTGATCGATCTGCGCATCGCAATTCTCCTCGTCTCTGATGAGAATTCAGGGTCACGCAAAGTCAGGCGCGTCGACACGACCGACTCTACTCAAACAAGATCTTTTGAGCTCAATAACAACCAGATCAATCAATTGATAAGCGATGCACATAGAGAGCCCAGGTTCTGGGTTCTGGGTTCTGGGTTCTGGGTTCTGGGTTCTGGGTTCTGGGTTCTGAGTTCTGAGTTCTGAGTTCTGA
>Ga0102960_1000469_pt1 | contig 15177 bp, 5 predicted proteins | sample SalPon2_B_H2O_MG_2_FD_84521 | JGI IMG/M metagenome (GOLD analysis project Ga0102960, IMG submission 84521) | Salt pond water microbial communities from South San Francisco under conditions of wetland restoration - Salt Pond MetaG SF2_B_H2O_MG | ecosystem: Environmental > Aquatic > Non-marine...
GAAAGTTTTTATTATCCCATTCAAGTATTCTTCCATCATTTTGTAAAAGAAAATCGCACCACATTGGTATTATGAAACCTTCACTAATTAAATCAATAATAGCTGGGCATCTTTTAACTGTTCCAGATGTATGTTTTTTGGCTGTATCACCACTTCTTTCAAACCTACCAGGCGAACTACCATCAGGTGAAGCAGGTTGATTAATGGTTTCTTTCATATGCTTAAACCATTGAGGTATAAAGAATTTAGATGGTTTTACTCTAGCAATATCTTCAAGTCCTGCCACGTCAGTAGCGAACTCTATATATTGATTGCCTCCCAGATTAAATTTCATTTATTTATGGTGCTTGATACCACTCATGGTCTTCTGGCAAATTTTGACAAAGAGTATTATAATCAGTTACTTTCTGAGCAATTTGTGCTTCTACAGATTCTCTATCTTCATCTGAGTAATCATCTACTTTTGTAACTTCCATTTCGTATAATAAAATCTCCATAGATTCTATTTCATCTCTTTTATTCCTAGCTTTTTTATCCCAATCTACATCAGCATCAGGGTCAAAAAACATATATGTATGAGTCATTATCCCTCCAGGGTTGATATTCTATCTTCTAATAAATCTATCTTAGCAGATAAATCTTTAATTGCTTGTACTAATATTGCGTCTATCTCTCCGTCCATTAAACCTTTCATAGGTTCGTCTTCGTCTAGTCCAGGCTTATCATTCTTAGCATAAGTAACATCTTCAATAATCATTGCTATTGTAGATGGGTCTAAGCCTTCATCTGTAAGTGCTTGTTTAACATCTTGTTGTGTAAGCCTATAAGTGACTCCGTCTAATTCATTAACTGCACCTTGTTTTTCCTTTGCTCTTTCTAAGTAATCAGCAGAGAAATTAGCAGTAATAGGATTTAATCTATTAACTACATTGATTCCTGGAACAGTATTAGCGTTTATATTTAATAATCTTGCATCGTGAGTTAATGGGTTTATATGAACGTGAGTAAGGTTTGCATAAGTATTTCCGTGACCATGACCGCTAGAAGAGTAAGGGTGATTGTGATTAGTTGGATGTCCAATTTCGTGTGAGTTAGATAAGTATGAACTACCATGTCCATGAGAGTTAGCAGCATAATCGTGTCCATGAGAGTTAGCAGCATAATCGTGTCCGTGACCACTATTTGCATAATTGTGTCCGTGTCCGCTATTAGCAAAGTTTGCATGGTCATTATCTAAGTGATTTATTAATATAGAACCAGTATTAGCACTTAAATTTAATACTGAACTAGCAGCTGTTGCTAAAGCATTTACAGCTGATGTTGTATGAGAGTGATATGTACCTCCTCCATTAGCTGATGAGTTTTGTACATTACTCATATCTACACCGTGGTTATTACCATGGTTGTCACCACTAAATGTAGTACCTGCGGCATTAGTGGTTGTATGGTTATGAGTATCATTTAAGTTACTAGCGTTAACAACTAAATTTACAGTACCTGTGTTATTGCTTGCAGTTATGTGATTACCTGGAGTAGTTACTATAGAGGTTACACCAGCGTTAGCAGGAACATTTCCCCAAGATGGGTTACCATTTGAATCAGATATAATTACTTTACCTGAATTACCTGTTGTATAAGCACTACCATCCCAGTAATACCATGGGCCGAAAGACTTTATTCCGTTTGTTCCACCAGATAAAACAAGAGCTGAGTTTGCCTGTGCTTGCAAATGTAAATCTCCAGATACATCTGCTACATATCCAGACTGACCACTATTGCTATAGAACTGCATTATTGCAGAACCATTATTTGAAAATTCTATTCTTTGTCCACTATTTGCAGTAGCTAAAGTTCCAGAAACTGTTCCATCTATGTTTGCACCATCTAATGTACCTGTAATAGTTACATCATGAAATGTTGCTGAGTTAGCTCCTATTTGATAACCTGTATTAGCGTCAAAAGTAGTTGATTCAATATTACTTGAATTTATTTGTGTTCCACCAATAGTTCCATCAGTAGCAGTTATATTTCCTGATATGTTTGCACCAGTAGCGGATAATGTATTAGCAGTTAAAGAACCGTAAAATTTTGCAGTACCATCTGAATGTATTTGAAAACCTTCTTCGTTGGTATTGCTATAAGAATTGCTTTTAATTCTGTTGCTTTCAATATCTAAACCACCAATTTCTCCAGAAGTAGCTTTCATTTCTCCGTCTGTCTTTACATAGAAAGCAGCGTTATTATCAAAGTTAGTTGAAGCAGAACCTATCCAAAGGTTCCCATCTCCGTCTATGTGAAATCCGTCAGCCATAATCCTAAGGTGTTATATGGAAGCCTGTAATTGATGTCAATGTTACTCCACCTTGTGATGTAACAACAAAGGTTCCATTTCCAATATTTAATCCTCCGCTAAATGTACCACTAGCACCTGATATATCTCCTCTAAAGTTTCCATCGTTAAACTCTACAGAACCGTCAGCACCAATTTGCCAACCTGAACTACCAGCTGAATAGTTTCCTTCTATTGTACCAGCAGAAGCATCTAGAGTTAGGTAATATGTTGTACCACCTGATGTAACGTCTGCCTTAATAGTATTAGTAGCAATATCCCAACCACCAATAGCACCAGTAGTTGCTGTAATATTTCCTCTAGCTACTATGTCGTTAAACTCAGCAAAACCATTAGGATAGTTAGCATTTTGTTTTTCTATTATCCAACCTTGTGTGTCTTGTTGATAATTATCAGACTGTATAGTATCTCCAATCTTAGCATTTGTAATTGAAGCATCAGTAATCTTTGCAGTAGTAACAGCCAAGTCTTGTATCTTAGCTTCAGTAATAGTTGCATCTGAAATGTATTGTGTTGTTATTAAATTAGCACTAGCCGATTGCTCATCTGAAGGGTCTGATTCGTTACCAGCTTTATCTACAGCAGTAAATCTAAAATAATGTGTTGAGCCATTAGGCATTTGTATTTCATACACAACAGGTATTTCCAATCTTAAGTGAGAAGCTGATACTGGTATTTCACCTACTAAGTAATTAGAACCAACTGTAAAACCAGATGTTGTTGTAGCATATACATTTAAATGGTCTATATCAAAATCTAATGTAAAGTCTACGACTGTTGAAACAGGTTGTCCTTGATTATCTACAGCTGCACCAAGATTATGAGTAATCTGAGTTCTTAATGCACCTGCTGCAATAGCTGCTGCAGGACCTGGTTTTTTTGGAGCATCACTATCTATAGATGTGGTTATAGTTGCATCAACATATTTAGAAACTGCACCATTTTGGTTTACAGCTTGTACGCCTACCTCGTATTGTGTTCCTACGGCTAAGCTTTCTATGGTAAATGTTTCATTACCCCAGTTAATTGAACTTTCTGAATAAGGGTCTGTAGTTCCTGTCTTTCTGTATCTTATATTATAGTGAGAACCATTTTGAACTATTGTGTTGTCTGTATTCAGAGGAACTCTCCACTCTATTTTTATAATTGCAGTAGGAGCACCCAATGCGTCTGCTATTACACCGCTTGTTAAGTTAATTCCATTTAAAGATAAGTTATCAGGGTCTCTAACTTCACCAGGAGTTTGTGCTTTAGTTGTAGCAGATATACCTGTTATTGCAGGACTAAACCTTAAGTCATCTCCTAATTTAACAGGTGCATCTCCAACTTCTAATCTTGCTCCACCTTGTTCCCATTGAACATAAGGTGTTAAGTTAAGATATTCTACTTGAGAACTATTAGGAGATATAAGTCTTCTTAAGTAAACACCATAACCATCTTTGATTGGATAGTTGATTGATGTAACCCTAATTTTTTCAGGGTTTATAAATTCACCTTGATAAGATATTTCAAAAAGTTTAGTTCTACCATCTTCTATTCTTATATCCTCTGTATCTTCAAAACCTAAGTCAGGGTCATAAACAAATATCATATCCCCTACTTCAAAATCGCCTTGTATATCGTAGTAATCTAAATCTAAGTTAATACTTCTCTTTACTTTTTTTAATTCATTTAAGAATGCTCTAGCTCTCTGCTCTTTAGAAACATGTGGATGGTCAGGTTCAGAAGCATAAATAACTCTTTCTAATGGTTGCCCATGCATATCTTTATAAGGAATATTGTCATCAGTAACATCTAATAAGTCTGCTGTATGTCCAGATGTAGTAACTAAATATTCAACAGTAGATACATATTCTCTAGCATCAAATTCTGATTTAATAGATGAAGGGTCTAAACCTACTATAGATGGGTCTTCTCCAGAAGTACCTCTTACTACGACTGCTTGTGCATCTTCATTTAAACCATGACCAACAAATAAGTCGTCTCTTGGTCCTACATCTATTAGTACTTTTCCTGCATTAGTTCCATTAGGTATTGGTCTAGGTGTATCATCATCAACAGTACCTATTCTAATTCTCCACTCTATGTCTAATTGAGAGGCAATTTTATTAAGTGCTGCTAATACAGTTTCTACATAATGTGTACCTGTATATTGGTCTTGACTATTTTCTACTGTTGGAGCAGATGTAGGAACAGGAAATGTGACTAAACCTGTGCTGCTATTCACAACACTTTTGGCAGTTCCTTTAGTTATTCTAAGGCCATCTAGGTAACCATAAAAATAATCTGATATTTGTGAACGACCAATAGATAAGTTAAGTCCCATCTTTGCCCAAGATTTAACATCTGGTTGAGGTATTTTTACAGACTTTTCACTTCTCCAAGTCTGTACCATTGTTCCATTTTTAAATGTATAAAAGTCATTACCACTTCTTGTTATAGCAAAGTGATTCCATTGACCATAGTCAATAGTTCCTAATGACTTACCATTTGCAATATCATAACAATCATCTGTTGCAAGACCATTAAGTACTAATGATTGTGAAACAGATGACCTTATATAAACCTTTGATTCTCCTGAACCATTTTCATTTAGACCTAACATCCATGAAGGTAAAGTAGCATATTGTGTAGAAGATATTACAGCACCATGTTTAGTAGGTGTTCTAGGTGTACTAGAAGCAGTAGCACCATGAAACCAAGATGTACCATCTTGCCACCATTTAGAATAAGCTGCTTGAAAAAATGGGTCTGACCAATAAAAAGAAGGTGTGCCTGGGTCAGTATCGTATATAGACTGATTACCCCAATATATATCAGTGTAGTCACCATAGTTATGTTGTACACCTGCAGATGATGGGCCATTCCAAAAGTCCCATACAGGCAAAGCATCAAACTCAGATATAAGTTCATCTATAGTCCTTGCATTACTTGTTAATGATTCTTCTATAGAGTCTGCATCTGGTGTGCTTGTAGTAGTTGTAGAACTAGCTTGTCCTAATCCTTGACTACCAAGACCAGGAAGATTTGAATCTTTAGAATATTGTAACCAACCAGGTATGCCACCTATTCCATCAAAATAACCAGGATAAAATTCATCTGGTGCTAAAAAGAAATCTTTAGGTATATCAGGTCCGTCATACCAGCTTGGATTATTAATAGGACTTATTCCAATACTAAATGTGTTAGAAGTATTTTCTAGACTTCCCATCATTATGTCGTGTATTCTATTAAGGCACCTATTGACTAATCCAGTTTTCCATACATATCTTTTGTAACCTCTTACCTCATTTTGTGAAGCAGTAGAACGACCATCAGTGCTCAATCCCATAAACATAATTGCTTTTGCTGCATGTTTGTATTGCTCTAAATCTGAAGCACCAGTCACACTAGAACCATCTACATAAGTAGAAGAGTTTGAATCACTGTCATTGTATAGATACATAAAGTATGAACTTCTTAATCCACCTATTCCTCTATGCCAAGCCATGTCCATCATTACATCAAAATGTGCCTGAGCATATGCAGTTACATATGGAAATTGGTCAGCAATGTTAGGATATTTAGCAGTAATTAAACTAATACTTGAAGGAACATATTTATAACTTAATGCAGTTTCACACAAAGCTTTCATTATTTCTTGTGAAGGCCTACAAGCAGTAAGTTGTACTCCATCTAAATTTATACCATTGTGTCCAGTAGGATGTGTTCCTGTATATCTAAAATTTAATACATCATTGTTTACTAATTTTCCTGTATTACCTAATCCATCATTTGTGCTTCCAGAAAGATTAGTATCTATCCAATAACCACCAGTAGAGTTTTCTGCATAACTATCATCAAATTCAACAGGAAAATATATATTGTACCAAGTACCATTCATTTTTACAGATACACCTAAATCTGGATTTGTTAACATATCCCATAAATATTCTCTTATTGCAGTTTTTCCGCCTTCAACACCACTTGCTTTTTTTAAATCTTCTATAGCCCAATGTGTTTGAGAACTATTACTTGCACCTGGTTTGTAAAAAGCATCCGTAGTCATACCTATACCAAATGTTTGTGTACCTCCATAATCTTTTGAGTAATGATGTCTTCTTCTATCGTAAGGAACCCTACCTGCATAATGCCTTATATAGCTACCAGATACTTGGTTTTTCCAAAATGATGAAGGTCCTACTGATGTACCAAGAGAAGCATTTCTTGCATCAGAGTATAAATTAGAATTATAAGGATTAGCTGTCACTCCATTTGTAAAAGAACGAGTCCAGTCATCTTCCCTAACTACAGATGTTCCACTATAACCATCTTTATAAACAAAAGGCAACCCACCTTCATGAGCTGCTAAATATGTAACAAAATCTGAACTTACGTCCGCATTTGCAAAGTCAAACTGTGGCATAACACTCCCTAGGGTTGAATCCTATATTCCCACCATTCAATAGTGAAATCATTTATATTTGGATGAAAGTTAGGACTGTAGTCTATATCTACATAACTATTTCCATCTAAGAACAAGCTAGAATTTCCAAACTTAGCTTGGTCTGTACTTATTTCTGAATTTCCATAAAAATAAATATCATGCTCATCATTTGTTTCATCTATGTATGTTGTTGCGCCATCTGAACCTTCAAAATTTAATAATAAATCTGTATCTTCAATAATTTTTTCTGAAATAGTTCCAGGATATACTGTTCTTAATTGTCCTGACTCATTGTTTCTAATAATTCCATAAGGTTGTCCGTCATCATTATTAATTACATACTCTATACCTTTACTTCTATATTCTCTAGGTCTTGAACCATCATTGTCTATTTCACTTATACCTAGACCTCTATTTTCTGAATCACCAACATATATACTTAAACCAGCACCTTCTATTTCTGCTGACTCAGGTTCAATAGCTAAAGACTGTATTATTCCTACATATTCTGAATTTGGTAAAACTACTGAGTCAATTAAGTCTGCCTCGTCCATAGGAGCATCTACTATTATTATTTGGTCCCATGGTTGTATAGCTCCAAGAATATAGTTTGGTGTCAATGCTAAATCTAATGATAGAACAAAGCTACCTTGTGACATTAATTTTTCTGTAATTGGCATTAAGCTTTCACCAACTTTTGATACTCATTGACATTATCTAGATATTGTTTAAATACATTTCCTGCTTCATTATAACTAAAAGCAGCAGAAGTACCAGGGTCTACAAGTTCATAACCTAAGCAAAATGAAAATACATTACCAGCTTGGTTAGATTGAAAGAAAGCATTATCAGTATAAGCTTGTGATGAATTGATATTATTAATAGAACCTATAAACCAATAGTTACCATCTTCAGGAGATGTTGTTCCATCCATAATATAACCACTAGCAATATTATTAACATTAGGTGCAGTAGTAGGAGCACTCTCTAAAGCTATATTTACATATGTTCCTGCTGTGTAATAAGAAGTTATAACGCCTACATAATGAGAACCTCTTCTTAAGGTAAAATCTACTATTAATCTTTTATCTCTATCTGTTGTATCTTTATAAGTTGTACATCTAATAATTGCTACTTCTGGTCTATTAGCTAGTATTTGAACTTTATGAAATCCTGCAAATAAGTCACCATGTTGCTGACCTGAAGCAGGAGCACCTTCTGAAAATACCCATTCAGTCTCTGTAGCATATTGATTTTCGTCCCAAATAAATAATTTAAAACTAGAAGAAGTAGAACTTGTTCCTAGTACTAATTTAATTATTCCGTTTTCTAAAATTACAGAATCACCATTTGAATATGCACCAGCAAATTTACCACACCTAATACTTTCAGTAACTGTATCTGAGTCATGTTGATTTTCTCTTTGCATATGTAAACCCATTCTTATTTGACAAGCACCTTTATAAAAATCAGCTACATCGACATTGTAAGTAGAGTTAAAATCTCTAAGAGTGTCAGATTGTTTTATATATAAATTTGTACTATCAGTAGCTGTTGAGCTAGTTAAATCTCTAGCAGTTCTAACATTTGAAGCTGGATTAGATGGATGATAAAAAGCAAAGCTATTTCCTGGTGGTGCATGAAGTTGTTGTGTAGTTCCAGAAGTAACAAAATCATTTTCTATTAATGAGCCAGATAGTCTTGATTCCATTTGTACGTCACCTTCTCTACCAACATATTCCATATCTACTTGGTAACTTATAGAACCTACTAAATATTTTTGTACATCAATACTTACACTTCTAACTTTTACATATCCATTCATAGATGCATCACCATCGTATCTTAAAGGTACTGCTTCTGTCATAGTTGACATAGATTGCAACTCATCTCTTAAATATTTTATATGGTCCAATGTATGTTCTTTACCACCAAATTTTCCATTTAAAGACAATGATTTACCATCTTCACCTGCTGATAACTGTAAAGTTTCAGGCGATGTAATACTTAATCTTCCTATGTGTATTTGATAAGACATTATGTGTTCCTAACTCCTCCACCAGCTCTACCTTCTCTATCAAGTCTTTGTAATGCTTTCTTGATTTGTAATGCTGCTTTTCTTGCAGATGCATTATCAACTGGTATACCAGTAACATTAACAGATAAATTCTCAACTATGGTGTTATTACCTCTACCACCTTGAGTTAATGGCTTGACTAAGAAACCAGAACCTGGAACAAATCTTATTTCTTCTGGTCCATATTCTCCAACAAGAGCTCTCTTCATTAAGTGGTCTTGCATTCTTCCACCATTTTTAAATTGTGGCATTTTCATATCTGGTAATCTCATACCCATAGCTGCTGTAGGAACTTTAGGAACAACATTCATACCTGCTTTTAACAAAGCATTTATCTGAGCACCTGTAATATTACCATAATGTTTTGTTTGATAATATAGTCCATCAAGTAATTCATTATTATTTTTATATACAAGTGCAGTACCAGGAGTCTTGCCTTGTTCTGAGTCTGCACCTGAGTTTCCACCACTACCGCTACCACTACCACCACTTATAACATCAGCTTCTGGGAATAAGTTAGATGTAGTTCTAAACATATTAGTCTTATTTAATACATCCATAAATCCTAATATATCCATTTCTGAATAAGCAGCTGGTAAATTTTCTGCTACAAAGTCTAAGTTAGATTGTGTGTATTCATATATACCTGCAGCATTTCTTTCTAGGTTTATACCAATACTTTCAACAAATGCTTCCATATTTTGTAAAAACATTCTTTCAGCGTTTGAATAGTCTAGTCGTTTTTGATAACCTAATATTTGTGAATCATCCTCTAAGAATCTATCTTTTTCATCAGATGTAGGACCAAATGTAGGATAACCATACTTGTTGACAGTATAACCTGGTTGTTGAGATTCATCTATTATGGATTGTAGAAAAGCATCATCAGCAATTAATGCACCTTTGGAACCTTGATTTAATAATTCAGTAAAGTACTCTCCAAGTTTAAATGCATCTAGCTGACTTGCAATCATATCTCCAAAACCTTGGAATGTGGTAACAGAAGTTTTGGCTTGATTTGATATTTGGTCAGCAGCTTCTTGTTTCAATTCTTCTTCTACTGCTTTAGCAGTAACTTCTTCTGATAAATCATCACCACCAGAAGCTACTCCTATAGCGGTAGCTGAATCAATTCCAATTTTTCCTAGTGAATTGTGATATCTCTCAACAGCATTAAATAAGTTGTTTACTTCGTCAGTAACTTCACCATACGCACCTTTAATCTTTGCTAACTCTTCTGCATAAAGACCAGCCTGTTCATTAAACTTAAGTATCTCCATATTAAGAGCCATATTTGTTGTTACTACATTTTCTAAAGAAGCCCTGTATCCATCTTGAGATACTGTTACTTCAGCTGATTTTCTTTCTTGCTCATCAAGAAGTGTTAAATATTCTTCTCTAGTTGAAATTAAACTTTGGTCTACTTTCTTAGCGTCTTCAACTGTTTTCTTATATTCTGCTTCAGCATCAGCAAGTTGTAAGAAAAATAGTTCTTTATCTTCATCAGATTTAAACTCACCTTTAAGTTCAGATAACTCTTCTTGTGCTGCTTGAAAATCTAATTGAGTAATTACACCTCTGTCAAACATGAGAGCCATGTTTGCAACTTCTTGTTCTTTTTGCTGAATACTTAAAGCAGTTCTAGCATCATATTCACCAGCAGCTTTCTTTTCCATTTCTCTTAAACTTAAAAGTTGTTGTAGTATTCCAACACGCTCTTTGACAGTTATATTACCTTTTTTACCTTCAATTTCTAGTTTGTCTAATCTTTCTTTAGTATCTGCAATTCTGTCAGTTAGTGAAGCTTCCTCCCTAAGAGTTTTAGCTAGAGATTGTTTAGCATTAAAAACACCAAGTATTGATGAGTTGTATTGTCTTTCTGCGTTAGTTAATGAAGTAACCATACCCCATGCTTCTTGCATCTGTGTGATGTTATCTGTAGCATTGTTGTAAATATTTGCAACTATTGTATCTAGCTTATTTTGTATATTTGTTTGTGTTCCAACAAACATACTGAAGTTAGCACCAAACTTACTAAAAATAGCTTCAAGTTTTTCACTGTCAAAATACATACCACCTGAGTAGTATCCCTCTCCAATATTGAAGTTACTTTTATACGCTGTTGGTGGGCCTACTTTACCACCTCTACCACTACCAGGTGCTCCAGGTATAAGTGATTGGTCTGGATTACCAGATGGGTTTTGAGGATTGAGAAGTGGGTTGAATAAGTTAGAACTATTTTGAATACCTTTAGCAATGCTAGAAGGTATTTCTTTTCCTAGCTGTTCATAAGTATTTAAAAGAGCTGTTCTCTCAGGACTTTTTTGAGCAGGTAATTGTAGACCTTTTAAAACCATCCTAGCTTGATACTCTGTAGCTTTAGAAGGAGAACCTAAATCTAATGCTATTGCTAATTTTTCAATTATAGCTTCACCTAAGTTTGTAAATGTATTTAATATTTCTTGATAACCAGATTCTATTCCTTCTGTAAGTCCTTTAACAACATTCATACCTGCTGCTTTCATCTTGGCCATAAAGTCTTTGTCGTCTTCTAATGGACTTGTTACACCTAATGCTGTTGCATCAGATGGAGCTATAGTTCTTAATTGTGATTCGGCAGCTACTGCAGCTACTGAGTCGTTTAAGAACCTCTTTGCTAAGTCTGCACCACCAGGTCCAAGACTTAGTACTCTGTCTGCAAGCATTTGATAACCTTGAAGTCTTAATTTAGATACATCGCTTTCTAATTTGTCTTGTAAATTTCCTGCTTGTACGAAATCATTTATCAAGTCACCTAGTGTTCTTCTAGTAAATTGTTGTTGTTGAACTTCTTTACCAAATAGTGATATTTCACTACGCATCTTCTTAAATGATTCGCTCATCTTAATTGCAAGTTTTGCACTCATTTGAGCAGTAATACCCAATGTGTTATTTAATGCTTTTACATCTGCAATGGTTTCTTTCTCAATCTTGCCCATACCTTCATTAAAGAGTTTGAACATGTCATTAAAGTTACCTTGTGCATCAAACATTTGGTCAGCTGTTACATAACCAGCCTGTTCTAATTCCTGTATTCTTGTTTGAAGCATTTGCATCAATGGTTGGAACATTGGTGCGTCAGGACTTATTTTTTCTAATAATTGTGGTAGTTCACTTACAGTTCCTAAAGCTACTCCTGTCATTGCTCCTACTGTTTCATAGAACGATAGGAACTCAACCATAGCTTGACCTACTTGTGCATCAGTAGCGTTAGGTGTTGTAGCTCTAATTTGTTTAGATATTTCGCTTAAGAAAGCTTGTTGTACTGCACCTGCTCCTATTGATGAGAAATCTCCTTCACCTAATTCTGCAAAGAAGTCTGTACCTTTTGTACCTCTACCTGTATAGTCATTTATTACTTTTGCTATGCTCTGATTTACTTCACCAAGTAAGTCTCCATATATAGCTCCAAAATTAGCACCTGCTCCTAATCTATCTCTTATGTCTTTTTTAATTTCAGTGTCATTCATGTTGGCTATTCCGCCTTCACCAAACAACAATCCACCTAAAGCAGCACCAAATGGGTCACCACCAGCCTGTTGTCCCATTCTTGCTATTTCTTCTGCGCTAAGTTTTTGTGATTCAAAAATGCCTTCTACTAAAGCATTCTGGAATATTTCATTAAAGAAAAGGAATGCATCATCTGTTGATTTTTCTACACCAGACTTTTCAAGGAATTCCCTAGTAAAGCCAGTAAAGAATCCAGATAATTCACCCATATTTGTTGGACTAGGTTGTTCTGTAAATAGTACTTGATTAAATATTTCACCTATTGTTGGTATCTCACCACTTTCAAGCACATTGTATAAAGCATTACCTATTGGTTCAGCAATTTGCTTTCTAACCATATCTTCAGTAAGATTTCTACCAGTTGCTAGTTGTGATATGACACTGTCAATGTAAGAGCCAGGGCCACCAGCACCTTTGAAGAAGAAGTTATCTTGTGGAGAACCTAATAAGTTTTCAGCTATATTTTCTAAGAAAGAAGTACCCAATGTCTGTGACATTTGTTTTCTTTGATTAGTAAGTGCCTTGTTTTGTTTATCTATATAATCAACTATTGATTCATAGGCTTCACTTGTAGTTCCACCTATAACCTTTGCTTGGTCAGCTCTAAGTTTTTCTGCTTCAGATAACTTAAATAACTCAACCCTATACTCAAGCATTCCATCAGTTACTTCTCTTAATGTATTAGTAAATTCTTTAGCACCTCTTGATTGAGCACCAATCTTAGAGAACATCTTGACTAATGGTGCTACTACTAAGTAAGCGACACCTAGTAAGCTAAATGCTTTAATCATACCTAATAATACTGCAGTAAATCTACCTACTTTTGAAGATAACACTGTAAATGACTTAAGCATTGACTGATTAAGCTCTATTGTTTCACCAGCTCTAGTTTTATAATCAACAAAGAAATCATCAGAACTTTGTAATAATGCGACAACTTCGTTTACCTGTTCAAGGCCACCACCAACTGCAATACCTCTTCTCTTCCTATTGGCTTGTTTACCAAAGAATCCTTCTCCACTAGTACCATATATTGAATCTAGTAAATTATCTATGTTTTGCTTATCAGATACACCTTTAACAGAACTTGCAGATAATAGTTCTTGTGTACCTTCTCTTTTAATTAAGTCTCCGAGTCTAACTTGAGAAGTCTCTCTTTTTCTTAATATTTTATTAATTACATTTTGCAGTTTTATTTCTGATTTTAATAAGTCGTTGTAATCTTTTTGTGCACCTACTTTCTTAAAACCACCAATAAAGCTTGATACACGTTCTCCAACTCCCTTAACAACTTGAGATTCACCAATTCTAGTAACTAAGTTTTGTAGGAATTCTTCAATTGATTGACCTATTTTTCTAAAAGTTTGGTCTAACATAACAGCAAAATTAAACAATCTATCTGTAAATTTCTTCAATCCTTCAGATATAGCTGGCATTTTCATTCTTATAGTGTCAGCAAATCTTGTTATACCGTCACTTATTTTTGCATAAAATTCGTTTATAGTATCTTGATACTTGAGAATTGTTTGATTTGTTCCATAAACACCTCTCATTGGTGTAGAAGTTTGAGAATCATCAGGAGCAAACCTTTGGTCTAGGAATTGCTCTGGGAACATAGTAATAAAGTCTTCTCTTCTTGCTTGCTCAGAGTTTGTATTAGGGATGTATAAATCACCAAGTCTAAATTTTTGACCTAGTACTTTAGACTCTTCTCCACTTCTAGTAGTTACAAAACCACTTTGTTCATAATTTTCCTCAATTAATTTACGATTAGTACTAGCCCAATCTAATGGTGCAATATCCATAACTGATTCTGGTACTGCTCTAAATATTTCTATTTGTATATCTTTTATAAGTTCAACATATTCTCCAAAATTTATTATTTGGTTTTCAAAGTCAGCTTTAAATTTCTTTATTTTTGCAGCAGCTGCTGGAAAATCAGGTGATTTTTTTAAAGTATTAAGATAAGGTATATCATCATCTAATGTTAACTGAGTACCCATTAAGTCGACAATAAAGTCACCTACTGATGGCTGTATTTCAGGCCTGTCAAATACTTCACCATCTTTTAATCCAAGACTTTTAATACCACCAAAAGTACTCATTCCAGAAATTCTAGTTGCTTTTGGTTTACCTTCAGCATCAAGCTGTAAAGGGCTTCCATATTGAGCATATGGTTTTGTTTGTAAAGGACTAGGCAGTCCTGGTAGTAATGCTGATGGACCTCTTCCAGCTTCAAATACATTTTCTAATGCACCTAAATATTCTCTTTTATATTTTTCAGCTTCTTGAGTTACTGTTTCTATTAAACTAAATTGACTTGCATCAAGTAAATAATGAGCAGAAGCTATATCTTTAACAAATGTAAATAATGGAGCTACTTTGTCTTTTAGTGTATTAAATAGTAATCTTAAATTGAGACCTATTGTGTCTATCTTGCTAAAACTTTCTTGAAATACCTTACCTTTAAATGAAATACTACCAAAAGCACCCATGCCTCCACGCATCTGCATGTTAAACCTACTGACTAACTCGTTCATGTCTAATCCTTTTGGTTCCATATCATCAAACTGACGCATAACCATGTTATTAAACATTTGTCCAGGTAATTCACTTCTCAATTCACCAAGAACTCCAGGAGGTAATACATTTGGACTTTGTGGATATCCTCGACTTCTTAATTGTGTATAGAAATCTGTAACAATTGTGGAATCTTGATTGTATTCTTTAAGCATTTCATCGAATCGTTGAAGCATAGTAAATTTTTCTGTTCTA
>Ga0102960_1000480_pt1 | contig 15075 bp, 13 predicted proteins | sample SalPon2_B_H2O_MG_2_FD_84521 | JGI IMG/M metagenome (GOLD analysis project Ga0102960, IMG submission 84521) | Salt pond water microbial communities from South San Francisco under conditions of wetland restoration - Salt Pond MetaG SF2_B_H2O_MG | ecosystem: Environmental > Aquatic > Non-marine...
AAAGGTTACCAGTGCCGACACAGTCAAGCTGGTCGCCCACTTGCCACCCATGCGAAGCGCTTCCATTAAAAAGAATATTGTCGAAGCCGACAACGCCATTGATATCAACCAGAACGAATAACCCACAAAATCGCCCGATTGAAGCATACCCCCGGCGAAAGCCGAGCTTGAAGCAACAGCAAACAAGCCTACTAGCCCTGCTTTCTGCCACCCGCTATGCGTGTTACGTAACATAGTGTTTCTCCTAATTATATAATCTCGAGATGTATTTACCGCTAGTTACCACAAGCGCAACTGCACGTGTACCACCTTTGCAAGTGCACGGCATTGATGCGCGGATTTTTTAGATTTGGATCACTTTCGGTGATTTTTTTTCACAATTAATTGGCAAGGTTCGACATGACGCACCGATTCCGCCCGCTGTAAGCGGGACTAAGAATGGCAAAAATCAGCGAAATTCGCGCGCAAAGCCCTCATCGAGCTGACGCGCTAAGCGCAAGAAAACGTGGCGCCTTGGCGATTAAGAAGAAAAAGTTTTGGCATTGTGATCCTAGTACTACCTTCACAGCGTAATGGATATACCAACAACAAAATAATGAATAGGTTGGCTCATGACGGCAGCGGTATTGACAGAAGATTATAACGCTGCGATCACTGGCGAAGCGGTATCCGCATTGATTGCAGATAGGTTAGGTAAAGTAGCGGCTCAAGCGCCTGCAGCTCTCAGAGAGGCGGCACGCGCCCACTTATGTACTAGCAGCAAAAAGATCCGCGGACGTCTCGCCTTCGCGGTGCTACATGAAAGCGGTTGCGATGATTCGCGTGCGCTCGATTGGGCAACCGCGGTGGAGCTTCTGCACAACGCGTCCCTAGTGCACGATGACGTCTGCGACCGCGACACGCACAGACGGCATCAGCAAACAATACATAAACAGTTTGGCGAGGCTGTAGCCATATGCCTCGGGGATTGTTTGATCGCGATCGCTTACGAGATCTGCGCAGAATTAAAACCCTCTCTGGTAGGCAAGGCGAGTGAGAGCATTCGCAACCTGGCCGGTGGTCAAGCCGGTGAGTTTACGCACACGGGTTACCCCGATTGGGAAACTTACCAATCGATGGCGACTCAAAAAACCGCTCCGCTACTAGCCTTACCCATCACGGGCGGCGCCGACCTTCTCGATATTCCACTCTCAAATGCGGATGCTGGGCACTATTTCAACAACGCGGCGCTCTGCTTCCAGATTCTGAACGATTTGGGTAACTTTTCTGGAACCGATGGAGCAAACGATCCCTGCTCGGATTTGGCAAACGGCAGACCTAACGCCGTACTCGCCTGTTTCAAGGATCTACTGAACCGAGAAACCCAAGCTCGATTCGATCTATGGACGGACAAAATACGGGCTGGCGAGCTGATAGCAGATACCGTTGAAACACGTCAGTGGTGGCATAAGGTAAGGCAGTCCTACGCCTTTGCCGATACAAGCCAACGGCTACACTTCCATTTCAACGAAGCGTCAAAGAGCTTGTTCAAGTTACCACCGCCGATTCGAGCCGCAATTGTTCCACTTCAGCAGTGGTTAGCCAAAGAAGTGACACGCGTTCAGCAACAAGGCGGTCGATGCAAAATTCCGACTTGATACGATCGCTCGTCGTAGGCGGCGGCTTTGGAGGTATCGCCAGTGCGCTCAGATTGAGGGCACTCGGGCACCAGGTCACTCTCTTGGATCGACTCGACAAGCTCGGCGGGAGAGCACAGGTGTTTGAGCGAGACGGGTTTAAACACGACGCCGGCCCCACGGTGATCACAGCACCCTTCATGTTCGAGGAACTTTTCGCCCTGTTTGATAAAAAGCTGGAGGATTACGCTTCTTTTGTTCCATTGGAAACTTGGTACGAGTTCTACTTCAACGACGGCAAACGTTTCATCTACAAGGGTGACATCGAACACACCTACCAAGAGATAGCGAAGTTCGAGCAATCCGATGTCGAAGGATACAAAAACCTACTTAAGCTCTCCGAAAAAATCTTCAAAGTAGGTTTTGAACAGCTCTCAGCTCAGCCGTTCACGAAATTCAGCACAATGCTCAAACAAGGCCCCGCACTGCTGCGTTTACAAAGCTACAGAACGGTGCATGGCTTGATCAGTAAATTCATACGCAACGATTACTTGCGCAAAGTATTCTCGGTTCACCCTCTCTTAGTTGGCGGAAATCCCTACACAACCACGTCAATTTACACCTTGATCCACTTCCTTGAGCGCAAATGGGGCATTCACTTTTGTATGGGTGGTACCGGCGCCTTAGTTGCCGCTTTGGAAAAGCTCATGGTTGAAGAGGGCATTGAGATTCAGAAACAGGCAGACGTAGACCAAATTCTAATACAGAGAGACAAAACAACTGGTGTTCGGCTTAGTTCTGGCGAAACCATTACGGCTGACAACGTGATATTCAATGGTGATGCACCGCACGCCTACAGAGCGCTACTGCCGCAGCGCCTCAAACGTCAAAAAATGCGTCGCCCTGAATCCCTCACGCAATATTCCATGGGCCTCTATGTATTGTATTTCGGGACCACAAAATCTTACTCGGACATTGCGCATCACACTATTTGGCTTGGGCCTCGCCATAAAGAGCTGCTTGAAGATATTTTTGATAATCACGTGATCACCGAGGATTTTTCGCTCTACCTACACAGGCCAACCGCAACGGACCCCAGTTTTGCGCCAGAAGGGTGTGACAGCTTTTATGTGCTCTGCCCCGTGTCCAACCTGAAATCAAATACCGACTGGAATGAGGAGGGGCCACGCCTACGCGACCGCATTGTGAGAGCGCTAGAAGACACGATTTTACCCGAATTGAGCGATCATATCTGCGCGGACTTTTGGATGACACCGGAAGATTTTAAAACGCGCTATCGGTCGGAGCACGGCGCCGGATTCTCGATCGCGCCGACGCTCACTCAGTCCGCTTACTTTCGCTACCACAATCGCGACCCAGAAATCAGCAATTTGTATTTCACTGGCGCCGGCACGCACCCTGGCGCCGGCCTGCCTGGCGTTCTGTCATCCGCGAAAGTGCTTGAACAACTTATGAATGGCGTGGATACCTAGGGGCCGGCATGAGCTTTTGGTCAAGATTCTCGAATACCGACTCGATGGCCTCACTGGCACAGCATGGCCGCACCTTCTATTGGGCATCGTTTTTACTTGGGCCCAAAGCAGCGCGGCAGGCCGGCGAGCTCTATTACTGTTGCAGACAACTCGACGACATTGCTGATGAGGGCACCGCTGCCATCAACGAGCGACTCGATATGCTCGATACCGTCAAATACGCTGTCGAGTCAGATGATCAAGATAACCATAACGCACTGGCATTACGCTGTCTTGAAGTCGCAAAACGCAGCCCTGAATGTCGACAAGCGCTCATCCACCTTATCCAGGGTATGCAGCAGGATCTCGGTCGTGTGGCGCTCTTAACGGAAGCCGAACTGGACCAGTATTGCTATCGAGTCGCGGGAACGGTAGGACTGTTAATGTGCCCGATTCTAGGCACCCAAGACCGAAATGCATTTGCCTTTGCCGTCGATTTGGGCATCGGCATGCAGTTGACCAATATCTGCAGAGATGTTTTAGAGGACGCAAGAATGGGCCGGCGCTACCTGCCCTGCGATATTGACGTGAAGGCTATCGACGAAAGCCGATCTGACACTAGAGAAACAATACAGCAGGTCATCGCCGATCAAATCAGGAGAGCCGACGCCTATTATGAATCCGGCTTCGAGGGTCTTCGCTACCTACCTCGCGCAAGCCGTTGCGCCATTTATCTAGCGGCGCGCTGGTATCAGGCGATTGGCCACAAGATCAAAAAGTCCGGAGTGAAATGGTGGCAAGGCCGAGTGGCGGTGAGCGGCTTCCAAAAGCTGTGGATTTTACTTAAGTCCCTACCCTGCTTAATCACCTTATTGGTATTACCTCACCACAAACCAGCTATTCGACACAATGAACAGCTTCATGCGCATTTGGACGCCTTCCATCATGGGCATTAATCCGGCGTTCGATATTGCCATCGTGGGCGCCGGTGTCGCCGGTTTAACTTTGGCTGAACGTATCTCAACGCTAGACTCAAAACTCAAAGTCGCCTTGATTGGACCTGTTGATACGAAAAGACAACGGCTCAGTTTTTGGGCACAAAGCGCGACCCTAGACTCGTTCCGGGATTACGATTTAAAGACTTGGTCGTCCTGGCGATTTAATCATGCTAGAACAGGATCGATTGGCGTTCATGGAACGGATTACCGGTATGCGTCCATGGATGGCTGCGCCTACAAACAAGACCATGAAGATAAAATAGACCAAAAGGTGCACCGTGTCTTTGACTCTTGCGAGGAAATAAGCGGTCCACTTGATGGCCCAAACCGCATTCACTGCTCTGACCAGACAATAGAGGCGAGCGTCGTATGCGACACGCGTCCACCCTTGATACCCACAACCACCTTAAAGCAGCAGTTTTGGGGTGTAACGATCAAATGCCCAAAATCCCATGGTTTCACCAGCCCAATGCTGATGGATTTCGATGTCACGCCCGTCGCCGATCAGGCGCTCACATTTATCTATGTGATACCGTTAACCGAGACAACACTGCTCGTAGAAGCTACCACGTTCGCTTACAACATTCTCCCCGTCACCGCGTATGAACGATGCGTAAGCGACTGGCTGTCTATGCGTTTAGAGCTGTTTCCAAATATTGAAAGGTCAGACGAGGAACACGGTGTGCTGCCTATGGGACGTATCTTGCCGCAAGCTGGAGCCCGATTACATTGCGGCATGAGCGGAGGGACAGCGCGCATGTCAACGGGATACAGCTTTTTAGGCATACAGCGGCAAACCCGCTATCTGGCAAATGCGCTGACGACAGGAAAGATGCCCGAGACTCGTATCCCCTACTCAAGACGCGCTCAATGGATGGATCGCATTTTTTTGGAAGTCGCTCGCCGCAATCCTCGAAGCTTGATTGATCTATTCATGAAAATGGCCTCAGCGCTAGACGGCGACGACTTTGCCAAATTCATGAATGACCAAGGGGGGCTCATTCCCTGCGTCAAAACAATCCTTGCGGCACCCAAACAACCTTTCATCCGAGCCCTTGGTACGATGGCACGAGCATGAGCGACCTTGCACTTACGATCTATGCGCCTATTGCAATCATGCTTGTCTTAGGGATGCCGCACGGAGCTCTGGATGCACACATAGTCAACTCAGCTACGCGCAATAAACGGCAGACAATCGTACTCCTCTTTGCCTATGTTTTGCTCGCGCTCGCCACTGTGTTCTTTTGGGGGGCCTTCCCAACAATGGCAATCGCAATTTTTTTAGCTCTGAGCACCGTCCATTTTGGTCGTTCAGACTTGAATACACATCAAAAGACCAATGCTCCTGCCGCTATAGAGGCCAACGCTAGGATCAACCCCACAGCTCAAGATTTCGTCCGATTTGTCACACACGGAGGAATATGGACGGTTCTCCTGCCACTCATTCAATGGGATTTAGTCGAGCCCATTTTTAGCGTGTTGGGCTGTCAGACCTTGATACTCAAGTACGCTTTAAACGGCGCCGCCATCGTCTGGGGCCTGTGCCTTTTAATTACGCTTTTCGCATATCGTCAAACACTCGCAACAGAGCAATCTATCGTTTTAGTTGCTGGTGTGAGCGCCGCAATTTTGGCGCCACCACTATGGGCACTTTGCCTGTACTTTTGTTTTTGGCATGCTCGTAGACACACGAACTGGGTGCTATCGACTTTTCCGCCAAGATCAGTGGCTCTGCGATTCATGTTCGTGTTCTCTTTAATCCCGCTTACAGGAATGCTTTGCTGGTTCTTATTCATACCAACAGAACTCAATCTCGAGGGCCTCTCGCTTCAACTATTTTTTATCGGAATCTTCGCACTCACTGTGCCACATATGCTCCTGATCGATTATTATCTAGGGTCAAAGCTAACTGTTCACAGATAAAACGCCATGAGTTCGAGCGATATTCACAACCGCAAGACCGAGCATTTGAATCTGGCGAGGGATGCGTCAACGCAGATGCGATCGGGTAACGGGCTGGACCGCATTCGCTTTGAGCCCAACTCGCTTCCGGAAATCGGTTTTAGCGATATCCAAATAGACACCACTTTCCTTGGCAAATCCATTTCGGCTCCGATCATGATTGCTTCTATGTCAGGTGGAACGAGGGAAAGCGAGAAATTAAATGAACGGCTTGCGGTGGCGGCACAAGCAATGCAGATCCCACTCGCATTGGGCTCTATGCGGATTGCGCTTGAGCAACCTGCGCTGAGACAAGCCTTCCAGCTGCGCCACATCGCACCTAGCATCCCGATTCTAGCGAATATCGGTGGCGCTCAGCTTATCGAGCCAAACGGAATTAAGCGCGCGATCGACTGCGTCGAAATAGCATCGGCTGATGCACTCATCGTTCACCTGAACCCATTGCAAGAAGCTCTGCAACCCAAGGGCGACCGCAATTGGCGTGGCGTGAGCCAGGCGATCAAGATCGTAGCAGAAGAAAGTCCCGTCCCAGTTATCGTTAAAGAAGTCGGTCACGGCCTAGGCCCCGCGAGCGTATCACATCTCATGGAGCTCGGCATTTCATGGATCGATCTGGCCGGCACTGGCGGCACAAGCTGGGCCATGATCGAAACTCTTAGAGCAGAGGATACGAAGCAAGCCATGGTTGGCTCCGTATTCGCCGATTTTGGCATCAGCGCAGCAGAGACGCTTCACGCCATAAGTCGAGAGCCAGAAAAATACTCGTCATGTCGCTTTATCGCTTCCGGAGGCATACGATCTGGACTGGATGTCGCGAGGGCACTCCGTGCCGGAGCAACCCTGTGCTCGGCCGCCAAGCCCTTTCTAGACGCCGCCGATAAGGGGCCTGAGGCTATCGAGTCGCTCGTTGCAACCTGGCGCGAACAGCTCAGAGTTACCTGTTTCGTAACCGGAAGCACCGATATCGAGTCTCTCAAATCCGCTCCTTTACTCGACTCAGAATAACGAAATCATGATCAGAGCACCTTTAATCACAAACATAGCACTCGGTCTTTTGGGACTAGGGCTACTCTGGGGTTTCGCCAGAGCAGGAGAATTTTTGGTCGATTTATTGGCTCTACCGATTCCCGGGGCGATTATTGGCATGCTGCTGTTACTGTTGCTCTGCGCCCTAATTGGAGCGGAACCTAAGCCAATGAGGGAAGTCGCTCCCCTCTTATTGAGCCACATGAATCTGCTTTTCTTGCCGGCCTCTGCCGGCGTCGTTACGCTGGCGAGCGTAGTGAGCGGCCAGTTTATCTATATCGTGATCACGGTCTTCGCGAGTACTTTTTTGGCTTTTGCCGTCTGCGGCCTTATTTTCGTTTTTCTTCGTAAAGCGAAAGACCTTTAATAATGAACCTACCCGAAAACGCCGCCTGGATTACGTTTACCGTCCTCGTTTACGCGGGCGCTCTAAATTTGTATCGATCTTTCAATAATACGCCGCTGCTTCACCCCGTTTTGAGTGGCAGCGGCGTTATCATGATAATCTTAGCGCTGACAGGCGTGAACTATCCTCGCTACTCTGAGGGCGTAGCTGTGCTTCACAAACTTCTCGAACTCGCGACAGTTGCAATAGCGGTTCCTCTATATCGAGAGCGAGCCAAGCTCAAGGCCCTAGCGGCCCCACTGATATTGAGTATTTGCGCGGCGACACTGGTCAATTTAGCATCAGTCGCGGTTTTAGCACTCACTTTGAAGCTCCATGCCGTAAGCTTCGCGTCACTCATGACCAAATCCGTTACCACCCCAGTGGCTATCGAGATCAGTGATTTGATAGGTGGAAATGCCTCACTAACCGCCGTAATCGTAATTAATACCGGCATTATTGGCGCCATGTTTGGCCCCAGCTTACTGCGACGGATTGGAATCACAGACCCAATAACAACCGGAATTGCGCTCGGAACGGTCTCGCACGGCGTGGGTACCGCTCGAGCGTTTCAAATAAGCGCTCAAGCAGGCGCTTTTGCGGGATTATCCATGGCGCTATCCGCCATCTTTACCTCTCTTTTATTACCCGGTGCGTTTCAGCGTTTGTTTATGTAGCTGCGGCGATTTCACGCCTTTATTTTTGTAATGAAAATATACAGTGACGTGCTCTCAGTACACACTCATACACAAATTGGTTTATAGGCAAGACATGCAAAGTCATGCTAGAGTCTGCCTATAAGCTCATTTTGGCAGAGGTGTCTTAAAAAAGTGGGGCTAAGAGCGTCAAAAAAAGAACTATTCAATCGGATCCGCACTCGCCGTTGTGCATCCGTGTTTTCGCAAATTTTACTCGGCTCTAGCCTCTATCTCAGCCTAAATGTCCAAGCCTCAAACTTGGATTCCGAATGGATCGGTTTGGCCTCTACCCTGCAGCAGTCCTCGGCGGTCAGGGATAGCATGAGCCGAAACTGGCTTGCCGAACTTATCGACATCCAACATGAATCGGTTGAACTCAAATTGAAATCCGTAAACGATTTTTTTAATCGCTCGGTACAACTTGCTTCTGATTTGGACAGCTGGGGTGACTATGACTTCTGGGCGACCCCCTTCGAACTTTTAAAAAATGAACAAGGAGACGCTGAAGACTTCGCCTTTGCGAAGCTCTTAAGCCTGCTCATGCTTGGTTTTCCCGAAGATCGCCTAATTATTGTCTACACCGTAGCTAACGGAACAAATCCCAGTATCACGACACCTCGACCGCACTCAGTTTTGCTGTGTTTGTGTGGCGAGAACGAGGAACCGCTGATTCTTGATTCGTTGGAAACCCGTGTTCTCTCGGCTCGGCGACGCGCCGACTTAAAGCCAATTTCCGCATTTAGACTTTTGGATCATCGCGTCACCGAGAATCTAACTAACAATAGCAATTTTCCCGCTTCGCAAGTTGAAAGATACTTAGCTAAATTAGCTAAACAGGGCTTTCCCACAATGGAACAGAACTAACTATGATGGCACTGTCACTTAAGCAAAGAGTCTGGCTCACCGTCATAGCCGCCATGACCCCAGTAATGATTGGTGTCGCGGCCCTGAGCACATGGCATAGCAAAACCCACCTTGAGACCCAAATATCAATTCAAAATGCCGACGCAGCAGAAGCCCTTGCGAGTGCACTGAGCTCTATTACAGGAGCGGGTGCCGAGCTAGAACAAAAAGTGAACAAACAATTCGACCTAAGCCACTACCAGCTTATTCGTATTGAGGATGGTGCGGGCAATGTCATTTATCAACGTCAACGCCCAATGGCGAGCAATGCACCCGGAGCTCAAACGGACTGGTTATCTCTAAACATCGCACCAGGGCAGGCGCTGATCTTGGGAGAATGGTCATCGCTCAAACGGGTCGTGGTGGAATCCGACCCCAGTTTTGTACGCAGTCTTTTATGGGCCAATATTGTTCGAATTTTTATTTTTTGTTCAGGATCCGTCATCATTTTGGGGCTAGGAGGTATTGCCCTGTTAAAGATCCAGACGCGTGCTTTGCGACCTTTGGTAGAACATGCCGAAGCGATTGCTAACCGACAGTTTGACACTCGCGCCCTCCCGCCTGTTGCTGAATATCGCCCCTTGGCAGAAGCTCTGAACCTGCTTGCCGACAAAGTTCGTCTCATACTGCAGCAAGACGCCCGAAAGCTTGAGAAATGGAGCCTGGAAAGCCAAACGGATAAAATTACGGGGTTGATGAACAGAGAGCCGTTTTTGGGCACCTTGAAAGAACAACTAAAGCGCCAAGGCCCCGAGCAAACCGGTGTTCTGGCTCTAGTGCGTATAATGGACTTAGCATCACTTAACCGCTCTCAGGGCCGAGTGGTAATGGACAACTTAATCCGAGAAATGGGCCTTGCCCTGAGAAGACTAACACTTCGAATGGGCCGCTGGAGCGCAGGACGCTTAAATGGCTCGGATTTCGCTATACTGTGCCCCAGCACAGACGATGTGGATTTCACCGCACAACAAATCCACGAGACAATGCTAGCGGTAGTGGCACAGCAAGGTCTCGAGGAGATAATCAGGATGCCTGGATCTGCCTGCGGCGTCTCCAAAAACGAAACCATTGGCACGTTGCTCACCTGTCTCGATGCCAACCTGGCTGAGCATGAAGCAGACCAGAGTCCAAAAATGGTTCTGACCGATACATCGGAAGAGCAAGTGCAAAGCGCGAGCGAAACACTGGCACGCTGGCACTCTATTTTAGATAGGGCTTTTGCCGAGAAGCTATTTTATCTTGGCGATTTTCCTGTGGTGGACGCAGATGGCGACTTCGTTCATATAGAGGCACCTGTCCGTATCGGTATCGATGAACAAGAGTTCACAGCGGCCGATTTCTTACCTTTGATCAGCCGTCTTAACCTCTCACAAAATCTAGACAAAGTCGTAGTAGAACTGGCCATTGAAAAAATCAAGGTCACAGCCCGCGACGTGTGTATCAACCTTTCATTTTCAGCACTCACCGATAGTAGCTTTGCCGATTGGCTGGTGAATCTGCTAGCCGAAGAAGATGTATTGGCCACCAAACTCTGGCTAGAATTTCAAGAATCGGTTGTATTCCGTAACTTGGAGGCTTTCAAAGAACTCAGTAAGGCACTCAGTGGAAGCAACGTTAAACTCGGCATCGAACACGCAGGATACCAAATGGCTAAGATAGGCACATTAAACCGCTTGGGTGTCGATTACCTTAAAATCGATAGCGCCTTCGTCCGAGGCATCAATGAAAATCCTGCCAACCAAAAATTGGTTACAAATTTAGTGGATTTGCTTGATGCCCTTAACATCCGAGTGTTCTCAGAAGGGGTGAATAGCATCGATGAATGGAAGACTTTAGTTCGTGCAGGCGTCAACGGATTCACGGGACCCGCCGTTACAAACATAATCGCGCCTACCCCCTCAAAAGACGGAGAGGCAGCAGCTAACGAAGCGGCAGCTCCAGTAATACTGCCGCCGGAATTCAAGAATGGTTAGCGAAACATAGAATCAGTGAAGCAACATGTCTGATTTTCAACCGCTATTCACAAGCCAACGTTCTCGCTGGCAAGAGAAAATAAAGCGCGAAACTGCGGGCGAGGAAGTTGAATACAGTGGGCCTGAGCGTCGCTATTATCAGCGGCGGCAACTAAAGGATCGGCGAGAATCCATTCGTTTTGAGCTAGACAAAGACGATCGGCGCAAATCCACCGGCCGAAGAAAAACCGATATCAGCACGGAAAAATGGGTTTAGGGCACGCCGATACGGTTCTCTCGGCTTAGCGCGCCTCCCGATTTTGCTGCCAGACGAGCGATCGCTCCGCGAATATGAGCGCCGTCAACAACACGACCGCTCCGCCTTGGTGAGCCGCGCCAATCGAGACAGGTATGTGCAACAGCAGTGCAGATATCCCGAGTACGACCTGCGCGATCAGAGCGAGCAGCACGATAACAGCGGGGGTAGTCAGCCCCGCCGACCACAGCTTCCAAGAGTAGATGGTGATCAACACGATCAAGCCATAAGCAAACATACGGTGATTAAACTGCACCGTCGTGATGTCTTCGAACAGCGACTTCCACCAAGGCGTCATGCTGTATAGGCCATCCGGAATAAACTGCGTTCCCATTAAGGGCCAAGTTGAGTAGGCAAAACCAGCCCGCGTGCCCGCTACCAGAGCACCGGTCAGGGCCATAATGAACACCAAGGCCACCAAAGCCAAGCCCCATGGCGCAACCTGGGTTTGAATCTTAGTTTGCCAACCTCGAGCACGTGCGTGAAGCTCGAATGCGAGCCAAGCCAAGCAGCAGTATAAGAAGATGGCGAGCCCAAGGTGTGCCGCCAAACGATACTGGCTGACCCGCGGATCCTGTACCAGACCGCTCTTGACCATGTACCAACCGAGAAGACCTTGGCAACCCCCCAAAATCAAAAAGACAACCAGTCGACCTTTTACATCAGAAGGAATACGGCCCTTCACCCAAAAATAGACTAGGGGTACAAAGTACAAAAGGCCAATCAAGCGACCTAGAACGCGATGCAAGTACTCAAATAAAAAAATGGATTTAAAGCCCGCCAAGTCCATTCCGAAGTTAATAAGTTGATACTCAGGTGAGAGCTTATATTCGCTGAAAACCCGCATCCATTCCGCTTCGGAGAGCGGCGGGATAATCCCAACCAAGGGCCGCCACTCCACCATGGAGAGCCCTGAATGGGTTAAGCGTGTTACGCCACCGAGCAGAATCATGCCAAATATTACGACGCAGCATACACTTAGCCAATTAGCGATGAGCCTTTCATCTGCCCTCAAAGTCATCGGGGAGTCCTCTCTGAATTTCGGCGCCAATAGTAGCGGAATCCAAAGCAAAAGGGGGAACTTTTCGGTCAGAACCACCTCGTAAAAACCGCGCGCAACACTTACACTACGCGCTGTTTTTTACTCCCCCACACTTATGCCTCTATTAACGCTCTCAAAAATCAGTCTGCAGTTTGGAACCCATCAAATATTCGACGAAATAGACCTCACGCTGCACCGCGGTCAGCGGATCGGTTTACTCGGGCGCAATGGCGCTGGCAAGTCGACCTTGATGAAACTCCTGATCGGACAAGTGCACGCCGACAGTGGCGAGCGTTGGATCCGGCCAGCAACCAAACTCGGCATGCTCGAGCAAGATATTCCCAGCGCGAGCGACTCAACCTGTTTTGAAGTAGTCGCATCGGGTTTAGGCGATTTGGGCCCAGCGCTAGCGGAGTATCACACGCTCTCGCAAACGGCGACCGAAGCCGAACTTCCCAGACTGCAGCGTTTACAAGAGATTATCGAGACGTCCGATGGATGGCGATTAACTCAGCAGGTCGAATCCGTTTTAACACGACTCGGGATTGACGGCGACAAAGTCATGCGAGACCTGTCGGGCGGCTGGAAACGCCGAGTGGCCCTAGCAAAAGCCTTAGTCAACGACCCAGACATTCTGTTTCTAGACGAGCCCACCAACCACCTTGATATTCCAACGATCGAGTTCCTAGAGGAACAGTTAGCGGATTTCAAAGGTGCGATTGTTCTGGTGACACACGACCGCCGTTTCCTGCAGCAAATTGCAGATACGATAGCGGAACTTGATCGAGGCCATCTGAAAATTTGGAAAGGCGACTATCGCGGATTTTTAGGTTTCAAGGAGCAGCTGGAAGCCGCAGAAGCGAAATCCAACGCCGAATTCGATAAAAAGTTAGCTCAAGAAGAAGTTTGGATTCGCCAAGGAATCAAAGCTCGAAGAACGCGTAATGAAGGCCGAGTTCGCGCACTAAAGGCCATGCGTCAAGAGCGCTCCGAGCGCAGAGAAGTGACCGGCAAAGCGGCTTTTTCAATTGGCGACGCTCAGCAATCGGGCAAACAGGTCATGGAACTCGAGCGCGTATCTGCGGGCTTCAATGGGCAGGCAATCATAGAAAATGTGAATTTAATCGTTCAACGGGGCGATCGCGTTGGCATCGTGGGAGCAAATGGCGCGGGCAAAACGACGCTCCTAAACACTATGCTGGGGCATCTCCAGCCACTTCACGGTACGGTGACCTTAGGAACCAAGCTAGAAATCGCCTATTCAGATCAGCTTCGATCCGAGATCGACCCGAAGATGAGCCTAATGGACGCCGTTTGTGGCGGCCAGTCTTTCGTGGAGATTAACGGACATAAGCGACACGCCTATTCTTATTTGTCGGAGTTTTTATTCGCTAAAGATCGCGCTCAAACCCCTATTGGCGCGCTCTCGGGCGGTGAAAAAAATCGAGCGGTCTTAGCGAGGCTGTTTACTCAAACAGCCAACGTATTGGTTCTCGACGAGCCCACCAACGACCTCGACATGGAGACACTCGAACTCCTCGAAGAGCAAATCTTAAACTTCCAAGGCACTGTGCTCCTCGTCAGCCACGATCGCGACTTCATGGACAACACCGTGACATCCCTATTGGTGGTTGAGCATGATGGACGCGTTACTGAGCACGCCGGCGGCTTTTCTGACTGGGAGGCACGTGGCTTTACACTCAAATCGGCGGAATCCGTGCGCGCGGCGCAGGCCGAAAGAGCGATACAGAAGCCTGAACCCATTGAGGCCTCAGCAACAGTCGCACCAAAAGCCAAGCGTAAACTCTCGTACAAAGAGCAGCGAGAATTGGAGAGTCTGCCGACCGATATCGACACGCTAGAACAAAAAATAGCGAAGGCGGAATCAGAAATTGCCGCCCCGACGTTTTATCAACAGCCCCATGATGTCGTTCAAGCGAAAACGCAAAACTTGGCTGATCTGCAGGCGGAGCTGGAAGCCAAGATGGAGCGCTGGTTAGAGCTTGAGGCGGACTAATAACAGGCTGAGGCTCCGCCCCCGCGGTTTACAGTACTTGTTTGATCGCCTGAGCCAATCGCTCTGTGCGCTCAGGCGTCAGTCCCGCTACGTTAATACGTGAAGAGTCAAGCATGTAAACGGCATGATCATCGCGCAAAGTGTGAACCTGCTCAACGGTCAGCCCCAAAAAGCTGAACATACCCTTCTCCCGCGCCACAAAGGCGAAATCTCGCTGTGTTTGAGCGCTAAGCTTCGCGCTCAAGTCCTCTCGAAGGGTTTGCATACGTACCGTCATCTGCTGGAGCTCATCACGCCAGCTTTTCTCGAGTGTAGCTGAAGATAGAATCTTGCCCGCAATGATCGCTCCGTGCGCAGGCGGCATACTGTAGAGTCTTCGCGCCGCGCCCAAGGCCTGAGACAAAGCTACATCCGCTTGTTGGGCCGTTTGGGTCACGAAGATGGTGGCGCCCGTTCGCTCTCTATATAAACCAAAGTTCTTAGAGCAAGAAGCCGCGATCAAGACTTCAGGAAGCTGTTTCGCGAGCAGACGCACACCCAAGGCATCTTGCTCCAAATCGTCACCGAGCCCCTGGTAGGCAATGTCGATCAAAGGAATAGCACCTCGTTCGAGCAGCAAATCAGCGACTTGCTGCCACTGAGTTTCATTTAAGTCCGCACCGCAAGGGTTGTGACAGCAGCCATGAAG
>Ga0102960_1000492_pt1 | contig 14900 bp, 20 predicted proteins | sample SalPon2_B_H2O_MG_2_FD_84521 | JGI IMG/M metagenome (GOLD analysis project Ga0102960, IMG submission 84521) | Salt pond water microbial communities from South San Francisco under conditions of wetland restoration - Salt Pond MetaG SF2_B_H2O_MG | ecosystem: Environmental > Aquatic > Non-marine...
GTCTACCTTGTCTTGAACCTTCACTTTGAACACAAGTATAGATTTCAAGTACTGGTATTGTTTTGTCATAATCTGTTATTCGGCCTGGATTATCCTTAAGCCACTGTTTTTCTTTTAAATTACTATCCATAATTAACCTTTATAAAATGCTGTATTTTTTTCATGTTCTCTAAATTCAACTTGAGCTACTTTAACACGACCTTCTGTTTCTTTAACAATAAAATCATTTACTTTGTTGTAAATATATTCAGCGAAACGTTCTGCCCCTACTGCTGGTATAACTCTTAGTTGGATAATTCCTTCATATTCTAATTTTCTAAAATCAGGTAATGCTGGATCATCTTCTGCAATAATAGTTGTATGATCTAGTAACCATGTCATCCATTCTTTTGGACTCAAACCATCAATTTCACCTTTAGCACGTTTAAATCCTCCAAAATCCCAAACCCAATTACGGTAGTCTAGTTCACCTTCAAACCATATTTTTACTGACACACCATAACCATGTAAAAATCTACAATGGGTATCTTCAGCTCGCCATTGACGAAAACATGTTGAATACCCATCAAATACTTTTGTTGATCTAAAACTACCCATTTATGAATTCATTTATCTGTTGTTGACTTCTAGCCCCTACAAACCTACGAATCTCTTGACCATTTTCAGTAAGTACTACTGTTGGTACACTTGATACATTAGCTGCTCTAGCTCTGTCACTTTCATAATCAATGTTGATTTTTTCAACTGGGATGTTTTTTGCTACTTCATCCATAACTGGACCTAACATTTTACATGGTCCACACCATGGTGCTGTAAAATAAAATAATTTTTTCATACTAATTCTTCTGCTATTCCTATTACTTCACTAATAAACAATACTGAGGCGGAAAGCCAAACATAGTCTGGGCTAATTGATATAAGTGGTAATAATGTGTAACCTAAAAGTCTAACCGCTGACTTTATAAAACTAATTATTTGATGCTTTTTTGGATCTGGTTGATTCATTTAATTTCTTCTTTTTTAATAATTTCAGCTTCTGAGTATTCTCTCAGGAGCCAAGTGGTTGATTCTTTAAATAATGGTTTAGCTTCAGACCAATCATAAGACCAACTAATATTGCCTTTTAATAGTCCAGTAAATACCTCACCATCCTTATTCATAACCACATACATTTGTGGATATGGTTTTGATTTTCTATACTTCCTTCGAATACTCATCTAATACGGAAGATACATACTCTTTTACTGTTTCCCAAACTACTGGTCCAAATTCATCAGCATAACTTACAGGATCAGGTTTTCCTAATTTTATAAATGCTTCTACTCTTTCTACTGAAGATGCTGATTTATAATCACTAAACCATTCTAAAGAAGGATTATTATAATTATCATAAACAACATGTTGAATTGGTTTATATGATGTGTTAGTGCGTTTATAAACAGCATCAAAGTTAATACCTAATTTATCACAACATATTTCACCATCTTTTAAAATATCAAATTTATCACCAAGTAAATATGGTGTGTAATATTTTACCTTTTCAGCACCCCAATTACCAGCTACAAATGCTTCATAATCAACATCTCTAAACTCTTGACGACAATCAGGATAAATAGCATGATCACCAGCGTGAATACCCATTGCTATATGAACATCTGTATCTTTAGCTTCAGCAATTGATAAAGCTACAGCTTGAATAATTGATGAGAAAATTTTGTTACGATTAGGTACAACTGTTGCTTTCATATTTTCTTCAGCATAGTGACCTTCAGGAACATCATCTCCTCCTGTTACAAGTGCTGAATTGAGTAATTCAGATAAACCATCTAATTTGATTACTTGATAAGTAATATTTTGACCGTTTTGGTTTAGATAATCTACTAAATCTTGAGCACGTTCAAGTTCAACTGAATGTTTTTGTCCATAATCAAAAGACAGAGCAGTTACATCATAGCCATCGGCAAGTAGATGAAGTAACAATGTGGAGCTGTCCATACCCCCACTTAATGACAATACTGCTTGTTTATTCATATTATAATTTTTTTGCTAAATTTTTAATAAATTCTTCTTCTTCTAATGTAAGATAAACTCTTTTATCAGCCAACTTTTCTAAAGCTTCTAACCATTCTTTATCCAACATATTAACTTTAAATTTGTCTATATTAAAATATACTTTATCCATATTAGAAAGGTAATTCATTATTTTTTAATGGTAACTCATCATCTTTTAATTGTTTGGTAAAATATTCATCTAAAAACCACTTTGGGTACATTACAATTTTTCCTTGATATGCTGAGTTAGAAACTTCTTTAACTTGAACTTTTACTTTTTTAGTTTGGGACATTCTAAAAACCATTTTACCTAAATCTGAGCCTGCTGCTCTACCTAAATAATCATAAAGTGATAACATTTCTTGATCTTCCATAACTTATTTTACTAATTTTTTAAAACTGTTTATATTGTGATCTAATAAATTAAAATCCATTTCCTCAGCACTCATATAAAAGTGATTATTCATATTTGCTTTTGGTTTTTCTGTTAAACCATTTTTTGTATATGATAATTTATCAATAGTGGCCATAATGGGATTTGATGTATCTATTGTCTCAATAAAAGGCATATCTTTATACCAACTAAATTCTTGTGGTACTTGACAACCTAATAAATGTACTCTATCTGTAGGTGAAATTACTCTGGATGAGTATAAACGAGATACTATTTCAACTCTACCTAATGCTTTAGCTAAATTTTTATTAGGATGAGATGAATGATCTAAATAATAATTAGCACCATATGAAAATGCTATTTTTTTATAACCTAAATCTTTATATGTTTGGTAACAAGTAATTGCCTCTCTAACTCCTTTAGCTTGAACTACAGCAACTTTAGTTACTTCTTCAGGCAATTTAATTTGAGCCCATTTCCTAGCATTCACTATAGATTTATTACAATCTTGCCAAACATCTGGAATAATAAATTCATTAGGTTTAAGTTTATCAACCCAATATAATAATCCTGAATCATTATATGCTTCTCCTAGTTCATGTAATGAATTATCTAAAACAATATATCTACCTTGTTGTTTAGCTTTTAAAAAATAATTAGCATAATCTTCATCTTTATCTAATAGATGAACTAAAGCATAATCATAATCATTAAATTTTTGACTATCTTCTAATAAGAATAAAGGAACTTCATGACTTAATTTCATATAACTACTTTTTTAGGACGTCCACGACGTTTAGGTGCAACTCTTCTAATAGTGTATTTTTTACAAGCATAATGATAATAATCAGATATTGAGTCACCAAACTTAAGTATTTCTTCTTTAGCTGTCTCTTTATCAACTTCAAAATGATCATAAATAGCATCAACAAAATTATCTAATCTGTCTTTTTCATCAGCCTCAAAATCACTCATTAACCTTTCATACTTTCCTAATAACATAGAACCACGTTTTGCTCTATAATAAGGTTCTAAATTCAAATCATCAAGGTCTTTTTTCTCCCACAATGCTAATTGGGCCATCCAAAAATAAGAGGATGGTTCAAAATCACCATTTTGAATTCTTTTTTCAATATGAGCTGATTTAGGTAATGTTTTAGGTACTTGATAATTTCTCCACCACCTGAATTGGTTATAATTTAATTGTTGGAGATTTTTTAAATTTTTTTGAACAACTTCTCTTGAATGCATTCTTTATAATTTATAAAACATTTTTAGGAATACCAATTTCAAGTCGAGCCTCTTCTTGAGCTTCAAACTCATTAATCATTTGTTCCTCATCCTTATCAAGAGTATATTTAATACCACCAGTGTCATAATTTTTGTTATCTAACATATTATTAATCCACTGTTGGGCTTCTTCTTTAGAAACAAAATCTTTTGACTCTTTCCAAATAGTGTTTCCTAAATCATCAATTTCGTAACCTACAAATGCTCTATACATAACTCTTATTTATCTAATGTATTTCCTAATTCAATATCTTCAAACTTAATCTTGTTAGTTGATTTTTTACCTAAAATATCAAAAGTATATAACATCAATCCTTGATTTGTAATTGAACTAACATTCATACTTTTACCAAACAAACTTAGTTCATGAATTGACATAGATGAAAATTTATCTGTTGGTGGTAAAAATTCAAATACTTTTTTGCCTCTAACTGAACCTAAATCAACAGTAAATTCAAATTTTTCTGTTGCTGTTTCAAATTGTTTTTTCATAACCTTTATCATAATATAAATATACGAAATGGCTCCTGAGGAGCCAAATCTTTTTTTCTTTTTAAAAAACAGTTATAGTATCATCATCTGTATCTTTTTTAGCTCTATTTATTTCATTTTTAATTTGTTCTTTTAGAGCTGCTATCTCTGAACGAATTCCTAAAGTACCAGGGTCTGAGGATAATGTACTACTTAATAATGATTGTAATCTATTTATTTTGTCTAAAATTTCAGGATTAATTCCTGCTTTTCTAGCTTCTTCTAAATCTATATCTCCACTGTTATCTAAATCTATTTTATCTATATAATCTTCTAAAGATACACTACCTTTTGGTTCTGGTGTCTCTATATTTTCATTATTATCTTCATAATATAATTTTCCAGATTTAGGGTCTACATATACAGGTATAGGTTTTTCTTCTTTTTCTTGGTTTTGGAGATCTATTAAACTAGCCTCTTCCCAATCTGAAGGTTCATCTGATGGGTCTAAATTATCTGTATAGAAGTCATTAATTTCTTCTTCTGAGAATTCCTCCATTGTATAGTCTTCTGATTCATCTTCTTTTTTACGAAGTTGGGTGAAAGCAAAGTTAGCAGCAATTACTAAAGATATAGCTAAAGGATCAAATACAAATATTATAACTAACAAAAACCAGTTAATAATACGATCCATTTCAACTCCTGTTAATTTAGATAAGTATTTTAATGGCCCTAATTCAGCTGCTACTTCTGAGTTGTTTTGTGCTTCAACTATTTTTGTTTCGTATTGGATGATTGAGTCATTGAATGATTGAATTTTGATTGTGAGTTTTTCATCTTTTCCAATCGCGGTTTCGAGTTGTCTTTCAAAAGCCTTTCTATTAGCAGAAGAAGAGTAAGTAATAACCCTACCGGCAGTATCGACATAAGACTGAGTATTATTTCCAAGAGCATTTCTTAATGATGATATATTTTTTGTTATAGATTCTTTCTCAAGATCATATTGAGATTTTATTTTTTCAAAGGATTGTTTTTTAGTTTCTAAAAGTCTAATTTGGTTATCAACTACTACAGATTTACTAGCTGTTTCTTGATAAGCAGCAGATAAAAAGCCATAAATACCAGCTGAGGTTATTATTACTAATATAATAGTAGCAATGGTTAAATAAAATTTAAGTAATTTGGGTAAAGTTTTTCTGTATTGGTATAGTAATGAAGCTATTACTAATTTAGATATTTCCAAAGACGACGCCATTATTATTACAGCGAAACTAGCCCCAGCAAATAATAAGCTGAGACCAGTTACGCTATAAAAAGCGGCGGATGCGCTGACTGATAATGCGGAGAGTGCTATTATAAATGGAAATATCCTTTCTTTTATATTATTCCACATATCGTATAAATATTATACAACCTCACAAGCCCCACCAGCACATGCTGCTTGGTCCATTAGAGCTGTATTATCATCTACTTCAATAACTTTAGTTAAATCTACATTATGTAATGATTCAACCATTTTTTCAAACGTTTCCTTATCAATTGTTTCATAAGGAGCTTGTTTATATGTACCTAAATCTTCAGGTAAGAAAGACAATGCTGTAAAGAATTCTCTATTTTCATACAACCAATCTCCTACATTATCCCATTCATCTTGTTTGATAGTTACTGTAGCTGATACATTATGCATGTTTGAACCTTTTCTATGACCTGGCTTAATCCAATTTTTATTAATTGTTTTAATACGCTCTAACATATCCATAGCTGATTCTTTACGTGTTGTAGCTCCTTCTGGTGCCTTCTGAGGTACAGAAACAACTGATTGAGATTCTGGTTTGAAGAAATCATCTTCTAACATTTCAGGATGATAAATAGAAAGATAATTATACAAAGCTTCATTTTTACCTAAACGAATCCTTCTAATATAATAATCATCATGCCAAGCATGAATTCCTGAACTTGTACCTAATACTAAAGATGTAGTACCTGATGGTTTAACTGTAGTGACACGAGCTGCTTTATTAATACCTAAAATTCCAGCTAATCTTTCATTTTCATCACTAGCAACTTTAGCTGCTTGTTTCATATCAAGTTTAAACACAGCTCCAGAAGCAATACCTGTCATTCCAATACCTAACAATGCTTCTTTTTCAGTTGTTTTTTTCCAAACATCTCTTAAGTAATGGAAATCAGTATAACTAGCTTGAAGTGTTCCTATAAATGCTGCTGCTTTAGCTCTAGCATCATATTCTTCTTGTGTTTCAATGTCTGAGGCATTAATTTCACAAAGATTACAAAATTGGTTAGCTTTCAAGTTAATTTCAGCACATGGATTAGTACCAGCATCTTTATCATTTGTAAATAAGAAACCTGGTTCTCCGCTATTTGATGCTTCAATTTTTTTCCATAAGTCTAAGAATGTATCTTTATTAATTTTATTTCTTAATAGAACTGCTGAGTTATTTGCTCTACCTCTTTGAGGATTAGTTTCCCACCAATTTCCAAATTTACAAGTCAACATATCGTTGTCATGTAGATTAAATAAAGAAATAAGAGCAGCCCTTCTAATTCCACCAGATAAAACAGCATCAGCTAAATGACAAATAATATCATGAGCTTCTAAAGATGTTAATTTTTCACCATCACTTTTACGGTCTAAAATTGCTTGTACCTGAATAAGAGCAATTTTTAATGGTTCTGGTCCTGGAGCTTTACCTCCTACTGTAATTAATGATGCACCTTTTGGTCTAATATCTCTAAAGTCAAAATTTGGAGCCCATGAAATAATACCGAAATAAGCTTTCATAAGCATTCTAACTGCATCAGCCCATCCTTCTATAGAATCACCTACTAAATAACGTTTTTTCTTCAATGGTTTTCTAATTTCAGGTAGGTTATCAATGTGATGGGTTTGCACTGAGTATCCCACACCACATCCTGAAAGTAGTAAAAACATGATTTCTGAAAATGCTCTGTAATCATCAATTGGTAAATAAGAACAATTGAAAATACGAGCATTGTTTATATCAATTGGTTTACCAGCAAATTGCATAGATCTCATTGATGGTAGTACCTTTTTGTCATAAACGTACTTGTAAGCGGCCTCAATTTCCTCAGTTAGTTTTGGAAACTTTTTAATGTGCATTTCTTTGTTTCGGGTTACTAGTTCATCCCAAGTTTCTCTTCTGTTTTTTTCAGGTACATACTTAGCGTACTTGAGATGGGTAGTAATTTCCGACAAAATTTGTGATTCTGTTGTTAACATTTGTTTTTTTTAAGTTTAATTTGTTAGTTCGAAAAATTTATCTCTAATAAGGGCCTTATCTACTGAATCAATTCCATTGATAGAGGTACTATTATTTTGACTTTGTGTGGCTGGTTCATCATCATCCATTACTTGTGAGGAAACATCAAAGTGACCTGTAGAGGTATCAGCTTTCACAGAGAACGTTAGGCCGTCCATACCGTATCTATTTTTCATAATGTGAAATCTCCCTGTACCATTTACTTTGTCTTGTCTTTTTCTTGATAAAGATATAGCAACATCAGTTATCATGATTTTATCATAAGAACCAGCTGCTTTATCCCCCTCAATAATGTCATCTTTTGCACCAGCTCTATTTACTTGAGATACTGACCAAATTGGTAAATTTAATTCTCGAGCAAGTCCCTTAGTGCTAATATAAATATCATCAATTTCATCCTTACGCTCTCTATTTTTTCTTTTTGAACGAAGAAGATCAACATAGTCAATTATCACTAAATCTGGTTTGAAATCTAAATCAATACATTTTTTAACATGAGATTCTATAGTACTCATTGATGCTTTTCCTGTTGGATATTCTTTAATAATCAACTGTCCTTCTAATGTAGGTACTACTTCATCTACTTTATCTTTATTTTTTAATATATTATTTACAGGTACATGAGTAAAGAAGGCGTCATAACGTCTTCCGACATAATCAGCACCTAATTCTAAAGTATAATGAATTACATTGTAGCCTAATTTAACAGCATAACCACCTAAAGCAACTAATGACCATGATTTACCTCCACCTGGACTACCAAATATTAAACCAAAGTCACCTCCTCCTAATCCTCCAGCTAATAATTCATTAAATGGTTCCCAAGGAGTTGGAATAGTTACTCTATAATCTTCTCTATATCTTGATTCAGTATCCTTATTATACTCATGACCAATATTTTTGTCTTGACCCGCTTTTAAGGCGTTATCAATCATTGACCTTATAGAATCATAATCTCCGGCATTAAGAAAATCTACGCTTGTTAATAACGCTTTTTTAAGCTGTTGATTTTTACAAAAATTAGAAAATTCTTCTTCAACATATTTTAAATCCTCATCAGATGCTTTATAGGCTTCACGAAGTTGTTCTTTAATTGATAACTGAAGTACTTCATTATCAATTTTTTTCAACTCAACCTTTAAAACATCCATTGAAGGTGTTGTATGGTATTTATTAAAATACTCTAGGATTTGTTTAATAATCCATTTATGGGCCTGATTATCAAAGTATTCTTCAGTTAACACATCTTGAATATTCAATAGAAATTCTTTATGTGTTAATAAGGAAGACAATACCTTGATTTGAAAACCAGTACCATAGGCGTTCAAATTATTTAATGTCATATAACTTATTTACTAAAACTATTTAATACTTTATAAACGTCATTTATTACTTCTTCTGTTCTTAAGATAGTTTTTCCTAAACCATCTTCATTATACAGATTCATAAATGCTCTTAAATTTAATTTAGGAATTTTTTCATCAATAAACTCATCCAAAAATAACTCATCATTATGACTAATTATAGGATTACTTAAGTCCATTATTTTATAATTCCTTTTTAATTTTTCAGCGTCAAAAACCACTCTTGAATAAGTAATATTTTCTTTATGTTTCTCAGCACACATATCTATTAACTCATCAAATGTCATTGGTTTCTCTGCTAATTCAGGAAATTTTTTCTTTAATCCTTTTTCACCTAAACCTTTTACACCCTCAACTTTGTCTGAATTATCTCCTAATAATGTTTTGTATAGGATAAAATTCTCAACTAGTATTCCAAATTTTTGTTTAACTGTATTTTTATCATAAAATTCTTTATCAGCTGGTCTAAATAAAATAACATCTTTATTAACTAACTGCATAAAATCTCTATCATTAGAAACAATAAACACTTGGGAATTATTCTTTTCAGGTAATTTTTTACTCAAATAAGCAATAATATCATCAGCTTCTGCTTTATCAATACTAACTGTTTTAACAGGTAAACATTTTAGGTAATGAATTAATCTAACTAATTGGTCAACTTTAGAATCATTTTCATCTTCTAATGATTCAAACATATCCCAGTTAGTTATTCTAGTTAAATTTCTTCCTGATTTGTATTCAGGGAGTAAATTCTTCCTATTTGTAGAAGAACCTACTCCATCAAATACTACATAAACAGATGTTGGTTGTACCTGTTTAATTAAAAAATTCAATGAACGAATAAAACCTCCTAAACCACCAACATGAGCTCCTGCCTCATTAACATATTTAATAGTTGTAAAGTTTCTAAAAAATAAATTTAGTCCATCTATCAGAAGTACCCTATCATGTCTATCACTAACAGGATCTTCTTTTTCCATTTCTTCAAATAATTTAAGAAGTTCTTTTTTATTCATTGATTATAAGATAACATTAAAAAAGTGAAGAGCCAAATATTAATCTGGCTCTTTTTCAAATATTTGCATTGTTTCAAAACTATCATCTTCTTCAAAGATATCAAAATCCATTCCTCCTAAGACTTTCATCCATTCACTAGCATGTTTATCTTTATAAGATTTAATTTCTTTATCATTGTCATTAATAAAACCATGTGGTGTCATAATAATTTTACCCCTGGTTGTTACTCCATTTATATGGTTTTTATCAATTTGAACATTAGTACGTTTAGCAAATTCTACCTGTTTACCATCTTTAATTGCTTTAATTTTAGATGTTCCAGCATTTGAAATATTACCAAAAGTAATTACAAATGTAGCATCAAACCACATAGCAAATCCTCCTTTATTCATTAGTTTTGGTTGACCCATAGGCACTTCAGCTTTTGCTGTCCAAACTTTATTAACACAAACTAATGTATTAGTATAAGGTGATGATTCTTTACGTGATAAAGTAATTTTCTGGTTTACATTATTACCAAATTGAGTAGACATTGCACCTGCGTTCCATTCATTATTGTTTTTATTTGATTTAACAGACATCTCACAAGGAACAGAACCAATTGAGTCCCATAAAAAACATAAATCATAAGGTAAATTACCTTTTTTCTGTTCATCCATTAAATCTAAAACAAAAGCAGCTACATCTTCAATAGTATTTAAATTTTCTCTATCAGCATATAAGAAGAAACCACTGTAATTATTTACCTCACCTGTTTCTTCATCTACATCTAGATCCACTTGTAAACCCATTTGCATAGCGTGTTCCCAATTCCATTTCATTTCAGTAACAATAAATACAGGTAACACACCCATTTTTTGAGCATTAACTGCTGCCTCAATTAAAGCAGTAGTTTTACCTGTATCACTATGTCCACGAAGAAGAACAATATGCCCGGTTGGAATACCGGGCACACTTGTTACATCTTGAAATGCCTTGGAAAGTGGAATCCACTGTTGTTCTTTAAACTTAACATTACCGTTAAGCATCTTTTTTTCCTTAAATTTACTAAGGTCAAAATTAGCTTTAATCTCTGCTGAGACTGCCGCCGTCAGTGATTCATTTTTCTTTTTTCTTGGCATATAATTTTTTTAATTAAAATGGCAAATCATCATCACTTTCATCATCAAATAATGAATCAAATTGATCTGCTTTAGATGTTTTAGAAGGAGCTGGAGTATTCATAGTGTATACTTTCTCATTCTTAGGAGTTGAAATTGGTTCTGGATCTTTTTCATCATCAATTATATCTCCTTCTTCAGGCTCATCTGGTGATAACCAACTTTGTAAAGCCTCTTTCATGTCATCATAAGTTCTTTTACGTTGAACTTCTAGAATGTCTGGTTGTTCTGTTAAGAACAATTCAACTTGTTTAGCATCTGTACTCAAAGGAGTAGTTTTAGGTTTAACACGAATTGATGTTTTTAGACCTTGACGTCCAGCAATTTCACCTCTAACGGCCTCAACTGTAAAATCACGTCCTTCATTGATGTCTGTAAAATCACCATAATCCTCATCATCAGCAATACCTAACAATTGCATATAAATTTCCTTACCAAATTCCCATAAACGGGTACCTTTTTCTTCCTCACCTCTAACTACTACAGGTGCGAAAATCCTCATTTTAGGATCTAATTTTTTAGCTAGAACCCAATTTTCTTTGTCATTTGTTTTCCTTAATTGAGAACAAAATTCAACAATAGGATCTTTTTCACCCCAATTAGTTAAAGCATACATAGGGTATTTACTAATACCATAATGTACAAATACTTCTTTAAAAGGGTTAGAAGAATCAAATTTTGAAGGTACAATACGAATTTGGAATTTACCTTCTTCTCTCGGTTTCCAATAAATTTTGGAATAGTCAATTTTTTCTTTCTTGCTAGAATTGTTTGATGACTGTAAACTGTTTAGTCGTTGTTTAATAGCATTAATATCCATAACTGTAATTTAATAAAACTAATTTTAATGGCCAAGTTAAAGCTCAATGATCTTATAGATCTTTGTATTAAGTTGCTTTAACTCATTATGATTGGTTAACAAAATACAATTTCTATAATGTTGCCATTCTACTCTATACTTAGGATCAACCACACCACCATTTAACTTTTTAATCAACTCATTTAAAGCATTAATTGTATATAGTGTATTGGTATCTTTTTTTCTATGTACTAAGATTGTATTGTCAGGTATTGAATTAACATTACCTTGCTCTACATTATAAGTAACTACATATTCGTCTGTACTTTTAACATACAAAACAAACATTTTATTATACATTATAGAATAAGAGCTTGTAATCCCGCTTATGAGTGTCTCTAAGTCTTCTAAGCTGGTAAAGGTACAAAATAACTTATTATTCACGTCCGTCAATCGTATTGGTTCAAAATCGTATCCCCAATACATATGGTCATTTTCCTGTAAAATCGTATGTGTCTCCATAACTTGTTTTTGTTTGTAATTTATATTTTTTAAAAATTTTATTTATCTCAATCTCAATATCATTTTCCCCTTCTCCAACCTCAAATAAAAAACTGTCATAAGTATATAAAACTATCTTAGTTTTACGCCCTCTTAACAATTTATGTATATCCATCAATATATACGTGTTTACAGCACTTTCCACATTCTGTAACATGTAGTTAAACAGCTTTTGTGGATTCATATTTTCCAATTTGTCTTTATAAAAAAAGTATCCAGATATGGGAACTTCTACTTTTCCTTGCTCTTGAAACTCTCTCCACTTTTCCTCAATAAACTTGCTAACTTTTTGAAAAAATTCCAAATGCGCATATTCTTTAAATACACCACCATAAAGTTGTTTGAATGTAAGCTCTTTTGCCTCTTTATATGAGACCCCATAGAGGTCGGCAAACGTTTGGTGAACATCCTGTCCATCAAAATCCATGGCAACCAAACGAGCAGCAAGATTGGGATGGTATGCACTAATATCAAGTTCCACAAACCCATGACTCGATATGAAGCTCCTCCTTGCGCCATTTTCTTTATTTAAAGCGGCAAAGTTAATGCCGTTAAAAGAGTTACTTGGTCTACGAGTTGTTGTAGCCAAATTGTAACTGGTGTAAATTCTACTGTCTTGTATTGAATAGTATTCTTCATTAGGTTCATAATGTTTATAAAATTTATCTTTATCTATTTGTAGTCCATTCTTTTCTATTCCAAAAAATGCTAAAACTACCTTGTTGTTGTAAAAATCAAAGTATGAAGGTAACTCTTTAGGTATAACACTATGAACTTGATTATAAATATTCTCACATTCCTCATAATGTTTACTTACTGGAATTAGTCTATTAGGTTTATTGTATTTTTTAGAGTAAATAAAGTTATTGATTGGTGTTTCTTTTTGTATATACGTAGGGTTAAGTGGTGTTAGGTCGAACAGGCTTTTAATTGGAAAATAATATAATGCTGTCTTTTTATCCCGTACCCATACTCGCTTTATATTTTGTAGTATACCACTTATTAACGTTTTATTTAATGAGGAAGTCTCACTATGGTCAACACATAACATATACCCTTTAGTGTCATTAAACGGTCTAATATAAACTAATGAAATGTCGTTTAAAGCAGGATGAACATTATTATGATATGGAATTATCTCAACAAACGCCTCATGAATGGGTTTTTCTTTAAGATAATCTAAATGTTCTTCTTTCTCTATTAACCAAAACATAACCTTGATTTGTCGTTAATATACTATCAAGGTTTTGTATTACCAAGTTACTTATAGAATTTTAAATAACCTCCTATATTTTCTACAAATTTACCTAAACTAGGTAATTGTAATAGGTTTTGTGCTTGTAAGGTTACTCGTTTATTGATTGTTGCTACTTGGTCTTTATCACCTGTTAAGTACCAATATAAGTAAAGAGGTGTATATAATGAAAAAACATAATTAGGATCTTTATTAAATAAAGCATTGTAATCTGTTTTATTAATTTCTAAAAATATGTTTTCATTTACTTTTTTACAAAAATATCTTCTAAATTGGCCTGTTGTATAATCTTTTTCTGTTGGTTGGGGGTAATAAAAAGAAGGTAATTTTCTTACTTGAGAATTAGTTATAATTAAGGATGTTTTATCATTTGAATATCCTGGAGGGTTTTCTAGGGTGCCAAGGGTTGATATTTGAGTTTCAGTTTCAGTTAATGATGCAGGGACTATTTCTCTATTTCCTTTTATTGGGGATTTACCTTCAAAATATTTTCCATTGTATAGAGAGTAGTAATATCCTGTAAATGGAGATAAATTATCAGCATAATAAAATTCTCCTTTACCAGCATATAAATTAGTTTTTATTTTATTTTTTGGAAAATACATTATGTTATATAATTTGTCATTGGTTCATCAATTGAACTTATATTTAACCCATACTCTTTTAAACTTTTAGCAACATTAGAAATATACCCTACTGTTGAATCTGTTCCTGCTGATGATGGAGGGCAGAACTGGTATAAATATTGTCTTAATGTAGGGGTTTCTTTTGCTTTATAGTTATATGATATATTTTCTTGAATTGGAGTTTTTAATTGTTTAAATCTAGTATTATCAGCAGTAGCAAAACAATCAGGGTATAGAGTACTTCCATCATATGGGAGTAATTTTCCTTCTTTAACCCAACCTGTTACAAATTTATTTATTAAAGCATCCCATCCATCTTTTTTAGTAGTGTATTTAGCATAGGTGTAAGTTTCAGGTTTATTTCCTCTAGTTACTGTTTTAGTTACTGATCCTGCTGTACCTTTACCTATTATATTTCCTGGATTGTTATTTTTATATCCTGTTGTGGTGGTTCTTCCATATCCTTCTTGTGTTGCTATAATAGCAGCAAATTTTACTGAAGGAGAAGCTGTAGATTTAAATGAGGCAAAAGTAGCTTCTGTAATAAATTTTGCTTCTTTTAATGAGTCTAAAATTACTTGATTTGGAGTTAACAAACCACCACCA
>Ga0102960_1000495_pt1 | contig 14852 bp, 13 predicted proteins | sample SalPon2_B_H2O_MG_2_FD_84521 | JGI IMG/M metagenome (GOLD analysis project Ga0102960, IMG submission 84521) | Salt pond water microbial communities from South San Francisco under conditions of wetland restoration - Salt Pond MetaG SF2_B_H2O_MG | ecosystem: Environmental > Aquatic > Non-marine...
AATTTTTTCGATAATTCCATTTTTATTTACAAATAACTCGGATTTATTCTTTGCCGGGCAGCACGTACCTTTGCTAAAATTACCAGAGGCAGGAATAAATGCATTAAGACATGGAATCAGACCAATTGATGCGAATAATCTCAACACTCCTTCCTGTCGGTAGCCGGATTCATTTTCTCGAACATCATCATTCGCTTCTAGAAATTCTCGAAAAGAATAATATTCCGAAGGAAGAGATTTCAGAAAATTATGCAGGTCTTCAAAAGTCTTAACGTTTTCAAAAATGCTAGTAGCCATAGTTGACAATAAATTGTTGTTTAATATGCAAAACAATACCAATTTATCAAACTGTCAATTTTGTGAAAAAATGATAAAAACTACAAATTTATCATTTTTTATTTCATTTGGTCATTTTTTACTACTCAATCAGTCTTTGACTCTGCGTTCTCGGTACGAGGTCTTTGTTGTTGGCGTGTACGTGGGCGCTTCTCGCTACTCTGCATGCTTTGCTGGCGAGTCTCGCACATAATGCGACCTCCCTTAATACCAGAAACATCTGTTGCCTGATACTCATGGTCACCAGTCTCGGGCTTGACCAGTCCGAGCTCAACATACTCACCTTGAACGAGATACTTATATTGAGAATCAGAAACACGGATAGAAGAATAATGAGTGAAAATATCCTTATCCTTATGCTCACCATCACAAATGGTGATAAATCCGTATCCTGTCTTGTTGTTAAACCATTTTACTTGTCCGGTATATCTGTCAGTGGTACTCATCGTGTTACACTTATACAGTATATAAGAACCAATGTTTATATTGTTTTGAATAAATAATTATATCAATGCATATCATACGTGAAATAATGAAATATAGCTAATATACATGGGATTATCATCAAACGATAAAGAATAACAATAATTCATATATATACCAAAATTTTCATTTATTTTCATACACAGCGGTATCAGGTCTGTTAATTCCTTAAGTTTTTTACATTCAATATTTTTCATATGTTCTATTGATAGTAAATCGTACGTGTCTGCATATTCATATTTGTTCAACTGTTCCCATGGCAATTCTGATATATGTAAGAACATATATATGTACCCAATTGAAATTAAATCGTCTCGTCTGGAATAAGAATTCCCGTTATACAAATTGTAACTAGCATAATTTGAACTGCCGATGATAGAATCTCCAACAATATTTTCTTTGTGCTGTTTATTATCATCGATATAAAAAGTGGAAATACCGAAATCAATTAAAAATAATTGGTTATCTCTCAACATGAAATGGTGAGGTTTTATATCTCTATGAATTACAAATAAATTATGTATATTTTCAATAATATTTAACATACTCACCATAACAGAATTTATATTTTCTAGACTGATAGTATTATTCATAACATAATCGTATAATGAACAATCATATTTCGGAATTACTAATCCGATATAATTATTGTGTCTGCCGTACCATTGTACCTGTGGAATATAATAACATTTATTATCATAAAGATATTTCAATATAGTAGCTTCATTTTTCAGAGTAATATAATTTTCATTGTATTCTTCTAATTTTATCACAATTTTTCGTTCAGTTTTTTTATTGTATCCAGTATATACATATCCAAAATTCCCTTTTCCGATTAACGATTCAACAATATATTTTGCATTGATAATTGGATAATCATTATTACTTTGCATTATTACTATAGTATTACAAATTTTTATTATATTTTATAATTATATATAATGAAACTAATAAATAGAATTGAGACAATATTAGACGGTATATCTCCATATTATAGTAAATTAGTTTGGTTATTTCATGGATTGAATTTCATATATATAATATTGTTTTCATTATTTGGTGTAATAATAATTGAACAGGGATATATCAAATATTATAATCGAATGATACAAATGTTTGTATGTATATTTTTGTTAGTAAAATTTCATCCATTTCGAGAACATAAGTTGAAAGAAGGAGACTCTAGTATTATTTTCGGAAGTGCATTCTTTTTGTTGTTCAATCTAGGTATTATTCAATATATGAATACAACTATGGCTGATGTAGAAAAAACATTGAAAGAAATGGTATGAAAATAACAAAATAGTATTATTAGATGAGATGAGTACAACTAATAATATAAACATAAATGAACTCTTTGAAGAAGCATTGAAAGACCCTTCTTTATTGTCTACAATAAACGTGGATGAATTACTAGAATCAGTAGAAGATGAAAAAAATGATTATTTAGAAAATAAAACTATGGAAATGTTGAATAAAGAAAACTTTGAAGTAGTAACAGAACTAAATTGCTCTATAGATGAAAAAAAGAAACTATGTGACAGTTTGATAGGATACCGTTTAGTGGATGAATTACATGAATTACATAAAGGAAAACACATAAGATGGATTCGCCATGGTACAACAAAGCTCACATCAGGGGGTATTGTTGTAGATATAAAATTTCTAAATAATGGAACACATGTATTATGTAAAAACTATTCAGGAAGATTCACACAATACAAATATGATGAATGCATTACCTTTCAAAAATTAACAGAAACAGAACAATTAATTATAATGGCATATGGGTATGTATCTAATGAGGTACAAAACTAATCGACTAGTAGTTTTCTGGTGAAGTTACTAGTAATTTTTGTTTTTTTGCGAGTTTTATTTCTTTTTTTAGTAAGTAAAAAGAAGTCTTTCAAATGATACATAATTTTTCTAGATATGTTTTCTTGTTCAGACAAATATATGTAATTTCGATAATTATGTTCTGAAAACGCGCATAATTTGATACAACGAGTAATAAAATGGTCTTTGATTTTATCCATATTATCTTGGAAGAAAGGTCGATATTTGCTAGTCCATAATCGGTCAATAATATCATGTGTGGATAATAAATGGTGATAAGCTTTCGGTTTTATATAATAAATTCGCTCTTTTTTCATTTCATCAAATTCGACATCATCCAAAAAACAAATAGCTGTTTTTTTGGGTAACAAAGTACAATTGATTAAATCAGAATGAGTTTTTTTGTGAGTTGTACGTCCAACCTGTACAATTTGGTTATTTATTTTGAATGCATATATGATTTGGTCAAATAGTAGTTTATTTCCAGACACATTTTTAGCAAAATATTCAGAAATTACATTTACAGTGTAGGTTTGTGATTGATTATTTGTATAAATATATATTTTATCACAATCACCAGCTACTTTCTTACGATAAATGTATTTTAATATAGAAAAAATATTTGGTCTGAAAAATTCAGGAAATAAATCTAATAAATCATGCTGAGAAATCGGATTTTTATCATTCATAACAAACTGGATAGTTGTCCACAAAATATTCATCTCAACAAAAGAACCTAACGTTTCATCTAAATCAAAAACAATCACTTTTTTTGTGTTACGAGATTTATTACTATGAAAAAAAGACCCTTTATATATTTCTATGCAGTCTGAATCATCCAACAAATGATTATAATTTGCATCATACATATAGTGATATTATTGTATAATATATTTGTACATATTAAAAAATACAAATATATTATTTCACGTGTAATTTTGATAATAATTGTGCATAAGTTTCACTAGAAGGAAATATGTTCAAATGAGGTTTGTGTAATCCAATAGGGTCTTCTGAATAAACTGTTTCCATAGAAAATTGCATAGCAGTTTCTCTAGTGGGTAAACAATAATTAGATACAGTATTTGTCATATGATAAGCAAAAAATACATCTTCATTTACAGGTTCAGGAATTTTGTAAGAATAATAAATAGGCTGTTTGGTTTTACATATTTGTAACATCGTGTTTACATTACGTAATGAGAAACCACCATTATATCCACCATTGATACCGTGCATTTCAATACACCATGGTGCACCAATAAAATCATATTGTAAAAATTCGTCTACATTATCTTTTAATAGAAGCACGTCTGTTTGAAATAGTAAACTGTGTTTACAACCTAATTTTTGTAAGATTTCCCATAGAATAGGTTTTGTACAAAAATTGTTGTAATCGCATAACCGCAAGTTATGTATTTGTAATTTGACATAATGTACATTTTTCCAATTTTGTAAAGCAGTTTTCACAAATGATTCATTTTGTATACCATGTAAAATAATCAAACTCCATCCTTTGTTTTGCAGAAGATACATGAAATTTTTGATAACTGGTATGAGTAGTGGATGTTCTCGGGGTTCAATAATAACACAACTTTTTTCTCGGTTATTTGTTATACTTTGAAAATGAGAGTCGTCTAAATCAAATTGTTTCAAATAATCAGACCAATATGGTTCATAATGTTCATTCATTTATTACAACATAAAATAATGACTTTATGTTATATTTTGATTCAAATAATTATTTTCCGGTTGACCCAAACCCACCATCTCCACGTTCACTAGTTGATAAATCTCTCTCTTCAACTAGTACGACATAAATGGGAAGCAAATTAGTATGGCACAGTTGAAGTAATCTGGTATGTTTTACAACAGTAAATGCATTATCATTTGGAAGTTGTAACGCACGGAAAGCGCCAATTAGATTACCGCGATATCCAGAATCAATAATCCCAGTATGGTTTGCAAGCATAAGGGGAGTTTTCGAAATGCTCGACCTAGGATATAAATAAAAAGGTACAGTTTTTAATTTATGTCTAGTGAAATCACAATGGACAAGTTCTGCTTTTACACCCATATCTATGAATGTAGACTCAAACAGTTGTGTGAATGTAATATCGTCGGGTACAAATAGGTCAAATCCAGAATCGGCAAATTTATTATTAAGGAACGCATCATTATGTTTGTTGATTTTTGTTTCATAAATAGATTTTAACGATTCATTAGTTATACACAATTTTAAAATAGCAAAATCATCAGCTGAATTATCGCTTCTTAACCTCAGATTATGATAGGTTTCGTAGAGTTGAGTATTACTATCCATTATATAATACATTATAGGTTAACCTTTAATAGTATTGCAAAAATAATTTATTTAGACAAATGTAAACGTTTGTATTCTGTCCATGATATGTTATTACTATCATCACTAATCTCAATTGTCTGTACTTCATTCGCCTTATCTAGGTTTTCACCTCTTTTTAATGCACTATCTACATACAATTCTTTGAGCACTTTTCCTACCATGACAGAGCCTTCATGTTGATTTACTTTGTTATCTTCAATCATTTTCAACACAATCAATAACTTTGTCATGATTTCTAAGTCTAGTTCGTCTTTAGTAATGCGGTTGAAAATATCAGTGTAATTCGTATGCAGAAAAGGTGTTACAGCAGCCGCGTTTTCAACGAATTTATCAAAATCTTTCACCTGTAGTGACCTATTTGCTTTTCTGAATGTGTCGAGTTTGCGAATCTCGTCACGAAGATGGATGCTATGTTTTACTTTTCGAATATGTTCAGTATTGTCATCGCATTCTGATTCGTTAATCATTTTCTGTAAATTTAGTCGTTCATGTTCACTAAGATTAGCCATTATGGCAAAATAAAAATAGAAGTGTTTATGTATTTTTTGAAGGAAACTACATTTAGTGAGGTTACATATAATAACGCAAAAATATTTAGTAATTATAAAGTTTTTTATCTGTCGATTATGTATACTAATATGAAGTTCAACCTTTTCAATATCTTAGTAATCGTCTTATTTGTATTAATTCTTTCTTCTGCTACAATGGTATCCTGTGCCAATTTCAAACCTCACTATGCTGATAATGTATTCGAGAAGCACTCTCAGTTCGAAGGATTCAAAAATAATAACCAAATGTTAGATTATTCTAGCAAAGAGCAACATGCAGCAATGGATACAAACAAACAGCATTTGATTGCAACACCTCCTGCTGAATGCAAGAAAGTATTTGGCTTTGACGGATTATTTTGTTCTGCCAAAGATGGACCAGACGCTGTAGATAAAATTGGTTCCGCTAAGGGAAGCCGTGAATGTGTTGGAAAAAGTTCTGGATTAACAAATTCTATGGGTGGTTTGTGCTTAGATGAAAACCAGGTAAAATTATTATCAACCCGTGGAGGTAATATGTCTAGTGATGTAGAAGGACCCAAAAAGTAAACTAACAGGGTAAAAAAACTACATTCGAAACTACTTTACAATGAAATAATTTTTTCAAGGGTATATTTAATGTAACAACCTCTTCTTTTAAAATAATAGAAAACACAATTTTATTATTTTGAACAGTAACCGAGAGTAATTTACAATAATGATTTTGATAATGCAATAACCATAATTCTTTATCAACGTATTTCAGAGAAAAAATGATATATTTGTATATTTGGTCTATGTCCAGCGTTAAAAAACATGTATTGCAATAATGAATGGTCTGACTTTTTTCATCGTTTATGTCTATCATGTCTTCGCAAATATCGTGATAGCATGTATTGTATAATATACTGTAAACCTGTTCTTTCAGGTTTCGAATATCTTCTTTGTCATTATGAACATTCGATAAAATTTCATTGATTTTTATTAAAGAGTCTATTTCATCATGAATTGACATGAAAAAATACAAATAGTTGTTACACTACTTATAATTAATCGTTAATATTTAAGTTTTTTTAGATATACATAGCTAATACACTTTGGTTTACGCCTTCATCATTTCTAATAAAGACATCTACATGTTTTTGTGTGACAGTGACTGGAAATGAAATTTCAATATCCATATCCTTATTGAATACGGTTGACCCAGATTTCACTAGTCGGAACAAATTTAACTTAGTATGAATAATTTCCAAACAACGCTTTAGGTTTCGAACACCCTGTTCTTTATGTGTAAGATGTTGACTAGTAACAATATAACGAATGGTATCATCTGGAATAATAACATCTTCTTCTGTAAAATTCACCTGCTCTCTAATCTTTGGAAGCAAATGGTTTCTAGCAATGACAATCTTTTCCTTGGCTTCATAACCCTTAGTCTGAATGCGATACATTCTGTCTCTGAGAATAGGGTTTACTTTGGATTCATCATTATAGCTGAATATAAACAGACATTTACTAAGGTCAAAGTCTACCTCTGAAAAGTATTTGTCATGAAATTCACTGTTTTGTGAAGTATCTGTAAGATGAGTGAGAATACCGATAATTTCTTCACCCTTTGGAGTATCACTTACCTTGTCCAATTCATCAAAGTAAATAATCGGATTCATGCACTTACTATCAATCAATATTTGAACAATTTTACCCCAGGTACTGCCCTCATATGTATATGAATGCCCTTCCAAAAAGCTGCTGTCACCATTACCGCCCAATGCAATGAACGCGAATTCTCTTCCTAGGATTTTGCTAATACCCTCTTTTACCAAAGTAGTTTTACCAGTACCCATGGGACCATTGATTGCAATTGCGGTACCCATTGCATCTGGATTAGATATCCATTGACCCATCATTTGCATGATTTGCAATTTGGCGTCATCTAGACCATATGCACATTGGTCTAGTACTGATTTCGCATTTTCCATGAAATTATTACACACATCAATGCCATCTTTAATATTGACCGTCAAATTTCTGTAAATTCCAAATGGCACTCGCATAAAAGTATCTACCCAGTTTTTGATTTTATAATATTCTGGGTCTCCTGGTTCCATTCCTCGCAATACATTCAATCTTTGCATAGCAACTGCCTTGAACTTCGCAGGAATATTTGTATTCAAAAGAGCTAGCCTATACGGTTTGTCAATATTAATATGTTTGTTGATATCCTTCAACTCTTTCATAACGCGCAACTGTTCTTTGTTAGACAATTTCTTCTTGAAGTAATCAACTTCATTAGCTCTCTTTTTATCGGTATTGATTAGTTTGTGATATATCTTTGCATTCTTATTACGAGCCTTCTTTACCAATTTCATGATAGAACGTTTGCAATCATCTACCGCCTTTTTCAATACCTTACTATTTGGTCTTTTGTTTAACTGAGCAGTCAATGTTTTCTTTGTTTCTACTAAATCCAAATATTCCTGTTCTACATCAGTAAGTTCAATTTCTTCTTCTTCATTTGCTTTCTTCTTATTCTTCTTTTTCATTTTCTTGCTATCACTATTAGTATCATGTTGTGTATCATCGGTTTTAGGTTCATTTACAAAATTTTCCTTCATGAACATTTTCTCATCATCGCTATCACAATCTGCGTTGTCTTCAATATATTCGCTTTCGTCATTTTCACCACCACCACCTAGTAGTAAATGAATATTGAATACCTGGTCATCATCTTCTTCCTCATCTTCTTCCTCATCTTCTTCCCCATCTTCTTCCTCTGATTCCTCCTCATCAGAATCTTCTTCTTCCTCCTCTACTTCCTCCTCGTCTTCTTCTTCATACTCCTCCTCATCAGAATCTTCTTCTTCTTCTTCTTCTTCTTCATCGTCATCGTGTTTTCTTCTCCTCAGTCTATAATTTTTCTTTTTTGGTTTTTCAATATTTTTCAAACGTTTCTTTGCTTTTTCTGTATTTTTGGCACGTTTAGAAGTGTATTTAGAAGGAAATATTTTGGAAATCATCTTTTGAATTTCAGCAACGTCAACATCATCGTCTTCATCGTCTTCTTCTTCATCTGTATTCTTCTTATTTTTTTTATTTTTGTTTTTTTTCTTAGAAGGTGGAATATATTCACTGTCACTTGAATCATCTGATAAAGTTTCATATTCACTATCAGATGCGGATTCATCTGAATCTTTGGACCCCTTCTTTTTATTCATTTTTTTGTTAGCATATAGCTTCTTAGTTTCCTTAGCTTTAGTTGAAATAGTCATGATTAAATCTGTAGTTGTATACAATTAGAAGAATGTCAGAACTGTCAATTTTTCTACAAAACAGGAAAAATTTGAAATGATAAACAACAAACACGCCAATAATAAAATTGATAATAGAATACAAAATATTTAAATAGTATAATATAGTATAATACAGGTTTAATGTCTCAACAAATGAATTCAGATAAAACACCTCCTTCTCGAATTATTGGTGTACAATTTAGTATATTATCACCCGAAGAAATAAGAAAAAATTCAGTAGTAGAAGTTTCGTCGCGTGATACATACATAAATAATAAACCAGTGGTTGGAGGATTATTTGACCCTAGAATGGGTGTTTTGGAGCCGGGGTTGATATGTCCAACAGATGGTTATACATATATTGATACCCCAGGATATTTTGGTCATATTGAATTGGCGCGACCGGTGTTTCATGTTCAACATATAAAAGAAATAATGAAAATCGCAAAGTGTGTCTGTTACAAATGCAGCAAATTACTCTTAAACAAAAATAACCATAAGCATATTTTAGATTATGCACCGGATAAGCGTTGGCAATATATCAGTGGTTTACGAAATATTTCTAGATGTGGTGAAGATACCGATGATGGGTGTGGATGTCTTCAGCCAGCAAAGATACGTTTAGAAGGATTTGCTACTATCAAAGCTTTGATTGAATATCAATCGGAAGAAACAAACGAAAAATCATCTGTAGAAATAGAATTAACACCTGAGATGATTCTTCGACAATTCAAACGTATTTCTGACGAAGATGTTACATTTATGGGTTTCAGTCCAGTTTGGTCCAGACCAGAATGGATGGTTTGCCAGGTTCTTCCAGTACCACCACCCGCGGTTCGCCCATCAGTAAAACATGATGCTCAGCAAAGAAGTGAAGATGATTTGACACATATTTACAGCAGTATCATCAAAAACAATACTGATTTGGCAGACAAAATCGCAAATAATTCTTCGCCTACTGTTATCAAACAACTGGTAGATACCATTCAATATTTGTCAGCTATGATTGTAAACAATAAGGTAAAGGGTGCAGAGCCTATGGCACAGCGTTCTGGAAGAACAATGAATTGTATCATGAGTCGATTGAACAGTAAAAATGGACGTATTAGAGGCAACTTAATGGGAAAGCGTGTTGACTTTAGTGCCCGTTCTGTTATTACAGGTGACCCCAATCTATCAATTCGACAATTAGGTGTGCCAATGAAGATTGCCATGAATATTACTAAGCCGGTTACTGTGAATGACCGAAATCGGGATTTCCTGATGAGATTGATTCAAAATGGTCCGGATAAATATCCTGGTGCAAAAATATTGGAACGAGTAAATGGAGAAAGTATTACGTTGAGATACGTCGATAGAAACTCCATACGCTTACATGATGGAGATATTGTACATCGTCATATGATGGATGGTGATGCGGTTCTCTTCAATAGACAGCCTTCTCTTCATAGAATGAGTATGATGTGTCATATTGCCAAAATCATGAAAAAAGGTGATACCTTTCGCATGAATGTGGGAGATACCAAACCATACAATGCTGACTTCGATGGAGATGAAATGAATATGCATATGCCACAGAACGTATTGGCAGAAACAGAATTGAAACATTTGGCAGCAATTCCATACCAAATGATTAGTCCTGCTGGAAATGCGCCTATTATTGGCATTTTCCAGGATTCTATGTTGGGGTCTTATCGTTTTACACGACCCGACCTAACATTCACACCTCGTGATACGATGAATTTATTGATGATGTTTAAACACATAGACCCCGCGTTTTTGAAAAAAAATAATGGAAAAATTACTAACTTTGATATTCTTTCACAGATTTTACCTGCTATGACATTAAAATATAAAACGAAGTTGTATGACGAGGAAGAAGATTTTGAAACATCTAACAATGTATTAGAAATCAGAGATGGAAAATATATCCGTGGACAAATGGAGAAATCTGTATTAGGTTCAACAACAAAAGGTATTTTGCATAGAATTTGCAATGATTTTGGGAACATGCAGTCGTCTCAATTTGTGGATGATTTACAAAATATTATTACCGAATACATGAAAACGAGTTCTTTCAGTGTTGGTATTAGTGATTTGATTGCAGATAAAAAAACACAGGATAATATCATTCATGCAATCACAACACAAAAACAAGAAGTGAAATCAATTATTGAGAAGGTACATCTGGGTATTTTTGAAAACAATACATCTGCAACAAACAACACAGAATTTGAAACTAGAATCAATAATGTATTGAATAAGGCAACCGAACAAGCAGGTAAGATTGGTCGTAAATCATTGAGCAAAAACAATCGTTTCATGATGATTGTAAACTCTGGTTCAAAGGGCAATCTCATCAACATTTCACAAATGATTTCCTGTTTGGGTCAAACGAATGTTGATGGTAAGCGAATCCCATATGGTTTCGAAAACAGAACTTTGCCTCATTTCAGTAAGTTTGATGACAGCCCTTCTGCTCGTGGATTCATTGAAAATTCTTACATTTCTGGGTTGACCGCACCTGAACTATTCTTTCATGCAATGGGTGGACGTATTGGTCTTATTGATACGGCGGTGAAAACCTCGCAAACTGGTTACATTCAAAGAAGGTTGATTAAAGGTCTAGAAGACATCAAAGTTGAATATGATATGACTGTACGAAATAATAAGGGAAAAATCATTCAATTTGCATATGGTGACGATGGGTTTGACTCCACAAAAACAGAAAACCAATCCATTCCCTTAGTTGGTATGAGTTCCGAAGATGTATATCTACAATACGATGTACTCGGCTCTAGCGAAATTGTAAATTTGTTCACAAAGGGTACTGCAACCCGTTATCGTAAACAAAAGAAGGAGCTCATGGTAAAATGTCGTGCTTATATTGATAAAATGTTGGTAGCTCGTGATAACATTATCAAAAAGGTATTGAAATACACAGATGATAGTGGTATTAAAATGCCGATAGCATTCCAAAATACAATCATAAACATTCAGGGGCAACTTAGTTTGAACGCAAATGCAATGGTCGACATAACACATTTGGAAGCGTTTCAGCTAATAGAAACATACATGGATAAACTCAAATCTATATCTTATTCCAAACCAACACCTCTTTTTGAAATCATGTATTATTTCTATTTGAATCCCCGTGATTTGATTACTAAGAAAAGATTTCACAGAAAGGGTTTGATTATGCTTTTAGAAACAATTGTATTGAAATATAAACAGGCTATTGTACACCCAGGAGAAATGGTTGGAGTCATTGCAGGACAATCCATTGGTGAACCTACTACACAACTTACTTTGAATACTTTCCATCTTTCTGGTGTTGCATCTAAGTCGAATGTTACACGTGGTGTACCACGCATTGAGGAAATATTGAGATTAACAAAAAATCCTAAAAATCCTTATCTTACTGTTCATTTGAAGGAAGCTGATGAAGATAATTCTGACAAGGCAACACAATATGCAAATATGTTAGAACACACGAAATTAATGGATGTAATCAAAAATATACAAATTTGTTTTGACCCAGATGAACACAATACAGTTATGCCTGGAGACAAAACAATTATGGAACAATATCATGAATTCGAAAAGCTATTAGATGAGTGTGATGGTCAGGAAGTAGACGGTGAGATTGTTAAATCAAAGTGGGTAATTAGGTTAGAAATCAACGCAGAAGTATTGCTAGAAAAAAATATTACTATGGACGATATACACTTTGCTATCAATAATAGTCATGGAAACGAGATTTCCTGTGTATATAGTGATTACAATTCTAGCAATTTGATTTTCAGAATTCGAATGAACAGTTCTATTATGAACAAAAGTAAAAAACAAAGGGGTATTCCAGATACATTAGACCAATCCGATGAAATCTATATGTTGCGTAATTTCCAAGAAAATATTCTGAATAATATAGTTTTGCGTGGTGTAAATGGAATTACAAATGTTTTGCCTAGAAAAATACAAAATATGGTAAAGAAAACCGATGATAGATATGAACAAAAAGATGTTTGGATTCTTGATACTACAGGTACTAATTTATTGGATACGTTAGCGTTTGACTTTATAGATAATACAAGAACTTACAGTAATGATATTAAAGAAATTTTCAATGTATTGGGCATTGAAGCTGCTCGACAAGCAATTTATGATGAGTTGATGGGAGTCATGGATTTCAGTGGTGTATATATCAATTATCATCACGTAAGTGTTTTATGTGACCGTATGACTTCTAATGAAAAAATGGTGGCCATTTTCCGTTCTGGTATTTTGAACGATGATATTGGACCAATTTCGAAGTCGACTTTTGAGGTCCACACAGAAGTATTGCTAGATGCGTCTAGACATGCTGAGTTTGACCATATGCGAGGAGTATCTGCAAATGTAATGATGGGTCAAATGGGCACCTACGGAACCGGTATGTTCAATGTAGTATTAGATATCGATGCAATGAAGAATATGAAGAGTGCGGATGTCAATATGAAGAAACAAAATGAAGAAATAGAAAAAATGTTTGGAAAGATGGAAGATAGTACTGATGTATGTTCAAAGAACAATGTTGAAATCAAAAATAATATATCAGCGATTAAACGGGTAGAAACCGGAGCATGCGATGATGATTATGATATTGGTTTCTAAAAATAAAAATAATTCATAAAATATTTTATAAAAAATAGAATATAAAAATAATATACTTTTTTATTGTGTGGAAACACATGTAACCGGATTTAGCTCAGTTGGCAGAGCAATTGACTGTAGTGGTTTGTAGTTATCAATAGGTCACCTGTTCGAATCAGGTAATCCGGAATTTTTTATTTTATTGATTCAATGAAATAAAATTGATAAATTATATGTATGTAACAATACTAATAAATAATTTACAACAACATGCAATGCGAGTTAAGGTATAATAAAATAGATAGTGATTTTTATTTACTTCCATCCAATCTTGATAGTACCAATTCATCTTTTATATATGGAGAAGTATGTGCGAAAGACATTATTCGTGTTCTTAACGACTTAAATATAGAAGGTAACATAAATTTTGTAGATATAGGAAGTGGGTGTGGAAAATTAGTTATTGATATCGCAAATAATTTCAAAGACTCATGGTGTACAGGTATCGAAATACATCAACAACGACATGCAAAGAGCTTAGAATTATTAGATACCTTTCCAGATATACTTGGCACTACAGAATTTAGTTGTGCAGATTTTCAAACCGTATATTTTGGAAATTATGATGTGATATATTGTTGTAATACCATTTTTTCGAAAGAAGATAACAAAAAATTGTATAACAAAATTCTTCGAGAATTCTCGGGATATGTGATTTTATTCAATTGGGATTATTGTATGAAACCATACCTACTAAAAAGTTATCGCGTGAATACTAGTTGGGAAAAAAGCGTAGAAATATTTGTATTCTATGTTTAATTTTATTCACATGGTATAATATATGAAATTAGACTGTGTGTTATCCGCAGTTAATGAGAATACTTTATATCTAGATTTCATCCCTTTTTTTGTTGATACATGGAATAAATTGTACCCAGAGGTGGATGTGAAAGTAGTTTTGATAATGTCAGAAATACCATCTAATTTAGAAAAATACAAAAACAATATAATACTATTCAAACCAATACCATCAATAAATACTAGTTTTATTTCACAGTATATTCGAATGTTATATCCATGTATTTTAAATTATAAAAATGGGGTTATGATTACAGATATAGATATAATACCAATGAATAAAGTATATTATACTCACCCCATTGAAGCAATAGATTCAAAAAAATTTATTTATTATAAAGGAGATTCATGTAAGCATCTTAAACAGTTAGCAATGTGTTATAACGTAGCTACACCAGAAACCTGGCGACATATATTCAAAATACATAACATTAATGATATACAAAATCGTTTGAAAAATGTGTATAGTACTAGTAATTATGTAATCTATAAAACTGGTTGGTTTACAGACCAATTAGACTTGTA
>Ga0102960_1000503_pt1 | contig 14710 bp, 4 predicted proteins | sample SalPon2_B_H2O_MG_2_FD_84521 | JGI IMG/M metagenome (GOLD analysis project Ga0102960, IMG submission 84521) | Salt pond water microbial communities from South San Francisco under conditions of wetland restoration - Salt Pond MetaG SF2_B_H2O_MG | ecosystem: Environmental > Aquatic > Non-marine...
CCTCGATGAGAGACTTATGCCTGATGGCGAATATAGAGATGCTTTAAATATTCAAATTTCATCTACTGAAGAAAGTGATGCTGGAACAGCTCAAAATATACGTGGTAATAAGATATTAAAAGATTTGTCTACAAGCGCTTTGTTTGGCGCTAATGCTAAATGTGTAGGTAAAATTGCTGATGAAGAAAATAATAAAATATATTGGTTTGTAAAAGGAGCGACAAAACAAGGTATTATTGAATATAGTACAAAAGAAATAGAGGGCCAACCGGATCCAGAAAATACAACTTTAGAATTACCAGAAATAAAGCCGCTTGTTATTGATTTAACAGGAGCTATATTAAATTTTCCAGATTATGAAATTACAGGTATAGTTATAATTGATAAAAATTTAGCTTGGACAGATAATAATTCAGAGCCAAAAATAATAGATATTGATGATTTTGTAACATATAATACATATACAACAGCAAATACGTTTTTTTCAAATGATGATGCACAAAATACTGCGGCAGGCTTAACAGCATCTTCCGCTTATTCAGCTACAACAAAAATTGGTAATAATGATATAACAGAAGAGGATATAACTGTTATAAAGAAAAAACCAATAGCCGCGCCAACAGTTGCTATAACAAAACACGCATCAGACCCCTCAGATAAATCTTTATTTGAAGATAAATTTGTAAGATTTGCATATAGATGGAAATTTAAAAATGGTCAATATTCTGTTATTTCACCTTTTACAAATGCTTTATTTGAACCAGATACAACTAAAGGTTATGACTTAGAGGAAGGGTATAACAATAGAATGTTAAATTATATTTCTCAAATTGCACTTACTGGTTTTGACATAACGCCTTCTAATTTGGATTCTATTGATATTTTATATAAGGAATCAAATAATTCTAATATTTATATTTATAAAACCGTAACGGATCTTGTAGATCTTGCGGCTAATGGAGTAGACATAGAAAAAGAAAGTGTTTATTCTATAATACCAGAAAAACAATTATTTAGACAATATGATAACGCGCCTTATAGAGCTAAGGCTTTAGAAACTATAGGTAATAGATTAGTATTTGGTAATTATATAGATGGTATTGATTTAGGGAATTATGATCCAAATTTTAATCAAGGCGGTAGTGAAACTAAATTTGTTCCAAAAGCAGTTGGTGACATAAAAACAATTAAATCAAATAGAACTTATCAATTAGGTATTGCTTTTGAAGATGAATATGGTAGACAAACACCTGTAATAAGTAATGATAGTGGTTTAATTAAAAGAGCAGCAGCCGGTGGTGCGCCTGTAGGACTTCAGATAAAAATGGGTGGAACAAAACCACCTGACGTGGACAATAGAATAAAGCATTATAAATATTATATAAAGGATTCCGCTGCCGAATATTACAATTTAATCGTTGATAATGCTTATGTAGATACACAAGATTCAAGCTTTGTTTGGATAGCATTTCCTAGTTATGAAGTAAACAAAATAAAAGAAGACGATGAAATTATACTTAAAAGAAAAGCAGATGGTTCCAAATCAACTGATTTTAATACTTTTAAGGTTTTAGATATATCAGAAAGTGCTCCAGTAAATACAACAGTAGATGAAAAGAAAAGAGGTGTTTTCTTTGTTAAAATAAAAAATAGCACTTATTTGCAGAATTCTTTAACAAGTCTTCAAGGAGCTGGTGGTTTTAGTCAAGTTGTTGAACCTATTGATGAATCAGATCCACCTGTAGACGCTTTATTATTAGGGACAGCTATTAATGATGATGACGATCAAGCCATTGATTTTTATTATAAAGACGGTGTTGTTTATGAAAAAGAAAGAAAAAAACAAACAGGTGATGCACTTACTTTAAAACAAGGATCAACAACAACTATAAGCTGTTCTGGTACCAGTAGCCCTCCAAGTGGTGATTGGTACAAAAGCTCAGATGATGGGCCTAACTCTACAACTTTAGCCGCAGCCGGGGTTACTGAAATATTTTATCAAGTTGAGGGGCCAGATATAATTAGACGAGCGTTTATATGTTATGGTTCATCAAGCGCTCCAACTCCGCCTTTACCAGCAATATTTGAAACAGTACCAGATGAGAATATATTAGATATATATTATGAAATAAGTGATTCAATACCTATAGCAAATTATGGTGATAGTATAGTAGATGTTATAAATTGGTATAATGCTTTTGATTTTACAGATGGAGTGGAGTCAAACAGGATTAGAGACGATTTTAATGAAGAATTTATAAGTACACAAGTGAAAGCATCAACTACTATAAATAGCCCGTTTAAACAAAAAACAAATAAATCAGGTTTAATATATTCTGGATTATATAATTCAAGAAACAACGTTAATAACTTAAATGAGTTTAATACTGGAGAAAAAATAACCAAAGAATTAAATACAGAATACGGCTCAATACAAAAACTACATGCAAGAGATACAGATTTAATTGCTTTTTGTGAAGATAAAGTATTAAAAATATTAGCAAACAAAGACGCTTTATTTAACGCTGATGGAAATGTTAATTTAGTTTCAACTAATAATGTTCTTGGCCAAGCTGTCCCTTATGCTGGTGAATTTGGTATTTCTAAAGATCCTGAATCGTTTGCAACTAACGGAAATAGAATATATTTTGCTGATAAAGCTAGAAATTCTGTATTAAGATTATCAAGAGATGGATTAACTGTTATATCTAACAAGGGTATGAAGTCTTATTTTAGATCAAAAATAAACGCACAAGCATTGCCTATTGTGGGGACATACGATGCTTACTCAGATCAATATATAATATCTTTTGATAATTCTAATGTTGATAAAATTGAAAGTGTTTCATTTAAAGAAGATGTAGATGGATGGGTTTCAAGATTAGGATTTGTAATAAAAGCAGGGCTATCTATAAACGGTGAACTTTATAGTTTTAATTCAGGTAATTTATATCAACACCATCATCCAGGAGTTGTAAGAAATTTATTTTATGGAATACAAAATAGCTCAGGTATACAGGTAATAATGAATAATGAACCTTCTGTAGTTAAAAATTTTAAAACTATATCATACGAAGGAACAAAATCAAAAACAAGTACAATAAAGGGATGGAAAGTAGACACTATTGAAACAGATTTACAATCAGGGAAAATAGTAAACTTTACTAACAAAGAAGGAAAATGGTTTTCAAATATATCAGGTATTGAAACAACATTAGATAACTTAGATTCAAAAGGATTTTCAACACAAGGATTAGGTAGGTTAAGCAGTTATTCCGCACCTAATTTACCGCCTACTGTTTCGTTACAACCAACATTTAGCAGCGTTACTGAAAGTTCATTAACAGCTCAAGCATCTTTTATAAATCCATCTGGATTAACTGTAACATATAAAATTTATTTTGGAACTAGTCCAACGTATACGTCAAACGCATTGACTTCAATACAAACTAGCCCGAATACAAGTTTTACACCTACTTACCAAGCACAAGGATTAACATCAAATACAACTTATTATGCTACTTTTGTTGCGTCAACAAGTGAGTTTAGCGATGTTTTAACCAATACAGCTAATACAACAACATTAACCAACTGTAGCTTTAGTCTATCAATAAGCTAATATTATATGGCAACATTTACACTAACAGGAACATTCGGAGCGGATTTTAATAATTCAGATACTATTTCTCTTACAGCAAGTTCTGGTACAGTATCACCTGATACAGCTACTAAAAGTGATTTAGCAGGAGGGTTAACAATTACAGCTGATAATGATGTTACTGTTACAGCAACTTGTTCAAGTGGTAATTGTATAGGTACAATACAGACAATACAAACACCATTAGCCGCAGGTATAGTTTATGATTGTAATACTAAAAATAATAGTGGTGGTTGGGCAACAGCATCTTTTAATTGTGAAACCGGGGCTGTAACACTAACGCCTACAGCTGGTACAACAACAATTTCAAACGTTTCTCCGGCAACTTTAACAACAAATAGTGGCAATCAAACGGTTACATTTAGTTTTTCAGATAGTGATAATGTTGCGTATAGCAACGCGGGCGCAACAATAAATGGATGTGAAATATTAGTAAATACAAATGTTGCAACATCAGTTTTAATTTCAGGACCAACATCAAGCACAATAGGAACAAATATAACATTAACAGCTTCGGATACCTGTATACCAGGAACTCCTACGTATACTTGGTCAGGAAGTGCAATAGATGGTTTAACAGGGTCGTCACAAACTTTTACTGAAGGCTCTCCTGGTTTAAAACAATATACGGTTTCGACTACGTACAATAATGTAACATATACAGATTCTCATGATGTTAATTTTTTATCATCTTCTTCTGTTGACGTTGTGTATGTTGCGGGAGGTAGAGCAAACGGGGTTGCTGCATATAATACGGAAAATATAACTCTTAGGGCTAACCCGACTAATATATCTAATGCTAGCTACCAATGGTACAAATTATCTTCTACTCCTAGTGGAGGAAATCCTGTAGTAGATCACCCAACAAATAATAACGCTATAAATGGAGCAACAAGCCAAGAATTAACAATTTCAGAGCTAGAAGGAACAAATACAACAGTTTATTACAACTGTAGAGTATCAGGAAATAATTCGGTTGATAATTCAGTAATTACACCGGTAATAGACCCTGCTAATTTTACTACAGTATGGTCGGATAGACCCTCTTTCTCGTTTTATAGATTACCTAGCCAATCGATAGATCACAATGAGGCATGTAGTACAACTTTGGGACAAGTAACTTTATATACTGATAATGCTGTTTTACCACAAGTAGAGCAATTATATACAACTGCGGCAGGGGGTCTAAATCAATTCCCAGGAGCAGGAACGTTTGTTGCTACTTACAATAGTATTAAATATTACGCTTATGTTACTTATGGTGGTGACCCAGTAGTTGCCGCAGTACAAGGAAATTGGTTTCCATGTACCTCTTATAATATTGAAACCACCGCAGGCGATGATGGAGGAGAGGACGCAAGAATTGATGCAGATACACCAAATACAATAACTTTAAAATTTGTAAATCAAGATAATGGAATAGATCCAGCAATTACACAATATAGTTGGACGGTTAATAATAATGCCGCCGGTACAAATCAACAAACGTTTAGCACAGATGCAACAAAACCTACTCCAACTCCTGGTAATTTTGAAGATGTTCTTTATGCGTGCGAAGTAACATTTAACGACGGAAGACCAAACGTTATTAAAACAATTACTATAAGATGGACAAACCCTAATAATTTAATAGTTACCGCTGTTAAATGTGGCGGAAATACTGTTAGGTATTTTAGAGTAAATGAGGTATTATCATTAAATACATCAAATAATAATGTATATAAATTAAGCGGGGCAGAAAATAATATTTTACCAGAAGGAGACGGGTGTTATACTGTAACGCCATATTCAAGCGGCCAAATTGATAGAACAGTAAACGTAGATGATTTAATAGGATATTCAGACTGTACTCCTTGTGGCTGTGACCCGACTAGCACTTCAGAATTTGAAAGTATATCTGTTTCTGAGCAAATAAAATATATTTACGCAGACGGAGGAACATACAACAACGTAACTTTAAGTGTTTCTGTAACTAATGCCGTTTGTATTGACACAGGCGCACAATATAAATGGTATGCTGGAACATCAACAAATCAAGCAAATCATGTATTAATAAAAACTACAGGCTCCAACTCTGCTACAATTAATTACCAAGAATTAACAAATGCAGGTTTATCAATAACACCGGGTAGCACACTTGTGCATTACCATTGTAAATTATTTTATACTATAGGGCAAGGTAGTAGCCAAAATTCAACATCAGAAAGCACGCAAGCAATGTCGTGGATAAACTTACCTGAATTTACATTATCATATTTAAATTCTGGAACAGCTAATAATCCTGATGATTCAATATGTTTAAGCTCTAGTGGCTCTGTTCTATATCCTGTTTTTGGTAATGAGGGGCAAAGCCCAGGGCAAGATAATCTTTTATTAGCAACTAAATTTTATGCTAACGCTGAAAGAACACAAACACCTGCGAATGGAACATGGAAATCTAATTATGCTGGTAATGCTACAAATATTTACACATATCTTTTAGGAGGGGTACCCCAAACCCCTACTGGTGCGGTTTCAGGAACTAATTGGAAAGCTTGTGCGGCTAACTTTGCTTTAACATCTAATAGAGGAGATAGCGGTTATACATTGTGTAATAACTTAACAGCTAATTTATTTGCTAATTATGACCCTAATGTATTAACATTAAATACGTCAACTTATGAATGGAGAGTTAATAATGTATTGCAAACAAGCTCTAACGGTAGTACATCATTTACAGCGTCAAACCCGGGGGGAACAGGATTAGTTACATATAGTGTAACAGTACAAGACACAAGCGGAACTCCGTATACAGACACTTTTGAAATAACGTGGCAAGCTTGTAGTGTTAAAGTGCAAGCAAGAAGATGTGATAATCCAAATGCCTTTGTTGTTGCTACAATTTTAGGCACAGAATCAATTGCTAATGGGGTTTTTAATTTAACCGCTGAGCCAAATCAACAGCTGCCATATGGTAATGGTTGTTATACAATATTACAGACTACAACTGAATCTTCTAATGCAGATGTTACAGTGGCGGGTTCAGACGGAGCATTTCAACCTTATTCTAATTGTGAAACTTGTGACCCATCATTAGCTGTTGATGAATATTATGTGCTTATAAGATGTGTTGATAATGGAACCTTTAGAACAGCACAGACTACGGACCAAGTTTCTTATGCAACAAACCAATTTTTAGTAGATAACAGTAATTTCTTATACAGAGTAGTGGGAACAACAGAATCAACTTCTTCTCCTACTGCAACAAATTTAACAAATTCCCCCGCTACTTCTTGTCCTGTTTATTATGGATTACAGCAATGCGGCACTCTTGAAACAGGATTTAGAACTAATAATTCAACTGCAGAAGACACTTCTTTAAGTATTAATGACAGAATAGTAGTTAATAGCACTGGTATATATTATAAAGTAATAAGCACGGACGCAACAACAGGTGGTATTATTGGTGATTATTCAAATACAGGTTTAACAGGATGTCCACCAGTAGCACAATTTTATTATGGAATTGAAAAATGTGATGATGGGGTTTTATATAGAACACAAGCCAGTAACACAGCGGTAAGTTTTTCTTTAAACCAAATTGTTGAAACTGGATCAGGGGGTATAACATTTAGAGTATTTAGTACGTCAGTTGGCGTTAATGATTACGCTCAATATTCATTGCCTGTGCAAGCTTCAGCATTAACAACTTGTCCTCTAGGGGCCTATACTTGTAATACGCATTCTGATTGGGTAACTGTTAGTTACAACTCAGCTACAGAAGCTATATCAGTAACACCTACAAGAAATACAACAACAGTTCATAGTTATAGCCCTACAACAGCGGCAATAGGTAGCGGGAATGTAGCAATAACGTTTACTTTTTCTGACAGCAATACGGCTTATTCAAATGCAAATACACAAGTTACTTGTCAGAATGGGGCTATTGTTGATACAGGAGAGGCGGCTATTACATATTATGCAAGATTTGTTACCTGTGAAGATCCAAACGGTGCGATTATAAATGTTACTGATACAAGCCCTATTGATAGCACAATTGTTTTATCAGACGGTACTGAATGTTATCAATTTGTAAATAACAACTTAGCTAGCCCAAATGCTGATATATCAACATATACAATATATGATAGTCAAGCAACAGCAGCATTAAACTGTGCTGATTGTGCTAATGTAGTAAATCCACCGCCACCACCTCCTGAGCCGGTATGTTATAGTGTTTTAGCAACATACACAGCTACAGACCCTGCAACTGATTCTGCGGCTATGGAAACTTTATGTACAGGAAGACAAAGAGCGGTTAATATGAACGGTAATGGATTGTCTTTATCTACGCAAATATATTCAGATGAAAGCTGTACGACACTAAGGGCAACTCCTTTATATTATGCAGACAGTAGCCACTATTATTATTGGGATGGGTCTACATTAACACAAATAAACTCATTAAACTGTCAATAAACAATGTAATAATAAGAGTATGAGCCAGATAACATTAAACATAAATGTAAAAAGAAACACTTCATTGCAAGTAGGGGATATTATTTATTATTTAGGCACAAATGGCACAGCAATAAAAAGAATAGGTAAATTAATATCAAAAACTAATTCAGTAATAGTATGCGAAATTGACGCGTCACCAGTAGGAGATATATCTCAATTATCTAATAATAGCTATATATTCTTTTCAAAGGATAGTATAATAAATACATCAGGGCTATTGGGGTATTATGCTGAAATTAATTTTTCAAACGATTCAACAGAACACGCGGAGTTATTTGCAGTAAACTCAGAAATATTTATAAGCAGTAATTAAAATGGAATACACAACAATAATAATAGAAGCCGCAGATACATTGCAGTATGGATTTTTAGCTGGGCTAGGAGCAAAACTACTACCGTCTTTAATAGGTGGTATTGGGAGTATGTTTGGTGCAAGAAAAAGAAAGCAAGAATTTAATGCTTCTAAATCAGCTTATAACCAAGCAATGCAATCTTATAAAGATTTTGAATTTGAAAATTTATATTCAAATTTAGAAAATCCATTTGAGGATTTAAGAGTTTCAACAGAAGCAGCGGAATTTCAATCTCAACAAGTTCAACAAGGTTTAGCTCAATCATTAGATGCTTTAAGAGGAGCTGGAGGCGGTACAGGTGCAGCGGCAATTGCGCAAGCAATGGCACAGCAACAAGCTAGAACTCAACAACAAATAGCAGCGGATATTTCTAAACAAGAAGTTGCAAATGAAAGATTAGCAGCACAAGGACAATTCCAAATGCAATCACAAGAAGCAAAAGCTGGCATGGATATTCAAGGTAAAGAGTTTGATAGAGAAAGTACCATATTTGGTATGGAACAACAAAACTACGCAGCAGCATTAGAAGCAAAAGCAAAACAAAGAGAAGCTGGGGCACAAGGATTAGGGGCGCTCGGAGCTGGAATATTAGGTGGATATGCTAATAAAGAAGGCGCTAAAGGTTTAGGTGGCGTTTTAGGAGCAGTTGGTGGATTCTTAGGATTAAAAACAGATTAAAAAATTATGGCAGCAGATAAAGCATTAATAGCAGGCGCGGCAAAAGTCGCAGGTGCAAAAGCAAAATTAGATACAGCAACATTAGATGCGTTTACAGATTTAGGTAGTGATATGGAAGAAGCTGTTCAGCTTAATCTTAAAAACTTACAAGAGCAACAAGAAGCTAATGACAAAGCTCAAGGCGAACAATATGCAAGTGTTGAAACCAATACACCAGATGTTCCAGAAGATTTAGTAGGTAGTCCAATGGAAAATATTATTAGGGAAGAAGAAGCTAAATATACAAAATATGGTTTTGAGCAAGCAAAGGGTTTTCAAGTGGGAGATGAAGCGGTATTAAATGACCCTGTTTTAAAAGAAAAAAGAAAAAATTTAGAAACCGCTGTAGCTATTTCTAATCGTGAAAATAATTATATTATAGAAAGTAGGGTTAATTATTTAAAAAACTCTAAGGGAAGACACGTTGACCCTACTAGTAAAAATTCTATTTTAGGCACCTCATTATATAATGGTAATTATGAATGGGGAAAAAACACAGAAACTGGAAAAATGGAATACACTGTTGATGGTAAAAAATACACTATAGCGGAGGCTAGAGCGGCAATGGACGAAATAAGTGCCCCTGATATTTCAGGAGATGTTTTTAAAGGTGTTCAAAATAACACAAAAGAAGCTTTTAAAGGAGCTTTAAATGATTTACAGGTTAAAAGTGTAATAGACAATTTTAAAAGAACTCTTGATCCTGTTTCTGTTAATAAGGACGGAAGCACATTAATAAATACACAAAATTTAAAAAATGCTGAAACTTTTTATATTGGTCAAAACCCCGGGGTTTCTGTAGGCGCCTTAAGAGGTCAATACACAGATAACAAAACAGGTGTTTTTAACGAAGAAAATTACGCAGATTTTTTGTCAACTCAAATTGATAGCTATCTTACTTCACAAAAAAATCAACATTACACACCACCTGAAGCACCTAAAGTAGAAGAAGAAGACGCACCAGAAACAGATACTCCATATTTTACAGCTCAAAAAGATATGCTAGATAAAATAAACTCATCTAATAAACTAGGGGAAAACATGTATAGACTTGGTAAGTCCCCAGTTATTAGTTATTATAAGTCAAATGAATTTGAAGAAATGTTACCACCTGCTTTAAAAGTAGTTAAATCTGGTGATGTTGTGCAGATCCAAGATGCTACAAATACTAATGTAAATCACGTAATAAATCCAGAACAAAGTTTAGAATATAATCTTAGTAAATTAGTACCTTTATTAAGATCTAAAAAGAGAAACTAATGAAATATCAATTTAATTTAGGTAACGACGAACTAGTTACTATAGACAAAGATAAAGTAGAAGAATTTACTACTGCTAATCCCGATGCTAAATTTGATTCATTTGTTGATGATGATGCTGTGGGAAAGACAGACCCTTCACCGGAGAAAAAAGATGCACCTGTGGAGGAAGACAATACGGCATCCAATTCGGAAATTGGTTCTTTGGAGCCACAAGAAAATGATTCTTTTTTATATAACAATTATCAAAACGCAACTAGAACAAGTGACGATGAAATAGAAAAAAGATTTGTAGATGATTATTTTGAATTAAGCAAATTAGATAAAGCGTTAATAGAAGAAGGTGTTCCTGGCGCTCCATATGGTGTAAAAAGAAAACTTTCTGATAAAGAAAAAAGAAATAAAATACCTTTAGATAGAATAGAAGACTACGATAGATATTTAGAAACTGGAGAAATTGAAATTTCAGAATTAGATAGATTTGAAACAATTAAAAAAATAAAAGAAGATAAAGCTGACGATTATTTTTTAACCTTATCTGATGAAGACAGAAATAGAACATCTTATTTATTAAATGATAAAAACTTAAAAATTGATAATTTAAAAGATAACTTAACTAAACAATCAGAACAGCTTAATACAATAGTTAATCAATCAAATGAACAATTAAAACCTATTGAAGAACAAATGGAGGAAATAGGTAAAAAACTAGAAAGAATTAATGATATTTATTCTGGATTTGTTCAGCCTACAGATGAAAAAGTTTCTGAATTTAATAACTTAAAAGCAGAATATGAAAATTTATTTTCTCAAAGAAAAACAATAATTGAAAATTATAATAATGAATTTGAAGGGTTTAATAAAAATTTAAAAGATTATCAAATAAAAGCCGAAGATTACGCTGGTAATACAGCAGGATTAGATAGTGCAAAAAAAAATTACAGTATATTATCGCAATTTGGGCAACAATTAGAAAAGCAAATTTTAGGTGGAGCTAGCACAATAGCCGGTAAATTTTCATCAGAAATTAAAAAAAATAGCATAAACTACAATGAAGGCTTAAGTGAAAAAATAGAAAATTTTCCAAGAAGAATGTCAGTGGATGAAGTTAAAGATGTTAATACTTTTAGTAGATACGCAGTTGAAACATTAACAGATCAAGCTTTATCAATTGGAGCCGCGCTTCTTCCAGGCGTTGGAAAAGCTTTTAAAGGGGGGAAATATTTACAACAGGCAAGAGGTGTTTCTATGGGGCTTTACGGTGTTTCTACTTTTGGTAATAGAGCTTTTGAAATGGAAAAAAGAGACTTGGATATAGTTGATAGAATAAAACAAATTAACGTGTCTTTAGACTCTGATAATATAACTTCAGAAGAAAGACGTCAATTGTTTTTAGAAAAAAATGAATTAGAAAATATAGTTCCTTATAGCGAGGCTGCTAAAATTTTTGTACCTGCGCTTAATGCTGCATTTGAAATTGGGTCTGAAAGACTAGGTTCAATGCGATTTGTTGAAAGCTTAGCTGATATGGGGAAAGTTTTAAGCATACAAAAAATACGAAAAGCTTTGCCCGCTGCTTTATCACAAATACCTAAAGGTGTTGCAATAGAAAACGCGGAAGAATTAGTAAACCAATTATCAGTAAATGTTATTGATAAATTAGTTTTAGGCGAAAATAAAAGTGTATTTGAAGGTGTAGGCAAAGAATTTTTTGCAAAAACAAGTATAACCGCATTAGCTATTGGAGGCCCAGGTAATTTAAATAACATAGTCAACGTTGTCAAAAGAGAATTTTTGACTAAAGCTGAAAGAAGTAAATTAAATAAAAAAGCCGAAGAGTTTATTACGTTGGGTATTGAATTTGAAAATAAAAATATAACTAGAAAAGAATTTAATAAAAAAAGAAAAGAAATACTAAAAAGCCTTAATTTAGATCAAATGGTTAGCTTAAACAAACTTAACTATCTTGAATTTGATGATGTAAAAGAATTGGGCCTTATAAATTTAGAAATAGAAAACCTATTAAAAAACACAGCAACTTTAACTGGTAATTCAAGAACATCAAACGAGTATAAAGAAAAAGAGTTTGCTAAAGCAAAAGAAGAGTACCAACAGCTTTATGAAAAAAGAGAGCAAATATTAGGTAAAAGCATTAATAATGAATTTAGTGTAGAAGGAAGTTTTATTTTTGGTATATATCAGCTTAATAAAAACATAGCTGAATCTTTAAAACCAAAAAACGGCCAAGTTATTGTTCTTAATCCTGAATCAAGAAAAGAATTAATAGAAAAAAATGAAGGTTTAACACAGGAGCAAATTAATGGAATAAACACAAACAATGCTTTTAACCAGGGTAATAATATTTTTATAAATGAAGATTTAATTTTAAACAAAATAGCTAACGCTAAAAGCATTAATGATAGAGAGCTGTTATTTGCTGCGGCATCACCAGCGCATGAACTATTTCATATCAAAATTGGTTCTGATAAAATAATATTAAATAACAAATTAAAAGGTGATTTAAAATACGCTGCAAGAAATTTAAAAGCTACATTAAAAGAGAAATTTGAAAGCGGCAGAATAAAAAACAAAGAAGACTATGACTCTATTTTAAAAAGGATAGATTCATATAAGGGGGATATAGAGGAATACTTTACAACAATATTTGATGCGTATAATTTAGGTTTGATTACTGATTCTGACGTTGATTTTGATTATGCAATGAAAACTATTGTTGAAAAAGCGTTATCATTAATACACCCTAATTCAAATACATTTGGATTAATAAATAATTCAAAAGACGCTTTTAATTATATAAAAACTTTTAATAACAAAATTAAAACATCATTAAAACCTGTACTAGCACAGGATGAGGATGAGGAGCTTAAGTTTTCTAAAAACATACTGGGCTTATACAATCAATATGAGGAAGACCATGTAAATATGGTAAACAGCAGTTTAGCCACTGAGGATATAACTAAATCAGAATTTGGGCAATCTATTGGAGGGTTAGTTGAAACTATTACAAAAAGATTATTTGATGGCACGCTCAGTGAGTCTACAAAAGTTATCAATGAAGATAGATTTAAAGCTAGGGATATATTCAAAAAAGAGGTTACAGAGGATGCGGCTATAATGGTTTTAAATGAATATAACACAGAATTAGGGTCTATTGACAAATTTATAACCTCAAGATTAAACTTAAGGGCAAATAATAAATTAAAAAGAATGGGTGTTATGCCTTCTGTAGATAAAGGAGGTTTAGGTATGGCTACCGAAGCTACTGACGATACATTAAAAGGGCAAAAGCAAACCGAGCAAAATGAAGATCAAATTGATGAAGCTAAAGATGATATTAAATTAAAAAAGCTAGATACTAAAATATCTTTTAAAAGAGACGGGCAGTTTGTAAAAATGAACGAAGTTCAAATACCGGGTGAAACTGTTACTGAAGTAATTGATGATAAAAAAATAACAAGGCCTAGAACTTTTTCCGACAATGTACTAGACGCTGTAATTAAAACTTTTCAAACTAAGCTGCCTAGTGTAAATGAAAAAGCATTTATAAAGAAATTTGATACAGCTAATCAAGCTGAAATAATACCTTTGCTACAAGAAGAATTTGAAAAAGAGAATTTTAAATTATTTTTACAAAATAAAGAAAATGTTGACGGAATATTAGGTAAACTTCCACAGAGTGTAATTAATAAAAGATTTAAAACTTTAGGTAAAAAAATAGGTAGAGAAACAGTTGGCGCTGGAAAAGGTATTTTTGAAAAAATAAATGTAACACAAAAAGAATTTATTGAATATTTTGCGGGTCCAGAATTAGCTTCTAATGTAAGAAGTGATAGAAAAAAATCTTTAATAAAGGTTCTTTCAAATGAATTAGCAGCCGACGCTACTCTTGATGCTATTTCTAATCCCGATGTTATAGAAAAACTGGGAATACAAGGCGTTGTTGTTAATAAAGCGTGGACTAATACTCTTTTAAAAGCAATCGAACGTGATCAATTGAGTATAGATGATTTAAAAACAAGGAATGAAGCCGCTAATATTAAGTTCAGTAATTTTATAGGCGAATTAAACAACCAGGGTTTAGACAGTGAATATGCATACGATTTTGTTCAATTATTTAAAACTGATAGAGGAAAAGCGGGGGATAAAAACATAGAGCTATATCAATCACTTTTAGATGATGAAAATATTGCTATAGACTGGAA
>Ga0102960_1000508_pt1 | contig 14660 bp, 12 predicted proteins | sample SalPon2_B_H2O_MG_2_FD_84521 | JGI IMG/M metagenome (GOLD analysis project Ga0102960, IMG submission 84521) | Salt pond water microbial communities from South San Francisco under conditions of wetland restoration - Salt Pond MetaG SF2_B_H2O_MG | ecosystem: Environmental > Aquatic > Non-marine...
GTCGTGAAGTTACCTGTCTGCTTCATTCGTTTAGCTAAGTCGGCGCTAGCAGAGGTACCCGTAAATGCCTTCTCTGCAATTTTAAGCTTTGCTTCAGCTGTGACGGCATCTAACCAAGCCAAACGCACTTGACTGATTGATGCATAAACCTCAGCAGACAAACTCATTGCGGCACGATCAATTGCAATCTCTGCAGCGGCTTGTCGTGCAGGAAGAGTCAGAACATCAAGCAAACCAAAACGAAGGAATCGACCATATTCAGTCTCCTCTCCCTTCACCATGCGCTCAAATGAAAAAACAGGATTAGCAATGCGCCCTGTTTGCGCTACGGATGCACCTGCCTGCCAATGGTTTAACAAGAGCTCTTGAAAGGCAGGGCTTCTAGACAACATGAGCTCTACAGCAGCATCTTCACTCAAAGATTCTTGCAATAGCTCAGCTGCACGTTGTTCACGCGCTTTTTGCTGTTCATCCGTTACGACAACATCAACCTTGCCGGCAGTGACCACACCAGGTTCGGCGTTAACCTTGGTCAAACTCCCCTGCATATCAAAGGTGCTGCAACTAGCTAACAAAGGCACTAACAACGCCAATGGAAGTTTCTTCATCATTGATGACCTCCCATAGAGTGGTGCTGATGACCTGTAGGCATCGAAGATGATTCATCTTTCATGTATGGCTCTTGGGTGTAATAACGCCAGCCACCGATTTCATCGACGACACGATTGGCATTGACCCAATCAGACGTGCCAACTGGTTTCCACTTTTGATATTGATCAAAAGCTGATGTGTAAGAATCTTTTTCAAGGGTTGCTTCCGCTGCATTCACAAATGGAATGCACACAGACAAACCCACGACTAACAAAGCACGCATATTGTTCTCCCGATGCGTGAGTTAAAAATAAAGTTAGTGGGTTCTTAGGCGGTCTTAGGGGGTCTTAAGACAACGCTATAAATCGAATCAGCGAAGCGTGATTTATAGAGGTCTGAGTGGCTAATTAAGGGGATTGCGACAGTAAACTCCATCGCGTTAGGGATAAGTGTAGAAAAAACCGAAGTGCAAACAGAGTCACATTGACATGCTTCTGAATGATCAACCTGTGACATTGGATCTTGGACATCCATAGCATGTAGGTGATGGGCATCCTGACTTCCCATCGCATGATTTTGTTGATTTTCACACACGTGAAAATTGGCAAAAGCAGTCGCTTGAACCAAGAAGACAAAAATCAGCAGAAAGAATGAAAGTTTTTTCAGGGCAACATTCTCCGAATGTATTTATTCTCTACTTGCTAGCTTTGAGTTGTCAATTTCTTCTAAGTTCATTTCGATAATGAGTTTTAGTATTGTTTTGGACTTTTGAATATTTAAGAAAATAGCTATTACCGAGTTACACAAAAGCTACACAACAACATATTCATCCTTCCAAACTATTGGATTTAAAAAGATTATCCATAGATCCTTTTCCTCCGGAGGCAGCACTGATAGTTAAGCACCCAAGCTCAAAAACAGCAGCGAAAGGGGTGATTTTAGAAGAAGCGCTCGAACCGTGGGCGGACAGGATATTCTCAAAGCTCCAAGCCCTCTCAAATCGGAGTGAGTAAATCTAGGAGTCTAGATATGGCCGTATACGAGACAAATTGAGCATAAATATTGGCAGTTTCATTTAGGAATTGCAGCCAATTAGCTTGCGATTGCTAATAATTAGGCTGCAATACCATCGCTCGCATTCTTGATAAGTACATATACGTAATCGCACGGAACTTTCAAAAACAAGAAGTTTTAATCAGCAACGTCAAACTTCACTAGTATGGGTTTAGACTTTGGAGAACGTACCATTGCAACAATTTTATCTCCGGCCTTAAGTTGCTGGGTTATAGCACTTTCAAAACGGTGTTCTTCAGTTTTTGAAGCTTGCAGTTCCAATTGGCTACGTTTTTTTCCTTGTAAAATAGTTAATCTAATTTTAATAGCATCTGCATCGTGATCATGAGGTAGGTCTTCAGCGTACAAGGCTATGGTTTCGCCATTGATAACCAGTTCGAAGTGTTGTCCACCAGCTTCAGCAACGATACCGCCATATTTTGGTTTATCGTGTTCATGGTCGTGTCCGTCGTGATCATGATCATGAGATTCATGTGCATGTTTGGCATGTTCTTCAGGGCTTTCATCATGATGGTGATCTTGTGATGCATTAATGACTGGCGACAGTAATAACGCAGTTACTAGGGTGGCTGATATTAATTTCATGGTTTTCTCCTGCTAAAGGGCTTCTTTGATTTCACTATTAACGATTAATTCAGAAGGTGTTCGTCCAAATAACCAGAACATGGCTGGTGTTAAAAAGGTATCCAGTATTGTTGAGCTTATGAGGCCGGAAAATATCACCACCGCAACGGGGTGCAATATTTCAGTTCCGGGTTGCTCCGCTTCAAATAGCAAAGGCATTAATGCAAATGCGGCTACCAGTGCGGTCATTAAGACGGGAGAGAGGCGCTCTAAGGAACCCCGAATGATCATTTGCCGGGTAAAGTCCTCACCTTCAAACCGCATCAAATTTAAATAGTGGCTTGTTTTTAAAATACCGTTACGGGTGGATATACCAGCTAACGTGATAAATCCAATCAGTGCCGCTATTGATAACGGTTGACCCGATAGCCAGAGTCCAATGACACTCCCAACTAAAGCTAAAGGAATATTTGCCATTATAAGTGCTGCCAGCACGCTGGATTGGTAACGGCTATATAAGGTTAAGAAAACGAGCAATGCGGATATCAATGCTAGAAAAACAATGCGTTGAGCAGCCTGTTCTTGTGCTTCGAATTGACCGCCAATGGTAATGAAGTAACCTTCGGGAAGTTTAAATCCGTCAATGTTTGAGCGCATTTCCTGTACGACTTCTGACAACGCTCTACCGTTCACATTAGCCGAAAGCACAATACGACGTTGCCCGTTGTCGCGAGATATCTGATTAGGCCCGTCACTTTCAACGATAGTCGCTAATCGGCTCAGTGGAACCTGCCCAACGGGGGTTGGTATCAACAAGTCTCGTAATTGCGCGGTTGGCCTGTCTTCTTCAGATAAGCGCAAAACTAGCTTAAATCGACGATTGCCATCCACGATTTCGTTGATCGTTGCACCGTCTACCAACATCTGTAATTGCCGCAAGAGTGCTGCACCAGACAATCCGTATTGACCAGCGATAGCATTATCAACATAAACTTTGATTTGAGGCGCTAATACCTGCTTCTCGATAGTAAGGTCTGCTACACCTTGTATGTCCTTCAACTCGTCTTGCAGTTTTTGCGCTTGTGCTCTGAGAGTGTCGAGATCATTGCCGAAAAGTTTGATTGCAATTTGTGCTCGCACACCTGACAACATATGGTCAATACGATGTGATATCGGTTGGCCAATACTTATCCCTGCGGGTAACGGTGCGAGTCGAGCACGTATATCCGCGTATACTTCATCCATACTGCGTTCAGATGGACGTAAACTGACATCTAGCTCACTGTTATAAACTCCTTCAGCATGCTCATCCAATTCCGCACGACCAGAACGGCGTCCTATGTGCACGATTTCTGGGACTGATTGCAACAGTGTTTCTGCTTGAGAAGCCATACGTACTGATTCGGTGAGAGTGACCCCCGGATTGAGACGTACACTGACAAGTAATGTTCCTTCGTTAAAGGGCGGCAGGAAAGTCGTTGGAAATAAAGGCACGAGACTCGCGGCAATAACTACCGCTGCAAAGCCACCCATCAACAAAGTTCTAGGGTAATTCAAAACCCACTCTAACGAGGCGGCATATCCTTTTTTGAGCATGCGAACCAACCAAGGTTCGGCATGGTCAAGTTGACGCATTTTGGGTAACAGGAAGTAGGCTAGTACAGGAGTTAATGTTACCGAAACCAACATTGAGGCAAGAATAGAGGTGATATAGGCCACGCCCAGTGGAACAAACAAACGTCCTTCCATCCCCGGTAGTGCAAAGAGGGGCAAAAATACCAAAATGATAATGATTGTTGCGTAAACAATGGCAGAACGGACTTCCAGAGTCGCGTTGAACACGATTTTAAGTGGTGCCAAAGGGTTTTGCTTTTTTCTATTTTCGCGCAAACGTCGAATAACATTTTCAACGCCGACCACCGCATCATCTACTAATTCCCCTATAGCTATGGCTAGGCCACCTAAGGTCATTGTGTTAATGGATAATTCAAAATACCGAAACACTACAATGGTCGTTAAGATCGATAAGGGAATCGCCATTAACGAAATGAATGTTGTGCGGAAGTTACCTAAAAACAAAAACAGTATGACGGTTACTAATGCTGTAGCTAGCAACAATTTATGTTCTAAATTGTTGATGGAAGCTTCGATGAAACTGGCTTGACGAAATGTAATTCGCGGCTCGTCCATACCTTGAGGCAAGCTTGCTTTCATGGATTGCAAAGCGGACTCAATTTCTTTTGTTAAATGTATGGTGTCGGCTCCCGGTTGTTTCTGGATTCCGAGTATTACAGCGGGACGACCGTTAAAACCAGCATCACCACGCTTCACTTTTGGCGCAAAAGTTACTTTAGCAACCTGTTTCAGGAAAAGTGGCTGACCATCATTTGCAGTGATAGCAAGGTTTTGTAAGTCTTCTAAACTTGAAGTACGTCCTATATGACGTATTAAATACTCCTTACCGTTAAGTTCTAAAAAACCTCCAGAAGTATTGTTAGCAAAGCCTTCCAATGAATCGACAAGTTGATCAATGTTAATGCCTAAATCGGTCATTAATCGCATATCTGGTTGTACTTGATACTGACGAACTTCACCGCCAATCGGTATAACCTGCGCTATCCCTGAAATTGATAGTAGTCTTGGCCTAAGCACCCAGTCGGCATATTCACGAACTACCATTGGGTCGATTTTTTCGGGGTCGATGGGAATGGCAACCAGCATAATTTCGCCCATCACAGAAGAGATTGGCCCCATATGTACAGCGATGTCGGGTGGAAATGCTGTATCTAATGTACCTAAGCGCTCACTCACCATTTGACGAGCACGATAAATTTCAGTGTTCCAGTCAAATACGAGGTATACAAACGATAAACCCGCACTTGAAATAGAGCGTACCGATTCGATTCCCGGCAGGCCATTCATTGCAGTCTCTAAGGGAAAGCTGATTAAACGCTCTACTTCTTCAGGTGCCATACCTCCTGCCTCTGTCATCAAAGTGACAGTCGGTCGGTTTAAATCAGGAAAAACATCTACGGGTGTTTGCGGAATCTGCCAAGCACCAAAAGCCATAAGAATTAAGCTAGCTGCCAGAATCGGTAATCGATTGTTAAGGCTGGCATTTAATAACCATTGAAACATGATGCCTCCTAACGAATCTGATTGAGCAGGTTAGCTGCATGAATGACGACACGTTCGCCATCATTCAGCCCATCTGTGATTGAGACATGTTCGGCATCCAATGGCTGAAAACGCACTACGCGAGACTCGTAGTGCTCGGGTGCTAACTTGACCCAAACAGTTGTCTGATTACTCGAATTACGGACAAGCGATTTGGCTGGCACAGCAACGCCTTTGATTTTCTCCCGCGTTTGAACCGTAATCTGCACTGGCAATCCTGCGACTAACCCAAGGCGCTCTGCTTTTTCTTCAACCGATTCATCATCGTCTGCGACGAGAGGTATTGCGAAACGCAGAGGTAGGGCCTGTTGCCGAAGTTGAGGGCTTCTACCTTGATAGCGAAGCGCAATACGTTGCGTGCCGATGGAAAACCCCGCTTGGTCGATGTTTGAAGGTAGCGATGGATCAAAGGTTACGGCTTCAACTTGTAATTTAGCTGGATCAATAAGTTCTAATAATAGATCACCCGCCTGTACAGCTTGCCCGTTAGATGCATAGCTTCCAGTAACGATGCCACTAGTTTGAGCATAAACATTATCAGTCTTGCCCTTTGCTCCTTTACCTAATGCTCGAATACGTGCTCGTAGACCCGATACTTTAGATGTTGCAGCATCGATTTTGCGTTGAGCTACTGCTCCCGTTAATTTAGCTAAACGCTCTTTTTCCATCTGAGCTAATTTAAGCTGTTCGCGTAAATCAGCTATTTCAGCTTCTTGCAATGTGTTTTCTTGTGCATCCTGAGCGAGTGTTATTTTTGCTAGCAATTGTCCTTTTTCGACACGATTACCCACGATAGGGAGAAATTCGTTGGGAATACTCAGCCGACCAGCTTGTAGTGCTTGCACTTTGCTGCCCGCATTACTTCCTGCCACGATTCTTCCGTATAAAACTAAACTCCGGGGAAGCACTTGATATTCAGACACCACGGTGCGCAAGCGCATAAATCGTTGAGTTTGCTTTGGTAGGAATACACTGCCATCGGGGTTTCTTTGCGGAGAATTGGGGTCGGTTACCGTTGGGCCTTCATCGTGTCCATGATCATGTCCGGGGCCCGCGAAGCTCAGGCATGGCAGTAACGCTAAACTAAGTAATAATCGCTTAATCATGCTGATACTCCTCTTTGCTTGCGGTCTTTCATCATCATGAGTAACACCAACAACAGAAATACCCCTACCATCCCTAAAAGCCAAGGTAGGTATTGCTTATCAATAGCCGGCTCTTTTTCCTGCTGTTGTGGTTCCTCATGAGCAGTGTGAACATCAAGTTCGCCGATCAGTAAGTCACTAGTTTTTTCCGTTAGCACCGTGATCATCAATGCGTGCACACTATCTTCGAGTGGTGCGGGCAGTGTGGCGTGATATTCTCCGGCACCCTCTGGTTCCGCAAGCATGGTTTCACCGTTTATTTCGACTTCTAATGTGGCACCTTCAATAGGAGCATTGCTGGCGTAATCATCAAGATAAAGGTGAAGGTTCACCTCTTCCAATATCCCAACTAACTCAAACTGCTCCGATTGTGTCGCAAAACGTGGGGCTGCCATTACGTTCAGTGGCGTTGTATTTGCTTCTTCTTCGCCGTGATCATGGCCGGGGCCAGCGTAAGTACTACTAATAAAAAAACTGCTTCCTATGACTAGGTAAGCAAAAAACTGATGAAACTTGATATGGCACATCATGATAGGGTTTCCATATTTAACGCTAGTTTTGATATTCATTGTTTACTGCTCCATCGAGGATCGATTCAGCCATGAATTCAAGGTGCCCGAAGCACTCAGCCACTCAATCCAAGCGTTCCACAAATTGCCGTGCAGTTCGATGCTCGCAATCTGGGTGCCCAGTGTCTGTTTAACTTGCAGAAGGTAGTCGGCGGTGCTTATCTCACCGGCTTGCCAAAGGGTTTCCAATAGCTCGATGTGTTGTTGCAGGCTGATGCGTCCTTGGGTTACCCAAAGTCCCCACGCATCGGCAACAAGCTTGAAGCGTGAACGTGCACTGTTGAGTCTAGCTTGCAGATTTCGATAAACCTGATGGGCTTCCTGTTCCGCCTCTAGTGCTTCTGCCTGCGCGGCATCCACATTGCTGCGAAAATCATTTCTGACCTGAAGCGGGATGGAAATCGATAGTGCAACCAAGCTTTCAGTGTCTTCACGTCCAGTAGTCAGGCCAAACGTAGGATCAGCCCTGCGTTCCCGGTCGGCCGTCTCAATTTGTTGCCGGGCTGACTGAGCCTTTTTCAAGGCCGCCTGAACTTGGGGATGGTTCTGCGCCAGAGTCTCTTCTTCCTGTTTCTCTGGCAGTGTCAGGGGTATCAGGTCACGGAACGTGACAAGGCTATTGGGCATCTGGCCGCTGAGGCTGAAGTATTCACTTTTTGCCCCGACAAGATCAGCGCCATTGCCTGCATGTTGCATGACCGCTTCCGTCAGAGACAGGCGTGCGAGTTCCAGCTCGGCCTGAGAGATGTCTCCAGCAGAATGACGTCGCTCGGCAAGCCTGACGAATCGATCCAGAATTTCAGTTTGGCGCTTGGCGAGGCTGGTGATTTCGTGACGAACGGCAACGCTTCCAATTGCGTCGAGCAACTCGTTTGTCTTTGTTAGACGAATAGCTTCGACTCGTGCTTTTGCTGCTGCCAGTTCAGCGCGAGCCACTTGTTCAAATCCGCCTTGTTTATCGTGCCAATCGATAGTTTGGCTTATGCCAATGGTATAGATGCTGATATCTGTACGCTCGGCTCCAAACTCTAGCTCTGGGTTATTTAAAGGTAGCCCTGCGCCTGTCAGCCGAGCCTGCGCGGCATCAACAGCCGCTTGAGCGGCCTGTATTTCAGGATTGGACTCAAGTGATAGATTGACGATGGTAGCCAGCTGTTGCATTTCATCGCCATTTGATGAGTTTGCTTTGGCGTACGTTGTTGACGTCCAGACGACAAAGATAAACAAGCAGGCGAACAGGCCTGCTCGTGTGCAGATAACAAACGGCATAAACTGAATTCCGATAATTGATTCAATACGAAAGCCAACCGCTAACCTAGAATAGGCAGGAAGGGTTTGGCAGGTACGGGACGGAAATTAGACGGTAATTGGAGGGCGTAAAACTAAAGGGGGAGAAAAGGAGTTTAGCGAAATAGAATGGGGAATCCGTAAGAGACTATGGTCAACTACTAGGTTAGTCAATATGGCGCTAATCAAGCCGAGTAGATGGTTGACGCTGTGACAGCTGTGATCACAATCGTAGGCATGATCTGTATCACTTGTATTTGTCGCGTGATCTTCAATAACCTCAACCTGATCCGTCGCGATTTCATGCACATCAGCCACCGCAACCATCCCATAACCCAGAATAGAAACAGCGCACCATATGATCAATAAACGACGAAGCATCAGTGGTTGAGAACCTTAAAAACTCTATAATTAGTTTGTTGACAGACAAATCCAATATCCGAAAAGTTCCATTTACCAAGGAACATTACGCCATCCATGTGTCCGCGACATAAGACACTTTTTGCTGCGTGGCATGCTAATTCTTCAGTGAAAAAAAGACAAGGATTTTGGTCGTATTAAGGATTCATGGGTCGAAGCTAATCGATAGAACATTCCACATTGGGTGCTTTTGTCCACTCTTCCCAAGCTTGTTTGAGAATGAGTGATGCAGAGTGCAAAAATAACCCTGACATGAATAATGCGGCGATAACATCAGGCCAATGGGATTGTGTTAAGTACACTACGCCTGCCGCAAAAAGCACCAAAAGATTATTTATTGCATCGTTGCGGCTGCACAGCCATACAGAGCGGATATTGGCGTCGCCGTCACGGTATTTCATCAACAATAAAGCACTGGTTAAGTTAGCTAGAAAAGCAGTTACAGCTATGGAACCCATGATGCTTTCAATCGGTTGATTTACGTAAAATGTGCTGTATATCGTTGTACCAAAGACCCATAGCCCCATCAGTAATAAGGTGAATCCTTTAAATAAAGCGGCACCAGCACGCCATCTAGCCGTATGGCCAATTACCAGAAAAGTAATGGTGTATGTCAGGGTGTCACCCAAAAAGTCTAAAGCATCTGCCTGAAGCGCCTGCGAATTTGCAAGAAAGCTTGCGCCGAACTCTATAAAAAACATCACAGCATTAATGGCAATAACGACCCAAAGTACTCGCTTGTAAGCTTGTGACAGCCCTTCAAATTTCACTTCATTATTGCCGCAACCACAGCCAGCCATTTCAAAAGCCTCAAATCTAAATCTAAGCTAAACTCTACAATCTACAGTCACTGTAGGTTCAAGCTGGAAATGGCAAAAATATACTCGATAGGACAATTGGCAAAAGAATGCGATTGCAAGGTTCAGACACTAAGGTATTACGAAGAAATAGAGCTAATCCCAAAGCCAGAGCGCAATTCAGGCAATCAGAGGAAATACAGCGAAGCTCACCGTACGAGACTCAATTTTATTCGTCATTCAAGACAGCTTGGATTCACACTCGATCAAATTCGACAAATATTGTCTCTTACCGATAACCCGAGTCAGCCGTGTGATCAGGTGAATGCCATTGCTGAAGCGCACTTAAATGATGTGGTTTTCAAAATCGAAAGGCTGAATGACATTCGTGTAGAGCTAGAACGAATGGTGCATGCATGTTCAGGAGATAAAATATCCGAGTGCCGAATAGTTGAGGTTCTATCTGACCACTCGTTGTGTTGTTCTGAACATTAAAACGCCGTTATTCCTCAAACATAAGGGATTTTTCAGGAACAACGCAAATGACTTGCTAAGAGAGCCTATTTATTAAGCACAAACAAACTAGGGTACAGTAAGTCAGTGGTGAAAATGCTTGAACTTTCGAATAAAAAATAGTGTCATAGAAAAGAGTTTAAATTTTGTGTCGCATTAGTGAATAATTTCCCAACAAAATTGATGATTTGTCTGCTAGCTTTGGTCATTGGTTTCTTGCCAATGCAAAGTGCTGTGGCGTCTATGGGAAAGTGCGAATCAAGTTCTACGACTCAGCAGGGTGCAATGATTCACGACATGGCATCTACTGATCATATGTTGGGACATGACCAATCTGATTGCTTTACCTGTGTGGATCATATTTTATTCTCAATGCTTAAAACATGATGTTGCAACCACGCCCCATAATTTCTCATGAGCACGCTTAGAAATTGCCTGTTATCGGGGGCAGCAAATTCTTATCAACTACTGATCAAGTAATTCAGCACACTAACTTTCTCAGCTTGTAATCACTCTAGTAACAAGCATGTGCAAGTTCACAAAACATACACACTACGTATACATCAAACTTAAGTATTTGATTTATATAAATTTTCTTAAAGATCCTTTTCCTCCGGAGGCGAGAAACATTTTATCTAAGCTATTGATTTATAAAGGGTTTTTAGATACGTACAATTTGGTAAAAATTATGCGCCCGTAGCTCAGTTGGATAGAGCGCTGTCCTCCGGAGACAGAGGCCGGGGGTTCGACTCCCTCCGGGCGCGCAATTTTTTAGAATTAATTCTTTACAAATTTATTTTGAAAACAAACTTATACAGAATGCACTGGTGTCTGAGCATCATGAATTAAGTCTCTTATTTCTGGAACACAAGAGCCGCAGTTAGTACCGGCATTCAAGCATTTGCCTATCTTTTCTGGCGTGTCGACACCTTGCTTAATTTGCTCAAATCACGCCTAAGAATCGCCTGATGTACCGATATAGAACCTGCCTCACAGTTTCTCGTCTACAAACCTCAGCGCATCAAAGATATTGTCGCTTAGTTGTTTGGTCTGCTGATTCTGCTGATTTAGATGACCGAGTAAACCACCCGTAATATCTGGCTGCAGTTTTGGCTGTGTCTTTTTCTTATCACAGTCTGGCAAGCCATACCCCGCTTCATCAAGCACTTGTTGCCAATGCTTTCCGTCAATAAGTGTTTCTTCAGGTTTAGCAAAATCACCGCTAAGCAGCATCTCGCCAAGCGTCTTATGTTGCGTTGTCATTTCAGTCTCCATCAGTCTAATAAATTGAGTATTGCCTGCATCTGCTCGTTAAGCTGTTTGTTTAATTCGCGCTGCTTCTGCCGGACACCGCCTTTGTAAGCATTCATCGAAGACACCGCCTTACCCTCTTCGGTTTTTGCACCGGTGGATTTCAGCCACGGCTTCCACTGATGAATCATCTGTGACCGCATCACTCGGTGTTTCGCTGTTCTGACATAGCTCATTCTGCACTCCTGATGATAGTTCGTTTGGCACGATGCTTTTTCCATCGCGCGAGTGATTATTGACCTGCTGATTGGTCGCAAGGTTCGCCTGCTTTGCGATAACCACAGGTGGATTCTTCAACTTGCCTAATGTTTCGAGGGTGTGACGCATCTGGTTCTGCGCCTTCAGCCCGAGCTTCAAGAAGCCCTCAAGGTGATGCCACATGTCCTGCCGTAAGCCACGCACAAGCAATGACTCCGCTAATACTTCAAGGCACTTAGCTGATGACACCAGCATCGCTTCCATCTCGCGCATATCACCCTTATTAACGTTATCAGCCATACTCTTCAGTGACGCAATCATGCTCGGGTAATCAACGTAATCACCAAAGCCACGGTCTTGACTAATTTGTCGTAAGAGGTAGAAAGCTGAATCTTCTGATGACGTGATGTGGCGTGTCTGTGCGTCACCCAGAATGTCATCCAGACCCTTACCTTCATCTTGGTAAGCCGTTGGTACTGGCGGTCGCTTAACAGGCTCGTGCTGCGTAATCTTTTTTTTGGATGAGGATTTTTTTGAAGCTATTTTTTGGCTAACTTTACTGCTACCTGCTAATTCTGCTAATTGCGTCTTTTTTGACATCTAATTTGCCTTAAGAAGGACAGAATTTATACGAATTGTTGTTCTGCCATTTTCTTTTGGCAGCATCACTCGATTACGGGTTCTAAGTATTTCTAGTGCAGCGTTGAATACTTTTGCCTTACGCATTCTTGAAGGTGCAATACGCATAAAGGTGCTTTTGTCGACATAACCATTTTTCTTGACCTCATCATTACTAAGCAGTGAATCTTCAAGGTCAATCGCATCCTGCTGCTCTGGCGTTGGCTGTGATTTTACGTATCTAAGCTGTTCATTCGCATACCAGTCAACCAATGCAGAGGCTGACATGAAAATTTCGTATTCTATTGGGCTTTCAACACGTTCGGCATGCATGCAATGAAGCACTCCTGCGAGCCGTACAGCGTGTTCACCCATACGGTTAGCAAACCCCTGCATGTCACTATGCGACAAATCACCTTTTGTTCTTCGATGCTCTACATCGTTGTGATATTCAATATAAGCGTCAATTGCAGCATCACTAAAAGTAAGCAAACCCCAGTTACAGCCACCATCTTCATGTACGCTTGGCGGTCTGGCAAACATGCGTTCAACAGCCTTATTAACGTTGATAATTGCATCAGTCGCACTGTAATCATCATCCTTTGAAATTATCCGCATAGTCTTTTGTGCTGACTCACAATTAGCCAACAAGAAGCGATTACCAAGACCAATGTCATGCCAGTTAGTTAGCCTGTTCATAGCTTCGCTCAGTGTCTTTGGCTGAATCATAATATTGGCACTGACGACTGCATTTTCAGCGGTATTTTCACCTCTACCTATTGTTGAATTTGATACTGGCTCTGCGCTCCAAAGCGAGTTTAGTACCGCTAGGAATCCCATTGCGTTTTCGCCTTTTACTGCATGTGACCCAAAAATCTTTCCACCCTCTGCTGTATCTATAATCGCTGATGGGTGGCGTTCACATAAGTTGTTAACGAGCTTCTCGGTCGTAATTGCCTCTACCTTGTAGAAAGGAACTCGCGGCATTCTTGGCTCTTTATCACAGTGAGCTGCATAGTCCATAGCAATCTTTTCTGAGCTTTCTTGTCCTTCTTTAGGCTTTGCGTTGGACTTCATCGCATTATTTAATTGCTCTTTGCGTGCTTTCCATATGTCGTATTCGGCATCGAATTCCTTCTTTAGCTTTTTATACTGCAACTGGACTTCATGCTGTTTATCCGCCAACGCCTTGCCAAGAATCCTGCTTGTTTCACTTTTTCCCACGCCTGAATGGGCGACAGTCATAAAGAACAATGCTAGTGGTGTTTCTCTAGGGTTACTCGGGTTTGCCTTTACCTTGTAATGCTCTTGTGCAGCAGCAGCCATTTGGCTGAGTAATGTCGCCGCACATAGCGCAGGGTGCGTTTTGATAATACGTGAAGCATCCTCAATCGCTTGCGCAATCATTGGCGGCAACTTATTTGTCGGGTATGGCTGCTCTTCAACTAGCTCAGGCACTATGTCCATAGGCTCATCTGAATTAGCGGAATTAGCAGAATTAGCAATTCGCATGGCTTCTACTTCTTCACGTATGGAAACACCTGACAAATGATAATCATTGGGGTCTTTCTCGCCATGACTGCCACGCTGCAGTTTCACATGCTCGATACTTGTCATGCCGCGTCCTCCAGTATTGTTATGTTTTTATCTGGCGAAAAGACCTTCAAGAGCGTTTCAGCAAGGGGCTTCATGTTGTGTGACCCACATGCGGCAAATACAACCGACTCCATTGACCAGTGCATAACATGGGTACTCACTGCATCTGCCCAACCTTCAACTACAATCCAGTCAAGATGAGTATTTGATGTATCACCAATTACAAATCCGCAGTTTTTCACGGAGCCGAATGTTTGCTTTTCGCCATTACCGTTAATTGCCTGAACAGCAACAATTTCGCCTTTTCTAAAATCTGTAATTGGCACGAGTATGCAATCAGATGATTGCCCAACAACGCGTCCCCAGACGCTTTTATGGCGTGCAGCACCAGCCTCAAACAAAATATCTTTCTTTTTCGCGTATGTATGAAACTGCACACCCTCAACACGCTCAGACCAAAGCCTTAACGCGTAATCATTTTTAGGCTGCTTTGCTGTTGGCATCGATGGCGAATACATACTGCTTTTCTTTGGCTTACCACCCAGATAGTCAGCAACTCGTTCCTTAGCTTCTGAAGCTGACCAACCATGAATATGTTTTAGTAACTCAAACCCATCACCCCAAGTTGGAGACCCACCCCCACTACAGTAAAAAGTACCGTGACCTTTTAGATCATCAAATCTAAACCGATCTTTACCGCCGCAAGCAGGGCATGGTTTATGTCTAGATGTCAGCGACTCACTTGGCACACCTAAAGCCACTAGAATTCCGTACCAACGCCCCTGCGCTAACTGCTTCAC